>Ga0210059_1007777_pt1 | contig 16983 bp, 7 predicted proteins | sample Ectturendosymbi2_FD_188042 | JGI IMG/M metagenome (GOLD analysis project Ga0210059, IMG submission 188042) | Ecteinascidia turbinata endosymbiont from Florida, USA - Sample 2 (SPAdes) (version 2) | ecosystem: Host-associated > Tunicates > Ascidians > Unclassified | place: Key West, Florida...
ATGAATATTTTTATCTTTTGCCATTGCTAATTTTCTAAAGTTGCGTCTGTCCTTTGCGTATCGCTGCTGTTACAGCTGAGTAAGCATATAATGACTGACCCATGGTCAGCTGACTTTGATGACCTCCGGGTCTTTTCGTTGGCCATGCAAAATAAACTAGAATTGTCTGTCTGTCTGTCTGTCTATAGGTTTTCAAAATCTTAAAATCTTGAGAAGGCCCGTCGAAAAACATTAAATAATCTCCGTTAGCAGCTAAGACAACGTGAAGGTTATTTGTTTTCACTTGTGATTCAGAATATACCAGCCAGGTGCATGAAAGATTATTGTCGTAGTAAGATGGATAGCCAGACGACGAAACATAAGCACCACTGCCTGACAGAGTGGCGATGTATTTTCCACCATTACAAGCAGAGTTGTTACCGCAGGATGGTGTAGTCGGTTCATCAAGGAGAGGTGAGTAGACACTTGTAAAGTTCAGAGAAAAGCCTTGCCAGTTACTATCGCTGTCGCTTGAAAATACAAGATGCATTGAGTTTGAAGATGAACTGAAAATTCGTCCGCTTTGCTGACCAGTTAAAGAAGCGATTAACGGTGAATCACTGGATGAACAGTCATATCTGAACAAAAAGTCGTAATTTGTTTCAAGATGAAAATCGGTGATATTTACATTTGCCAGATACTTGTCTAATGGAATTTGAATTGTCCAAGAACAGTTGGCGTTTGGATCATATGAAGAGGGATAGTTTGGCGATTGAATTGATCCAGACCATTCATTTACACAGTTTCTCCTTGACAAGATGATGAGTTTTGACTGTTTGTTTGTTCAGTAGCCACAGCTTTCACAGTGACTTTAAAGCCGCTGCTTGCTTCCGAGCAATCTGACGTCCAATGAAGGAACATGCTGCTTTTTGTCGATTGCAGTATAGCGTTTGTTACGTCATTCATGGTTCCAGTCAGAACTGCAATGGACTGTCCAGCCAACGAGTTTCCATCATAGATAGATAGATAGATAGATAGATAGATAGATAGATAGATAGATAGATAGATAGATAGATAGATAGATAGATAGATAGATAGATGATAGATAGATTTGGCAGTACTGAATTGATTGCGCTAGATATACTCGCTAAAATAGTAAAAAACGCCGAGGGCACCGAAAAACACAGAGGTTATCTAGTCAGGTGCCCCATAAATTACGTGAGATTGATGTTTCCATAGTGAAGGTTGTGTCGACCGCTAGACGTGCTGTCGCAGTCCGATGTATAGGTTTCGGGATTAATGGCCAATTGCAAAGAGGTTCCTCTTGTCGGGCACAAATGGCCATGAAGTTTAATTGTCGTGGACCGCAAGGTTCCAGACGAAGAGGAAAAGAAAAACCCGACAAAAAAGAAATCCTCTTCGGGTCGCCACAACCTTTTCTTGATCCACGCACAGCCATTATAAAGATAGTTTGATTTGATTATGACCGCGATGCAAATTCCATGGAGATTGAGGAGTTCATGTTTGGAGATAATCTTCGTAAGAGAATTGTTTGCTTCTTCTATAGGTGTTCTTGATATTCTGTAACAAAAACTGGACCGCGGCAGCAACGTATTTCACAAAGTAATAAGCTACATTAAAACACATGAAAACAGTATATTACAAGTACATACATTTTGTAGTACAGTAGTAGTTGTATTGTATTGAGTAACGTCTTCACTCCCACACGCAAGGCGCTTGAAATTAAGCATGCATCGCAGTAACATGGAATACGCAAATACATGAAGGAAGACGAGGATACATACATGGCGGTAGTAGAGAGTATACGCTTGATGGCGCAAATACAGTTACTTTGATGAAACACAAGCTTTTGAGACATACGCATGAATGACGTCATCATGCTTATTATAATGTAGTTCTGCGATGGCTTCCAAATACATCGATTTATAAAATGTAGATAGCGCTGACATGGTTACTTTGAAGGAACACAAGCATAGAACTGTGGAACTAGCAATGAGCACACACACAGATGGCGCCAACACGGCAGCTGTGGTGTTCTGCAGTGCACCGTTGCATTGTGCAGTGATGAGTTCCAAGTGGAACGTTCATAAAACGTATGGGCGAATGGGAAATTGTCAAGCACCAGGGGTCATTTGGGATGCTGACCTCTCGCATTAAGTAATGAAACGAACGTACTACAGCAATTGTTACAGAGTGAACAGCTTGCAATTGAAAAAAAATTTTCCGTCATTTGCAACATACAAAAAAAAAAAACTTTTGTACTTGAAGCTGCTAATCTCCAGTGAGATATGCAGTGAGTGCAGTTCCGACTATGAAAACAGGTATTTGGTTTCCAATTGATGCAAGCGATCAGGCTGAAAAGTGCAAACGTCCATTTTCAGACAAACTAATAGGTTTGGACATACATGAAAACAGTTAATTTTCCTTTTTTTCCGATCCACCACGACTTACTTTCAAGATACACGGCGCAAATATCAGACATTATGTTAATGCACAGATCAGAAGTCAAATTCAGTTACGCTTCAGTGATTGATACAGTTAGCACTTAACTGAAACTGCGCACGATAAACATGCTATAATGCGTTTAGAAGAGACTTGAATTCTAGCCTATGAGAGCAAAATATTTTTAATGTATTTGTATATTATTCAATATTATAAAAATAGTTTTAAAAATTGTTTTGGTCGTCAAAGTTCACGTCATTTCGTAAAAATCGTGTTTTGCACCTGGGCTGGATCAACATGGGCACGTTTTAAATAACTTTAAGCACGTTCTGGTTTTCAAGCTGTCGTAATGGAGGGTCCTGTGTAGACAATGCTGTAAAAGTGGTATCATAGTGTGTGTACTTTAGTCGATAACCACGTTCTGCCAGGTTCCAGCTGCAAGCTGGTGGTTTGAATAAAACATATTTCCAGCAGAAATGCATAGACAGGTTTTCAGTAACGCAAAATTCGCTTAAATAATACTGCAGTGGTCTACATCTTCCGATTGTTACATTACACGAACCTCTACCGTTCAGGTCATGTGCGCTATTGCATGCACACAGCTAGTGGTTATGGTTGCCAGTCAACTGCTTTGTTTATGAAATACTCTCAACCCTTTTACTACCGCTTGTGCCACTTCTTTTGCAAAGTTTGCAACCCCTGACCTCTCCAACCGATTGAGCTAGAGAACTGTTAAAATCCTCAACTGATTCAGCAAGTCTAGTAGTTTAGATTTAAATTTTTTTTTCTTTTTGAGTGGGTGTTTTCTGTGGTTGACGTCACAAGGGGAAGATGTTTTCGCCTTTTGGGCTAACTTTACCTGGCCCTGAGCGCCAAACTAATGAGCCATTTTTATTGCTCAAACTTTTTTTGGAATCTAGGCTATCCTCCGAGTCATTGGAGTCCTTGATTGATTTTCTAGCATTCCTGGGGCCAAAACCATGGTTCAATAACCCAGTTTCTGACGAAAAACAAAAAGTTTCACAAAAAAAGTAGTTTAGTCTCTCAGGCCTAATTTTGTCCAGCCATTACTCGGCAGCAGATTGAGCTAGCGCGCTGTTCAAACCCTCTGAAGATTCGTGAAGTCTTGTAGTTTAGGATAAAAAAAATTAAGTTTTGGGTTTGGGGTTTATGGTCTTTGGGGTCAAGATTGGAACCAGTTATTCTGTTCTTTTCATGATGTCATCGGCCGATCCAATGAGCCGAATATTTGGCTTAAAGTTTTTTTGGATTCTATGTTGTAATAAGAATCTTTTGAGCCCTTGATAGACTTTCTAGTATTTCTCTGGTTCAAAAGTTATGCCAAAAGAATTCCAAGTAATTCAGGAACTCCCTAAGGGATTAGTGGGACTTTTCCAAATTAATTTCCGGATGTTTGGCCATAATTTAGGAACCAGAAACGCTGGAAAGTAAACCAAACCCTCTAAAGACTCGTATGATAGCCTAGCATCCAAATGAAAATTCGAGTCAGAAAAATGGCTCAAAGCGTTGGCTCCCAGAGGATAGTGACGTCATCAAAATGTAAACAAATGTGCATCTTGTCAACATCAACATAAAACCCGACATCCAAAACTTAAAAACTTTTTTTAAATTCTAAACTACTAGACTTCACGAGTCCTTAGAGGGTTTGAACAGCTCTCTGGCTCACTAAGCTGGCGAGCTATGGCCTATGGTATAGTACACCAGGTGATAGCTTTTGTTTGAGTAGTAGAAGTTGCCAATTTTTGTTTTTTGGGCCATAACGTTGGATTCAGATACACTAGAAAGGCAATCAATGGCTCTACAGACTCGGATGATGTTCTAGAATCCAACAAAATCTTGAGCCAAAAATGGCTCTGTGGTTTTGGCGTCCAGGATGATAGACAACTCATCTACTCCATGTTCTGTTGGCTCTCGAACTTGTGTCAGGAAGTCGTGAAATGTTTGTAGCCAGCGTCGATATTCCTTTTCAGCCGCAGGCGATTCAGGATCAGCACACAGTTTGTCTGGCTTGAGAAATCGATCCACAAAAGAAATATTTTGACATAAATTGATGTATTACACGTAAGAAAACCTAAGTAGCTTTATGTCAAAATATTACGACGCTACACATCTGAAATAAAGGAAAGTAGAGTTGCGTTCATAACCAACAACTACTGATTAACGCATCATGCAATGCAACGAATAACGATTGGAAACCACCATCACGTTGTGGAAGGTTTCTACCAACTAAGAATGGCAGTTGAGGAACCAATAATAAATCAGCGCTTACACGCACAAATAAAGGCGATAACAACAAGTAATTAAAGGGGATCACATGCACCACAAATAAAGCTACAATTAAAGGGGACCATGCATTCACAATACAACACAGGGCCAGGTAACCTCAGCTAAAAACATCCCTCCATTGTGATGTCATCCAAAGAGAACCCCCACACAAAATGAAACAAATGTTTTTAAATCTGAACTACAAGACTTGCTGAATCCGTTGAGGATTTGCACAGCTCTCTAGCTCAAAGGCTGGCGAAGTATGGGGTTGCAAACTTTCCAAAAAAGCGGCGCAAGCTGTAGTTAAAGGATATATTCCTGTAAATCACCTTTAGATGTTTCTGCACATCATATTTGATAAGCGGCAAACTGACACCATCATATTTTCCGAACTTCAACGCTGTACATACAAGAACGTCTAATTTTGAAATTACAGTGAGAGCAGAACGAGTAAGCCTCGGTTAAAACAAGATGTGCAGATTCATTTGATTTCTGACAAAATTTTTCCTTCGAAGTTAAATCTGCAGTTGTGCAACGAGCAATTGCACTCGTCACCTTCAGTTAATTTTCGGAGCCGTAAATGTTTCTGTTTTCTGCAGCCAATCGCGTCTCCTGGACAAGCAAATAACTAACAGAGACAACCCCTGCGACCATGTCCCGGTCAAATGAAGATGGGTTTTTGCTTTAAGTCCATTTTTACTCCAGTAAGTGCATCTAATTTCGATGCATCAATTATAAATCACAAACATCGACAGTTGGCGCTGTTGCATGGATGCAATGACGAATGTCAGGACGTGACATGTTGCATGGATGCAATGACGAATGTCAGGACGTTTCTGCAAATGGATACGTCATTTCCAGGCCCAAGCCAATACTTTCATCATTGTGACGAGATGTGGTAATAATATTAGTCTAAGATATTTCGGAAATGAAATTGCAAATGCAGTAATTGTTTAAGGCAGACATTCCATTGTACTGGGGGCAAAAAACCTTGAGAAACTTTGTGACATCATGGTGATTTCCAACAACTTTCTCCTTGTCACAAAAAATCACCAAAACCGAACCTCCTCCCAGTAAAACGTATAACGTCATTTAAATATGCGACTCTTTTTTTGCACGTAAACCGACTACACAGCTGTTGACAAGAGACAGCTTCAACGTTGTCTTAAGGAATTTTTATCAAGTTCCTACGAGGAAGTGTAGTAGCTCATCAACAATTACTAAAGAAAATTGAGTGATAATACAAGTATTGTTATAAGGTCTTAATTCCAATATTTTCTCTTTGAACGTACAACAACCATTAACAGCATTTCAGTGTTTTAGAAACACGTGTTTGATTTTTACAAGTCTTGCCATGAACTAATTTGCGATAGATTGTGGCAGTAGCATTAAATGTACATTTGTTTGCAGAAAATAAAAAACCGTCAATTTTTCCTGTAAAATTGGTAGAGCATTTGGTAATACTAAACAAAGCAAAAATGGTACGGCCAAAGAAATGAGTGGTTTTATCGACATGAGGAGAAAAGCATCATTACTTAGGAAGTCAAAGAACTCGTCAATTTAACCTTGGCGTACTTTGAACATACGAACTGAATTTTATAAGTGCTCCACTATTTATCAGAAAACAAATGCTCTTGGATATTTCTGTGTAAATCATTGAAAAAAGACAATCTTCCCTACACTTCCAAAGTTACATTGAATGCGATTGGACTTCCTCTACAGTACTTTAAATCTTATTTAATGTAATTTGATGATTGCTCTGAATTCCAACAATTCCACGACTACTGCTGGAACTGATAAAGCAATAACCTTATGAAGGTTGAGCATTTTGTTAAAATAACTAAGAATTTCAGAACTTCAAAACCATTCTGAACGTTGAGAATTCTCTAAAAAATATCTTTTACATTAAAATAAACATTTTAGTTTCAACAAAACCTACACCAAAAAAACTCGATAAAATGTTGCGGTGGAGTTTAAAAGACATCAACAAAACCGTGAACTGCACAATGCAAAATGTTTTTTGGTTAAACCTCAATGTTTCGCTCGGTACGTTTGAAAATATTATCGTTTAAATCTTTCTTGCTGCCCGAAACCTCTGGAGCAAATAGAATATTCGAAATAAAACCGACTTTATGCAGATTGTTTTTATCTGAAGTTATCTTGAAACAGGTTTGATGCTGTGTTTGTTGTGCGAACTGGGAAACCTTAAGAAGTCATGCGGTGTTGGAAATGTCCTCGCATGAATAGACGTGACGTCACATAAATCGCTGGATCGTGAATCGAACGAAAGCGCGCTAAGGCGCTAAGAATACTGTCTATGTGACAGTGTGACAATCACGTTGTAATAGAGTAATCTTATTGGACGAGCTTCATTGCTTCTATATGCTTTTCTGTGTAACTTCTTATGCCAACCGTAATGCAGCAAGGATTTCAAACCCTCTCCTAAGGGGCCGCAACAGAAACGTATCAGCAGCTGCAATGCTGTTTACATTCTTAGAGCAAACAATTTAAAAACTACACGCAATGGTTTTTGTCTACATTCCATTATGCTGCATTTACAATTTATGAACAGGACCCTGGTTGCATCAGCGCTTCAGAGACGTTATGCAAACAAATTGTTGCTACGGTTGATTGCAAATTTGCAGTGACGTGTTGTTTGCAAAAGACCTTCATGACAATGTTTACTGCACACTTGACTTGAGCGGTCAGAGCAGTATGTTAACACAGACGTACATACTTGCAAGAGTTATTTAATGCGTCTAATTGATTTTTACGAACGACATTTGATAGCAAAAGACACATTTTAATTTTGTGAGCATGCGAAAATGTTCATAATTGTTGTAATTGGGAAAAGTTTATGAAATTTTAGCAGTGGAAACAGCATATATTCAGCTAGAAATACGTTATTAACAATTGAAAAAATAAAAAGCACTTCAACCAACATGCACTGTTCATTTCGTTGGTCCTGTAGTACAGTTGCAGATAGTTTCAGGTACATGTTAAGACAGCTACAGTGATTTTTTACACAAGAGTCCCCGAATCTTTTGACTAATAAACGTTCTCCTCAACCACATTGAAATTTTGTTTTTGTAAATTACTGAAAAAAAACAAAAAAAATTTCAATGTATTTGAGGAGAAAGATTCAAAATTTCATTGTGGTTAAATTACTGCTTTTAATTTCAGTACTCTTTTTAGAATAATTTATTTACGGAAAACAATCACACTTTTACCTTGCATACAAATGATAGATGATGAAGATGCAGGCCATCAAAAAAGAAAAAAGAAAAAAAAATACAAAACTCATGCAGAGAGCAAAGTGAAGAAAAATCTTCAAGCAGTGCTTGTAATGAAAATACATGCGTTAGGCAAATATTGCCAGGTTATTGAAGCATGCGAACATTGCAAGGAGTGTCGTGATCAAGTTTTGTGAAAGACTATTGTTCCTTTCTCAAAAAATCAATCTCCATCTCTCCAGCAACATTTCCTGTTGATAAGAATAGAAAATTTTTTTAATTCGAACAACTTATGGCAATGATGAAAAAAGTTATTAGTGATGAGTACCTGTCATGCACGCTTCCATACCTGGTTTGGTAGTAGTTGCAATGCAATGTGAAAAAAAGAAGAAACGTTGACGTACAGTCGTACATTTTCTGTAATCCAGACATGAATTAAAACATTTCACAAGACAAACATTATAAAAACTCAATAAAGTACTACCAACTACAAAACAAGATGTTTGAAAATTGTGTGCAGGCAAAACAAATAAAGGCAAATGCTTGCAAGGTTGAGGTTCATCTTTACATAAAGTTTATGGAAATTGTCACGTTTCCAGAATTGCATATTTTTTTTAATTCAACTGCTGTCTGCGGGTGCTTTGTGTGCTTTCTGATATTTGAAAGCTTGTGTACATACAAGGACCCTGGTGGCGACAGACAGTGTAGAGACAAACTTCATTAGACAATGAAGAATTTACGACTTGCACAAAGATTGCATAACGCGTTTATTGGCATACTTTTTGTTGGTGCACTGTTGACAAAGACACATGGACAAACCTGCCACAGGACTGGAACATGCAAGTATGCACCACTATGTTTTTTCACTTTATGTGAACCTAAAGACTGTCACAATAAATGAGTCAATTTAAAAGTTGAAATTAAATTTTTTACTGTCCGATGTTTTCCGAGATTGAATTTTTGATTGTATGTTCGTGTTATTTGGATTTGGTACTTTTTATTGGCGTTGTTCCAAATGTGTGTACGGTGAAAGAACAGCCCTTTGAACCCGTTGAGCTGCAGCAAACTTTGTAGTTGCGTTGTTGTTGAAATATGTTCTTGCTAACTGGTTTGAAAGCTCAAAAGCTACCATAAATCAACACTAGTTATTGTCAATTTACTTTACAATTTTGCTCAGTGACTTTGCTGTTCTTGTGCTCATTTCAAATGGTACCGAAATACAGCAAAAGCCAATCATTGCTAAATTTCATTATCTTTGATCGTCTTTGTGTGTTTATTTTTGATCGCAAAACCAAGCATAACACGTTGGAAACAAATTCAACTTAAATTATCTTTCGCTATTTTTGTGGGTGACATTTCAATTTCATTAATTCATTATTTCCAAGATTTATTAAATAAAACGGATCGCGATTCACGGTCAATGATGAGTTATTCCCCGGTTTATATTATACAAGTCTTTATATTATACAAAGCCATTATACAAGTCGGGAAGTAGCAAAAGTGTTCCTACTTTCGCGAAACAGTTTCAAAACGACGTTTCATGTATCATTGCCAAAAACTTTGGAAAGTTTTTGGAATAACTAAAACTTTATCTAAGCTTACCAAACATCAATCACAGTCCTTTCTACTCTTTGAAGGAGGTGTTTTTATTACCGAGGTGTATCATGTCGGACAACAGCGGAGAAATCAACTTGAACTCTCTAGCGTCACCAACCAGCGATCCGAGATGGACCGTCGACGGAGGAGACATGTTCGAGTATTCGTATAATCCCTGCATCGGCTTTTCAAGTCCACAGTTTGAAAACTTGGCTGTAAGTAACAAAACAAGGCTTGTCCTCATCACCATTTCAGTGACACAATATAAGCATAAACAATGTCACGTAAGATAAAGTAAAGGTTGCAAACTCATTATTTATTCGCCATTTTACTTGTAAGCGTTGCTTGCAATTTACGAGATTGAAGATGCGCAAATGCGTGAAATCGATTTCCTAGAGTGAAACAACTTGCGATTTGATTTGACCGAGTCGCTAGGGCCAGGGAAAGAAAACTTTCAGGATACGTCTCCGTTTTCCCCATCAGCTCTGTTTTTCACATACAAAACTAAATCAGCAGTATTTATCATACAACAACCATTTAGTTCAGTTGAAATCAAGGTAATTGAATGTTTAGAAATTCGTAGCGAACCACTGCACGTTTTTTAAGATTTTGAGGTTTCTGATTGAGGTTTTGCAGCGTTACTAGTTCGCCCGATGATTTCATCAAGCCAGGAAACTTCGCAAGTCATTTAAAAACCTTTAAAAACGCAAAGTCACTACAGTGGCTGTAAATTTTCCATTCATAACTTACCGACCGACAGAGCTGGAAGTTGTTCAAAGCCTCTACGGATTCAGCAAATCTTCTAGTTTAGATTTTAAAAATTTTTTGTCGTTTTCGGTTATTGTTTTTTTTTGTGGGTGACGTGATAATGAGGGCATGTTTTCGTTATTTTATCCAAGTTTACCTGGCCCTGGGCGCCAACCCAATAAGACATATTTTGGCTCAAGCTTTTTCTGGAATCTAGGCTATGATCCACGTCTTTAGAGCCCTTCATTTACCTTCTAGCATATCTGGAGCCAGAATTATGGCTCAAAAGCCCTATTTTAACAAAAATAAAAAACTTGCAGGAAAGGTATGATTTGGCAAAACTTGCGGCAAAACTTGACCAGCCATAACTCGCCAGCAGATTGAGTTAGAGAGCCAGCAGATTGAGTTAGAGCAGATTGAGATAGAAACCATCTAAAGACTCGTGAAGTCTTCTGCTTTAGAATGAAAAAAAAAATTAAGTTTTGGGTTGGAGTTTGGTCGATGACGCCAAGTTTGGGGTATGTTTTACATTTTTATGACCTCATCGTCAAACCAATGACTCAGTTTAGAGGCTCAAAGGTTTTGTGGATTCTCGGCTAGAAATCGAGTCTTTAGAGCCCTTGATTGTTCTTCTAGCGTTTCGGATTTTAAAGTTATGCCAAAAAATTCCAAATATTTCAGGAAGTTTGCGATTTTCCTAATTAATTTCCGGACGTTTGGCCATACGCTTTGAACCAGAAACGCTCCATCAAACCCTCAAAACACTTGTGCAGTAGAATTTGTCTAAAACATCGCTTAATTCGTCAATTCACTCAATTCCTTGCTTTCGTCAGTCCCGGCAGAATCCTATCTTTTGTGTACGTTTCTGTTCGTCTGATTCGCCATCGTCTAATTCGTCAATTTGCTCAAGTAGTCACCTCTTTCCATCCCTTAGAAGCGTTTTATTCGGCTAATAGGTCAGTTGCAGTTTCGCGTTTGATGATTAAGCAGCTAGTGCGTGTGGGAATTCAAACAAATTAAAGGATCTTTATCTGATAATTGTTGCACCTCGCAATTTGTTTCTCGAATTTATACACGAGGTGCGACTCGACTCCCCATTGAAAGAACGCGGAGAGTCTTTAAAAGCTTATTAAAGAATTAAAGGGGTTAGATTAAATGGAGGAGCCCAGATAAAGTAGAGGAATTAATTCTTGCATTCAACCATAGCGACATAAACTTGCATTTTACTGCAAATAAAAGCACTATTGCAACGAAGTTTTATGATAAAGTGGACGAGCTTCTATGAGAGAGTTTTCATCTGTTTGCATGAATCGTCACTTCGCCTAAATCGCCACTTTTTTCTAATCCCCTTGAGGTGACGAATTAGGCAAATTCTACTGTATTATATCCTAGAATCCAATAAAACTTTGAGCCACGAAATCGGCTCGGTATGTCGGCTCTCAGGGGATGATGACGTCATCCAAATGTGAACAAAATATGCATAAACATCCGGCCATCATGTAAACATCAAGGGAAAACCCGACATCCAACACTAAAATAATTTATTTTATTGCAAACTGCAAGACCTTCCCGTTCTTTGGAGGGTTTAAACAGCTTTGTACCGCAATTTGCTTGCGAATTATGGGTGTAATATACCCAAATTCAACGTTTGTTCGAGTAGAATTTGTACCCAATTTTTGTTTTTTGAGAATAATTTTGGCTCCAGATATGCTAGCAAGCCAATCCAGGGCTCTTCTGACTCGGATGATATAGCGTAGATTCCAAAAATCTTGAGCCAACAAAATGGTCAGTTGGGTGGGCGCCCAGACGCAGGTAACTAAGCCAAAAAGTGAGTAAACATGCCTTCATCATAACGTCACCACAAGAAACCAAAAACTCAAGGCAAAAAAGTAATTTTTTAACATCTAAACTAGAGGTCTTCCTGAATCCTTAGAGGGTTCGAACAACCCTCTAGCTCTATTGGTCGGGAAGTTATGGCTGGACAAAGTCATAGCCACTATTGTGGCTTTGCGGTCCTTACCCTGTAACGCCCGCGCCGGCCACTGTGGAACCTATGAGCGACCATAAATTCTGAACGGAATGAGCTAGAGAGTCACCGAACGTATCATTGGATCCGTGAGCCTGTATAATTTGAGATAGGTCGTGCCCACCTGTGACGTCATTATGATGTCATTTCCGGAAAAAAAAAGATTTTCGCGTAGGCTACAAAACCTAGTTGCGTCCATTCAGTAGGCTACAGAGCCTAAACCAAACACGTTGGAAACAAACTTTCTACATAAAAAATGTTTGTGAAGACGTTGCCTTCGCAATGATGATCAGAAAAGTTGACACTTCCTTTCCTGGGGGTGCCAAGGGGGCAAAAACCTCGGATTTCAGCGGTATTTTGAGGTTCAAGCCACTTTTCTGACAGTCGGTAACCATCAACCCCACCAAACGTGCAGAAAAGGTGTATTACGGTGTTATACAACATCCCACCAAATTTCAAGCCAAAATATTGACAGGAAAATTCTATTTGGGAATAAAATCAAAATATCCACTAGGTGACCGAGCAGTTTTCAGGATCTATTTTTGGCCACAACTTCCCAACCCCTTAGGCTAGCAGCCTAACAAAGGTCTCTGAAGCTTTAGAATAGCTCCCTGAACATTTTAAGCCACTCAGCACCACACTAACGACAATGTGTGGTTCTGTGGACCTCAAATTGTGATCTAGAAGTCAATTTTCCCAACCAACGCTTTTGGACCCCCAAATTTTGCCCCCCGAAAGTGCCCAGGAATCAATAGTATTCCATACAGGATTGCAACATTTCGCAGGTAGAAAACCTTTCAAAACATGTGTTTGAAATAGATTGAAAGTCATATTTTGCCGGTTTGCGAGAACCCTAAGTATTTATTCTAAAACAGTTCGAAACAGGTCCATTGAAATCGATGTGTGTTCTTCACATGTAAGGAAAGTAACAGGTTTTTCAGATTTTCTTTAACTGACATTTTTTGAAAATTTGATTGCTAAAATGTTATTGAATGTCAATGTTTTTTTTTCGTGGAAACTAAGACATTAGTTACATTTTTACTGACTTGAATTTTTTGATTGAATGCATTGCATTCACTGGAAAATTTGATTTTTCTGTTTACTTTATTGTTTCGTCACGAAGATTGGTGAAAGTGATTCTTGTTGTTGGAAAGTCCACTTTAGGTGAGTGAAAACAATTAATTTGATTTGAAAATTTTGTTACTTTATTTGCGTTCGTCGTACAGTTACACAAAATCGACATATTTTGTGTTTACGGGGAGTAAGTAAAGGTATAAGCTTGGGAAGAACAGATGGAAACCCCAGCAGGTAACAATATTTCGGAGCTTAACTTCATATGCGGTAGTTACAGTAGAAAGTTGTTGTTATCATTCCACTCATGACACCCTCTGTGTGTAACTTATATTGGGCTAGATTCATCAAGTTCGTATCAACGAGACACATTTGGAGTACGACCTCGGTGTTCAATCGAGTGAAAGCTTCGTTTCCTCCATAGCAAGAGAAGTTTCAATACGTTATCAATCAGGTGACAGAGAAAGGTGGGAGGTTGCACAAATCAAATCGAATAGAGACTTGGACAACAACCTATACTGAAAGCAGCCAGAAGGTTTTAATGAAATCAAGCATCAATTTTTGAGACTAGTTACATGTTTCAATAATCTACTTCTCTCTAGGTAAATTTTGAACATCTTTGCAATGTTTCAAAATCTTGTTGTACGTTTGTCTTTCCTGGGTTTTCACCGAAATCAGCGCCATTGAATATACTGCATTATCAGTGCACGCCCAAATTGAGAGTTAAGACACAGTGATGTGTTTCTTTTTTATATAAACAAAGATGTTTTCGCAGTTACTTGGGCTAAATTGACACAGTTTACGTTATGAGTATGTTCTTTATGTACATTATGACAATCGTGCAGACTTGTGGAAGTGCTCTAATCCATTTTTTGTGTCCAAAACATCAGGTTATGAACCATCCCGCTAGAATGTAAAGGAATGTTATTTAGAACATTCCAACAATGGAATATATCATACAAAGTATCAATATCCTCGCTTAATCCCCAAGGGGAATTGATTAAATCGGATAATTTCAATTTTGATCACTTCGTATTCCTGTTCCAAAATTTATTTACTTAGTCACTGATGATCAATTTAATTGAATGCTAATCCAAAAAAGTAGCTATTGCAAGCGCGTAAAGATTCAGAAGTAATCTGTATTACCGAAAAGAAACACGAAAAAATTTTAAGTCCAAGAATTGCAATGAAAGTGCTTTGCAGCGTTCTATGTTGATTTGTTTTTATCCATCTTCACTCGTTGTTTGTGCATGAGCGTGCACGCATTTAACCGCTTCGCGGAAGTGTTGATCATTACAAGTTCGTGTTGACTAATCGTTTTACTGAAGCAGTTTAAAGACAGGTGCCTCACTGAACCTTTGCTTAGTAACGTTTGTTGTTTTATTTCATGTGCAAAGCATGCGAGTACTTTTTAAAGTGAAAATTGCTAAAATGCGCAGCATTTCGTTGGTTTGGCAAATGCAGAATGGTGAGGTGGGTGCAAAACAGGCTCCCGGGTGGACGCGCATAAATCACTTCGCGTTTTTGTGTGAATCAAATGCGGGCATTTTGCCATGTTGCATAAAGTTACTGATCTAATAGCACCATGTGAAGTGGATCGAGATTGCAAATGAAAGCAAACAATCAACTTTGACTGGGTTGGGAACGTTTTGTGTTCTTTTTATATCGAACAAATAAACCAAAGCAAAACTTGTAGGAGTATCGAACAAACAATCCAAATTTGGTGTGTACGATGTCCAAGCAAAATGTATTGAAAACTTGAAAGACGCAAATCGCCACATCATTGATTAGCTTCATTTACTGACGAATAAATTACGTTGACACGAAAATTTCTTGGCTGCGTAGTTCGTGTGCGCAGCAATGAAAAATTAGTAGATAAGAAGACCTCTCAGTTACGACGAGACAGCTGCCGTGTGCAGCGTGATTGAGGTTAACAGCTTCTTTTTTTTGAAAATCCTCTTTCTAACTAAAACCTCGCAACCAGTTTCCCTTCCAGGAAAATTCTAAGCTGAGCAAATGTTTGTTCTTTTGCGCACGAAGCGCATGCAACTGCGAAAACATGCACATACACAAACAGTGAAGCGTTCCCAGCGTCAAACGGGTCATGCGATATATATATATATATATATATATATACCTTACTAAATTTAAAATGTTGGAAGTGCGCGAGAATAAGGCAGCACTGCGCAAATTGTCTGGTGGTAGTTCGCAACTGCGCAGCTGCGCACCTTACAGGCAACACTGCTCGCCACATAACGTGTTATGTTCATGTTTTTGCATGTAGGACGTCTGCAGTGTTGTTGATATGCGACCAAACAAGTCAAGACCACAGATTTGAATTTGTGGGAGAGTTGATTATCATGGAATACGTAAGAACAAAGTCAACACTTTTTTAGATCAAACCACAAATAGCTATTTGTGAAAAAAATCTAACCTTGTTGTTCTGGTATTTTTTGCCGTTCACCAGGAACAAGTTGTTTCGTGAAACATTTTTGTCTTTTGAACAGGATTTTCTTTTGATCGGTCCGTGCTGCTGCCCAGGTGTCTGTGACGATAATGGAATTATCGGTGAGCCAGATGTTTTAACGAAATTTGTTTCTTGACCAATGCGAAAGTTCCTCCATACAATTGTTACCAGCATCCGTGAAAATCAAGTTAAAAATATGTGTTGAAGAAGGGTTTCGTGTAATAACGCACTATTCCATCACTTGAAATCTGATAAAAATATTTTGAACAACTCCATTTTAACTAACGCTAGAATGCCTGATAATTATTTAACTGCGAGTAGCTGTTTTCGCAAAAGATCTCAGGCCTGGTTTCTAAAAAATATGTGTAAGGAACTCCTATAGTGAGCATTGAACACTGTAACTAAACAGCGTTTTACAAAAAGCCCCAGGCACACGTCTTGCAAAAAGAGCACATGTTACGTCTTATTGCACAATACTTTCATTGCAATAACAGTTATATTTGAAATATCACAACTCAGTTTGGGTTTGGAGATATTTGAAAACCACCAAACACAAGGAAGAGCAATGCTATATTTCTGCATTTGTGCAACAATGAAGTTATTATGACGAAAATAATTTTAGGTTTATTTCTTCACATTGCTGAGCATTTGTTTCATAGACAATAGACCAGTGCTTGTCAACCGGGTGTATCGTACACCCCAGGGTGTACCAGAATTTTCCAGGGGTGTACCACTGTGATGGGGTGTACAGGGGTGTACCAGGTGTGTGCTCTTGAAGAACAATCACATTTGTCATATAATGTTCTTAGCTCTATTTCACTTTGTTAACTTTGCACAGTTTTTAAAACCGTGTCTATCGGAGTGTGAATTCATGAATTGTCCGTCTTTTCTCGACAGTGTGTTTGTGATATTGGTCAGGTGACCATCACGTGATAACCTATCCTTTTCACGTACAACGCAGCAGTGGGGTTCCACAGGTAGGGAAGGCAGGGAAACATTGCTCTAGCTTCGTTTTTTTGTAAGGTATAACGCAACAATCATGCTTTTCTTGTCAATGATTATAAGCAATAATTATTGTTTCCAAGCAGTTAGCTGGAGCTAAGCGAGAACTATAT
>Ga0210059_1007778_pt1 | contig 16982 bp, 15 predicted proteins | sample Ectturendosymbi2_FD_188042 | JGI IMG/M metagenome (GOLD analysis project Ga0210059, IMG submission 188042) | Ecteinascidia turbinata endosymbiont from Florida, USA - Sample 2 (SPAdes) (version 2) | ecosystem: Host-associated > Tunicates > Ascidians > Unclassified | place: Key West, Florida...
CAGAGCCGGATTAAAGGGTAGGGGGGCCAGGGGCAATTTTCACTCGAGAGCCCCTGTGATGCATTTAATGACGTCATCGTTTGTAAAATTTTTCTTTTCGTTGATTCGCAACGTTCTCGTTTGCTTTTTCCAGTGGTCGATTATGTGCCTGCCGTATGAACTCGATTGTTAGCCGCCTTTGATTGTAAGCCGCACGAAATGGTATTAATAATTTATGTAAGCTGCCCTTGATTGTAAACCGCACTTGAACATAGGTTACCTAAGCCTCTAAGATGCGTTCGCGACGTTCGCGTACTCGTGCGTTTCCCGCATAGATGATGCTTACACCACTACAACTGCCTTCTGTTCATCACAATCCTCCTTGTGACGGATGTGCACATGTTGCTGAAGAAAATCGAATGCGAAAGAAGAATTTGTTCGACAAAACGTAGCCAAGGAAAGACTGAACGTCATCATATGCCTTTCGATAAAGTAAAAAAATAAAAAATGTGAGCCGCCCTTGATTGCAAGCCGCATGAAATGGTGAAAGAAACTTTATAAGCCGCGGCTTACAATGGAATAAATACGGTGTTCAACTGCACATAGAGTCAGTTGAGAGAAGAGAAGAGAGTTTATGACATAAACACTACAGTGCATTCTTACTAAGAAATAATATATTCATAGGCTAGAGAGTAACTCGTCAAAAAACAACATTCACCCGAACAATAAGCAGAAACCAGAGATTACAAATGAAAACACCGGAAAAATAACATGTCGATATGGCCAGCCAGGCTGAGTGTGAAAGGTGCTTCGAACCTTATGTCGTGATTTTCACCTACATTTTCAGGTGCTCTGGTTAACGCCACTGTTTTAACCAGGGTTGCCAGATAGAAATAAAAAACTGTCGCCAAACTCTTTTCAAAAAGTAGCCAAACGCAGTAAAAATTCGCCAACTTCTAGAAATGGTTGCATCTTTACCAAAATATTGATTTTTTCACTGGAAATCATTCGTTCAAAGCTCTTTTATCTTTTGCCTTGTATTTTACCAAAAAGCGTACAGGTTTTCAACATTTTTCAAGTTTTTCTAAATAATCAGTTTCAACATTTTGCAAATATATATGATAACAAGTGTTAAATATCATGTTTATACTTTCAAAAGTTTCACACTTTCATTTGGTGTCATGAATTTTCAAACCATCAGCAAGCTTAAAAATAGTCTACATATGAATATTTATGAAATGCGTGCAAATATGCAGGTCGTACATTTCGCCAAACCAGAAAATTTGAAGTCAAACGCTTTCAAAAAATCGCCAGAAATTCACCAAATCGCTAAACCAAAATATTTGTAGCCAAAGCTTTCAAAATTCGCCAGATTTCCGGAATCTAGCGATAAATTCGCCAATATGGTAACCCTGATTTTAACGTTGCTGCTTGAAAGGTTTGCTGGAAAGAAAACGTTTCAGTCGCGTCGTTTTAGCTAACACGACCAGATTCGTGTGCTTTTTCACCTTAGAAACTTTGCCATTTTCAGCTCCTGATGGCATTACAGATTTCGGCATCGCGCTAGCTAAACACAGCAATCTCGCATTCTGCTCTTTCGTTCTACAGTTCAACTGATCAAAAACCTTTTCTGACGGAACACGCAATAACATGCGGTGTAAATGGCTTGACTAGCTACATATGTTGATGATGTAACGCAAGAATAGTAGCCATCCGAAGAAAAGTGCGTTTCCACCATACGTTACCCTTTATGACGAAACAAAATGTGGCAGTTCGGCTGGGCTACCTCAAGACAGGGGCGGACTGAGAGTATTAGGCCCTCGGGCAGACAATACAATGGGCCCCCCTCCCCCGCTCTTTACAGTTAAGTGCCGGATGGACACATGCTGATAGTAACAACAAAGCATAATGACATGTCAAACAAAATTTTATTTAATTACAACGAATTAACATGTAAACAATGTACTCATTTCAGTCCTTCACAGATTACAGTAACAACACTGTACTCATATTAGCAGAGGATTCTGCAATTTTATCAATAATTTTGTCTTTGTTTTATTTGATTTTCATTTCAATGTCTTTTTCAATAGCAATTAGCATAAGTGACTCCGTGTTATTCTGGGTGAGTGAAGTTCTCAGTCTTGTTTTCAAGTTTTCAACAGTCTCAGTTGAGAACAACATGCAACATTTTAGAAAAAACTGAAAATGTTGAAAAAAACTAAAAATTTCAGCTTTTTAGAAAACACTAAAAATGTTTCAACAGCCTGAGTTTAGAAAAACATGCAACATTTTTGAAAAACATCTTCCACATGCGCACTGTGTGATGCTTAGTGTTAGAAAGAATTTATATGCTGCATATAAATTTTCGTATGCAGCTGCACACAGCCTGTACTCTGATAACAACGTGAAAGCACATGACAAACAATTCTTACATGTTGTCTTGGCAGATGATTCAGCAACTTCTGTATACTCCTCTCACTCCAAGCTGCCTGAATCACTTTTATTGTAATTCATATTCTCTAGCAGTCCCTTCTTCAGGTCTATGTAGCTCAATGCAAATGAAATAAGTTCATCCTGTAGTGCCACTCAGTCAATTTCTGGTACTGCATTAGCAAGCAAACTTAGCTCCACGTTTTTTGGAGATGCCAAGATTTCAGAAAACCTGTTTGGGTCAAAGCAGGAAATCTGCTTAGAGAGTTTTTCATGAGACGAGAATCTAGTATGCATGGAGGAGAGAACAGCATCAGTTACTGCATTATGGTATGAAACTTCAACATTTCTCTTCTGGTCTGTGATACTTTCTGGTGCTGAGCGACTAGATCGGATGGTTGAGAAGCTCTTAGGGACAAAAATATTCACCTCTTCTAATTTCAAATTTGCATGAACAAAAAAATTAAATGCTGTTTCAAAAATGCCACTAAAATCTCTTGAGATTTTTTCAACATTTTCAGTGGCGTGTTAATCATGCGCCAAGCTTACATGATATCCAGGCCTGATGTCTGCAGATAATCTGACATTGACACTGGTGTGGTAATATCAAAAATTCGGATGAATGTAAATGCCATTAAGATGGTTTCAAATTTGCGCAAGTTTTCACTCAATTTCTGTGCTTCATAGCGATCTGATCCTTTGAAATCAGGTGCTTCGATTATTTGCTGAAGGATGATCAGAAGGTCTGAATAGAGTTCTGATGACTGATCTGTGTAGCTGCCAAACAATTTTCGAAGTGCTCTACCTCTACTTGACCACCTGCGCTCTAATCTTAGGCGTTTCTTATTTCCTGGTTTTGTCTGCATATGCTCTTCCCAGACCTTCATCCTTTTGTAAGAATCATTGAAAAATGTACTGTAGATAGTCCAGTAAGCAGACCCCAAAAGACTAACTGCTGCGACACATACACTGCTTGCATCATTGATCACCAGATTTAGAACATGTGCATAGCACCAAGTATAGATGTGACTTGGGCGAGCTGCTTTCACAAGTCAGACATCATTAAATAGGGTTTAATTACCTGGTAAACTATAGCAAATCAGTTTTATGTATACTATAGTAGATACTATAATATAATAACAGGGTTACAGTACTACAACAGTCTAACTCTTTCTTGGTTGGTTGTTATGGCAACAGCTAGGGATACAGTCTGATATTAGTGATAATGCTTACAAATGTACATGTATACATATTCCATTACTAAAACATGTATATAATCCTGTAGAAGCAGTAATAATGTAATATGAGACACACACACTACAATGTGCAGCTGAGTTACCCGAATCAGACTAGAGGTATTAGAATGTATAACAAGGATATCCTTGATAATTATATTGGCAGCCAGGTGGGACCCTTGCAGTTCCGGGCCCTCGGGCTTGGTCCGATTGACCGATAACTCAGTCCACCCCTGCCTCCAGACCGCACAAAAGTTAAGGAATCGTTGATACTAAACAGCAACCACAGCAGAACTAGCTTTGCTGTAGGCTAAGTAGGTTTCCACTTCGGGGCAATATTTGAAAACCCAGGTTTCTCGGTAGCTGAGAAAAGGAACCCGGGAAAACCCGTTTCTTTCGGGTTTTGAAATAGAATGCGATTTTGAGAGACAAAAACTCAATATCGTGGTGAAATTGCTATTGTTAGTCCCTGCGCAAATTAGCGAATTATTAATTAAGTTAAGCACAGTTTTTCATGATGTTTGTAATACTGACGCATGACAGTCACAGCGCACTTTTACCATTTAGTCTGTTTCTGAGTTTTGTGACAAACAGTCCCGTGGCTGAAAAAGCCCTCTTTGGTTCCACTGATTTGGGCTTGATTGTAATTAAGGCATGGAATAGTTTTTCAAGGTTAATTTTGACCTCTTCTTTGTAACCTCAAAAAGACTCATTTCCTTCATTACAATTTGTGATCGGATCTCTTCCTGTACCGGGATAGTTTTGTGGTTTTCACCCTCATGGATTCTGTGCTTTGGTTTCAAATGGTTGATCAAACAGTTGGTGCTTGAACCACCTCCTTTTGTATAACGGAGCACAAATTGTACTTTGGTGTTGGTTGACCCTTGTTGTATAAGGAATGGGTCTAAGCTTCTGATTTTCTTTGATTATTAAAGTCTTTAAACTGAATGTGTATGGTTAAAAATCTACTCAAAGTCGCTTCTAAAGGGAAGCCAAATATTCTGTGGAAAGTTATTGGAAACTGAAAAGGAACGAATAGATTTTGCAAAGAAACACAGCTTGTATATGAACTAACAGATAACAGCGCATAAATGAACTAACTAGTAACTATGGCATACCTTTGAAGAACTACCTCACTTGGCAATTAGTTTTTAATTAGGTTAGCGAAAAACAAAAGTTGGCGTAGACACCTATTATGTGCAAAATGACGCCACGATACGTCTAAGTAGGTCAATTGAACGAAAATATAAGCGGACCAACAACGAACGTACGATGGTCACCGAGCAAAACCCGCACCAGATGCCTCATGATAATAGCTGAAAGTTCAAACGTGCTAATTTTGCCGGTACCCGCGCCAATCTGCAACTTTAGTGTTATCAGAATCACTAATATTTGAACGCAACAGCAATTCCAGGTTTTTTTTAATACCCGGGCTTGGTAGCTGAATAAAACCCTGGTTTCGCGTAGTAGAAAATACCCAAAAACCCCGGGTTTCGGGTTCGGGAAAACCCGGGCTTGAAACACTAGCTGTAAGCACGCAAATAGTATTGTTTTCGCGACATTTGTGCAGTAGGCGTGCACGAGTAGATAAACCCATGCCAAACGAACGATTATTAAGAAAAGTTACAAGCAAAATTCAAATATATTTGCAATGAACAAAACCGAAAATGTTTGTATTCAGTAGTGATTACTAAAACTGGCAGAAAGTCAAACTTGCAGATAAATCATTATTGATACTCAAGGCAACATCGAAATATAGAGTTGTATTCTTGCATCTCTTTTGAATCACGACAATTTTTCAAACGAATATTTTATTTAAAACAAATAAATGTCATCACGGGGGGCTCCCTTGGAGCGGAGGGACCGGGGCAATTGTTCCCGTTGCCCTCCTTAATCCGGCCCTGGCTCCGATGCCTTCATCAGAACAGAAAAATTATATTTCAAAGTCCACATTAAACAGTGCTACTTTGATGAAACTGTGAATTTTCTCTCTGCCATTTAGACAACCGAGATGGAAAATCTGTCACGATCCCGTCAGCTCCGGCCAAAAACGCACTTTTGAACTCCTCTTCTGTATTCAAGACCCAGAAATACACCTGAAGTAGCAATCATAGTTGAACGCATAAACTGAATGTGAAAAACTGAAAACCCTTTGAAAAAGTATGCTACATTTTACAATGTCAAGTAATTTGATATTTTGTCTGCTAGCATATTGCCCTACTCAGACATGAGCACATAAAAGCAACCAATTTTTAAATGGATGTAGTGGCAGTGGGCTTATCAACCAGCAAAACCACAAAAAGGTATCTATCTTCAAAGACCAATGTTACGCAGCACGGTGCCCATACGAAATTTGCGATCAGTCTTTCCCCATGCTAAGGGCTGTTTTGTTCTATGATACACATTTTATCAACGTGCCAAATGTTTTCTGCTGTGGAGATCTTGCCACAAATTGTACAGTAGCATGACAGTTTGAACTATCTCTAGTGATTTACATTTTTGAAAGTGTATTCATATGTTGTGGTATTATTCGCAGCAGACACAAAAATATGATATATTGCAGAACTAGCCAACACGATAATAACAATAAAATCCTTTGCTCAACTGTTTCAAAATTTTTAATCATGTTTCAGCGAACTGACAACGTGTTTTCATCAGGGGAAATGGCAACGAGAACAGGAGAGCAGTAGAATTCACGGAACGCGCGTGATTGCATGACGTAGTGTTAACTCGATAAGTCTCATGTCACTGGCTAGTAAAAATGTCCTGCTTATTGTTGGTCACAACCAAATAGTGCTAGCTGGTGCAAGGGTAGACTTTTAAACAATTAGAACGAAACATTATTTTACCGCCCACAGTCCACTGACAATTGTCAAATCAGTGCTCAGTTAAGTGCTTTCTGAAAATACTGTTGACCTTGAACCTTATCAGCTTTTTTTCTGCTGCCAGAACGTGCCTGTATGCTTATTCATGCCCGCGATACACGGGCTTTCACCGAACCATGACCGCCAAGCTTGTTTCTTTTCATTTTTTGTCAAAAGTCTTACTCCGTCATCAACACAGCACATGGAAATTGTGGTATAATTAGTGTGTTGCGTCCTTCAAGCGTGCTGTCCGCATGTTAGCACACTGTCAGGCGCAAAAATAGCCATTACTCTACAACCATCTACGAGTAATTAGAAACACTTGCTGTTCACAATCACCGCAGTTCGATGACGCAGCCAGTTTCCGGCTGATATCAAGTGGGTTGCGCTGAAGCTAACAAAAGCAGAGACACTATCTGAGGGGTCATAGAGCGCCCACTCTTATGGAAGTCAGTTTTTCACCAAACTCAAAAGAACAAAGACGTCACTGAACAACCACAGTTAAAGAAACTCGTATTAAAAATCTCCCGCCATCGTTGTGTGTAAATCAGTCACAATAATAAACAGATGCCTTTACACATGAAAATGACACTAGTGATCATATCATGTAACTGTGTATATTTCTCGAGATTTCATTGCAAATTATAAATTGTAGTAAGGATGAAGCGTGTTACTGTCAAATTTTGGGGTGTCATTCAAAGTAACAAAACAGTGGAGTTGGAAAAAAATCACATTTTTCACAGCCCATTTCACATTTGAGCACTGCGTAACATTGTCACAACCCAAGTGGCACCATCAAAAAGCTAATTTCCACTGAGATTAACCTCTACAAAACGTTTGTGACGTTTTTTGAAAGGTTGCACAATCAGTCTGTGCAGTGCTCATGTCAGTAAATGCCTTGCATTATTTGAAAAATGTTGAGAAAGTTTATTTCAATGAAATAATGTTTTTGGTGGGCTCTTGGCTGAAACAACTATTTGAATAGGAAATTATACATATTACACATTTTGTTGCTCTAATGAGCTGGTTTAAACTTAAGCTTACCAAAAATTCTGAGACTCACTTGAATTCCTCTTCTTTGCAAATGCCGTATAAACAAACGGTTGAGCAGTACATGTCTTGCAATTCTAAATAGCACACTTTTCAGGAGTAGTGAACGCATCCTTCTGCAAAATATGTCAACTGCGTTGAAAATTTCGGTTTTTATACCCTTACGACATAAAGATCAATTTCTCTTAGACTTTTCGTAAATTGCCATTGCCTTTTTTCTTTTGAAACATATCTATTTCGTTTTCTCACTAACAGATAGTGCTTGTGAACTTTTTATCTTGCATTTTGACATAAAGAGATTTTCTTTGTCAACGATACAGCACGATGTGCTACTCGAATACTCTGGGTATAGCACATCATGGTGTATTGGTGTATTGTTGACAAAAAAATATCTTTACGTGAACTTTCGGCAAACTTGACAAAAAACAGTTGATTGGTGGCAGTTTCGTACTGCTGCTGCTGCAGGAAGTTGCAAGAGGGAGGCTCAGTAATTTTTTGAAAAATAAAAGTTGTTTTTGTTGTGGGGAAGAAGGCAACATATATGACTACAGATGAAGTTTCCTCTTAGCTTTGAATTTTAGCGTCAAATTATGCGTATACCAGGCAACTTCTTTCGAACACTTAGGCGTACCATAATTGCTTGACTCAGACTCATGATGCATATCACAAGACTTACAAATAGAAAAAGAACACAGAACACTTATTTGTAACAGGTCACGGGGTAGATGTCACGGAGAGGGTAGGTAGTATTGCAGCGCCGGATTTAGATGGTGGGGGCCTGGGACCCAGGTGTGGTGGGAGGCCCCGTGTGCGGATACAGAATCTTTAGGTAGGGGATGATCGATGAAGTCACTAGTATTTCCATGGAGCGTTAATATTTGTGACGTTCACACAAAGACACATAATCTTGTGACGTCACATTTGTTAACTCAAGTGTAACAAAACTTTAATATTGTGACGTCACATTTGTTGGCTCAAGTGTGACAAAACTTTGTGATGCAAATGATATTTGACAATGATTAGCGAGTTTTGAAACATTTTTTGAAAAAACTTTCTGGACGATCCAACTTTTTTATTATCTCTAAACGCCAGGCCTCGCTTAGAAATAAATTTTACGACAGAAACCAAACGTTGCAGGCAGAAGCGATTTCCAATATTGTGCGCATTGACTGACCTGACTGGTGCATCAGTTCTTCACAGTGATTAGTTACATCTGCGACTAAACGTAATCGTGGCATCTACATGTTCCATTGACTGCTCGTGGCTATAATTACTAGAAACTGCTACACTAAGCTCTGTACAATACACTAATCACCGTATTACGGTTCATCAACAAAGCTAATACAGTATAATGGAGTCAGCAGGCCGCACTCTAATGCCAAAGTCATTGAGATACTGAAACAAGATTCACCACTGTTATGTAACGATTACTGTTAAGGCATTCCCTCCTTTCCAGCCTACAATTAACTCAACCAAAACATAAATTAATTAGACACCTTGCAGGCCCTCCCATAAACTAAACAACGCCACCATCACGTATCTTGTTGCAGTGAGTAGACACAGCTTATCCTATTGTATGTAGATACAAAATATCATATGCCGGTTACGTAACTAAGGGGGGCAGAGGGTCGAATTTCCCCCTCTGGCAAGCTAAATGTGTAAACCGAGCCACCACTTAACTTATATTTCGGTTTTAGTATTGTTTTCGTTTTCAGTAAGTTGTTTTTTTAATTTTCGAATGATTTTCCGGTGATTTAGGGTTTTAGTATAACCATCCACGTCCAGATTCACTTTCATTTCTCAAGTTTTTTTCTGAGTGCTGGCCAGTAGGCCTTTTTTAGCTAAGTTTCCACCCTGGCTCAAACCACTTGTTACGCCACTGATTATACCTATGTCAAATAATAAATGCAAAAAGGAGGACATTTTGACATTTTTGAATGTCCTCGGAGAATATTTCGTTCTCATGAAAAAAGTTGACATGTAATTCAAAAAGAGGACGTATGGTAGCCCTACTTCGCAACATGGGCGTCCGCAGGGGGGAACGGGCATTTGACCCCCCTGGAAATTGGGACTAAAAAGCAAAAATTTTTGGAAAACGGGAAATCAGCAGTTTAATTCTGATCAGTTGGGTTAATTCTTGCAATGACAGTTTGTTTGCCGATATGACACTCCCACTGCACAAGAGTCAGGCTCACTGTTTTGGTAACATGCAGTTATGAGCTTTGCTGTTCACTAAATCCGCTTCTTTGCCTGCAGAGGCAGGTTGCGAAACTCGGGAACGAGTTGCGAAACTCGGGAACGAATGTTCTACTATTGACCTTTGTTGCGTGACAATAACATAGCAACAAATCTTCGAAGATGCCTTCAAGCCACGGTGGTAGGCGTTTTTCTCAGTGTTGCCACTTCTAATCTTTTAATATCAGATCTGATGTTTTCAAAGAAATGTTGTTCCACATTGCTTGAAACCTCTTATGTTCTGGCAACAAATCTGATGTTGACTAGGCTGTTTTTGTTTTCCATATTTTACTCTCTTTTTGTGGTGAAAACAAGTTAGATTCATAATTTTTAGGTTTCTTTCAATCTCTCACCCTCGTGTCTGTTTGGTTAGCGTTCCAAACAAAAGCTCTCTTCGCTACGCTGGGTTGAATATTTTACGTTACGCATGACTGACTTCTCCATTTAATGACACTTCGTTACATTTCGGATTCAACGAGTTTTAACGCGCTTTGTTACGTACTGGTAATAGAAGCATTTGCATTACATGAAACGGTATCCATCTGATGTTAAAGGCAGCAATCTGATGTTAACGAGACTGACCCCAGTGGCAACACTGGTTTTGCTGTATATTTGAACGCAGACATCTTGGCAGGTAACGCAGCGACTGCTGATAGCGGTAAACCACGTAGGTTTAAACCAATGGTGGGCGAACTGCGACTCGCCGACATATTTTTTGTGGCTATTCTAGATGAATAGCAACGGACTGTCCAGATTTTAGGGGACTTTAAAATCAAACAAAAACTTAATACTGACAATCACTGTACATCATTTGATGTACTACAAAGTGGTTTTGCAGCTTGCTGGTGTTTTTGGTTTTCTGCAAATGAATCATCCATTGAACAAGTTTGCCCACCCCTGGTTTATACTATGTGTAAAGAAGCATTGCTGCCAACAAAGCGCATTTTTTGCAACCAATGCTCCGTCTAAAGGTGCGAAAACGCGCTGTACCACCAGAACACTTACTAGTGAAATTTCATCTTGCGCATGTGCAACATTCCAAAACATTGGAACAGCACGAAAACAAGAAGCTCTCTGAATCAAATGTGTAGTTCAGCTATGTCCAACCTGCGGCCCGTTTGAGTTTTATTGCGGCCCAAGTTAGATTTTCGCAGTAGTAGTATACCACATACTGATAACCTGTCCTTGTTTTCATAATCTTCAATTTGAAATATTTGATGCAGGTATTCCTCAGTGCCACTTTATCACGTCTGCTACCATTGCAGTTAAGATTCGAACACTTTCAGTGTAATAGTTTAAGCTAAATTTGGTTTGCTAAGGCCAAAGTAAGCCATTCAATGTGCGGCTCTCAATAATATGTCATTCAATGTGCGGTTCTGGCCAAGATAGTGACATACCTTTTGGCTCAGTAAGCCATTTGGGTTGGACATAGCTGGTGTAGTTGGTTCGTATTTTCATAAGACTTTACACTCATTCTAAAATTCACAAAAGTTTGTAATTCATTTAGAACTCTGCTAACTCAGTCTTAAAATATCCATGCTCACTGAAACAAACATTTTCTCAGTGTAAAGTTTTCTTACAAGGAAAACAATGTATGGAACTGTTGCCGTAACATTGGACATTTTCCTTTTGTATACATCCATTTGCCAACAACCTGAAAAAGATAAGCAAAATGTCGACTTTGCCCCTCTGGAAAAATTTCTGCGGACGCCCATGCGTAGTAATGCTAGTCATATGCGAGCTGTGCAAATCTGGGTAAGGCAGACGCAAAATCTACCAGAAACAAGTAGAGACGAAAACTAATGTGTCCTACATGGCTTGGGCCTTGCATTCACTAGATTCAGATACCTGACCGACTTTCAGGAAACCAATAAGTGTTTGTTTCGTCACAATATCAAATAATATTTAAGTGAAATACTGGCGTCTGCCCGACCGATAACAAAATAATAACGCCTACAAAAAAACTTTCTTCGATAAAAAAGATTAAGTGGCAGGCACATGTCGCACATATGGTGAGGGTCCCTGGACCCGAGCCAATTGAACCCCCCATAAATCCGGCGCTGAGTATTGTCTGCACATCTACCTACTACATACCCCATAAAGGGGTTAGGAAAATACGCAGGCAGTACCAAAAACGAACAAACACTAAATCAACCCACCAGCAACTGCTGAATTGCTTTATCAGCATGTAGAAGCATTAATTTGTGGAAGAAATGAACACTTAAAAATCATCAGACATTTGAAGTGGGTGGATACGTTTTGCACATCGTTTGACAAATGTATACCGATTGTTTCTAATCAAGATAACAAATACTTTGACTATATGTAGCTTAATGCTGGTGAACACTTACATTTTTGGGAATGTAACGTAAAATTAGATAAGTGTTGCTGGAGGATACGTGTAGTTTTCGTTTAATAAAGGATTGCATGCACTTGTTCCAGGATTGGTAGCTATACAAAGGAATGCAATAATTTTTGTCAACATTAAACCTCTTTTTAGGAAGTAACAAGACTGAAGTGACTTGCGGCAAATTACAAGTCGGTTTTTGTTCGTCACATTAACTAAGTACTTGCGTTTGTGTGGTTATGTAAAGGTTGCTACTGCGAAACGAACAGTGCTTGATCGTAATTTGCGTGATCTGTCGTGCAAATTTAGCAAGGCGCGGGATTTAACCAGGCTTACCTGTCTAAACGTACTGGGTACAGAACTTCAAAATGCGTTTCATGAATTGGAATGAAGGGCAGAATTCCGAGAAAGAAAAAGACGAACGTCAAAACAACGCGGGTGAGAGAGAAGAAATGCGGAATGTTTTTATTCTGAAATATAAATTGAAACAAGCTTTACAGTGATTGTTTAAATATTTTTGTACAACACTTGTTTGGACGTTTTGACTTCTGTGGATAATGATTAACCCTGAACACAGCAGCTTCGACTCACAGTTTTTCGCAGTTTTCTCGAGACGGATATCATCTCGCTGCCCCATACAACGGTTGCTTCCCTGTTGTAAAGTTTAATAAGATCTGCAGTCTGCAGGAAACAAAAGCGAGGATTGTGAAACCAGAAGTGAGGAGATTACAATGGAATCGCTGTAGACACATATTATGAAGCAGGCCCGTAGCCACGTAGGGGTATTCGGAGGCAGTGCCCCCCATATTTCTTTTGTGGGCCCCACATTTTCTTGTTCCCAGAAAAATTTGTTTTAAAAATATAATAAAAACAAAAATCGTGCCCACCTAAAAATGTATTTTGCCCCTCCAAACCTCAAAACCTGGCTACGGGCCTGTCATGAAGGGAGCATAAATTCTGTAATTTATTTCTGTCAAAACAATTGTAATCTTCGTGCATATAAACTGTTTAACAAGCTGGTCTACCTGCAAGATATTGCTGTCTAGGTTTTCAAATGAGGTAATTCAGAAGGTTACCGCGTAAATTAACTATGTCCAACCGAAATTGCTTGCTGAGACAAAATATGGCACTATCTTAACCAGCAGGGCCGCACATTGAATGACTTACTTTGACCTTAGCAAACTAAATTTAGTTTATGCTAACGTACTGAAAGCGTTCGGATCCTACCTGCAATGGTAACAACTGTTTCGCAACTTGTAATCACTCTGTAGGTGTGATTTCATAAGAACGTTTAGTGGCAATGGAACAAGGGTAGTCAGGGCCGGCCCTAGCAGGTGCGGGGCCCAATGCAAGGACTAGGCGCGGGGCCCATCTGACAAGTGGTGTTATTACATCGTCGTGCCCAGTGAACCGTGTTATGACCTTTTTGTTGAAGATATTTTAGCAAAATAACTAATTAGAGTGGAGCTGCATATAGGTTACATAATAACATAGGGGTTTCCAACCTGGGGAACACCTGCCTATCTGAAGGGGTACATTTAAGGTTAGAAAAATATATTTATACATTATTTTTTCCAAATATTCTAAAGTATAGAAGTTCTATGAAAAATTCGGTGGATTTTTGTTATTTTACTCGACCTTTTTGCCGCAACAAATTTTAGGGGTACATGCTCATCTATCGAAATACTCAAGGGGTACATGGTCAAAGAAAGGTTGGGAACCCCTGTGATAACACAACAGATTCTTGTATGGAGAGTCGGCATACCACATGTGTCTACCAGCTACGGTCATGCTTATGACTAATAGCATGCTGCTGTGGTGGACATCAGACAGTGGACCGCTACCACTCGTAATCAAGCCGAAAGTTGTAAAGGAAACTCTGCAATGGAGCGGCGAGCGCAAGTGCAAAGTTACGTCAATCAAACCGAACTGCAAAGCGAATTGAACTTGCAATGCAATTGCTTCGCTCTTGTTGAACGACCCTTTAGTTCGAAGAAGAACTGACTTGGAGAAAACTGTTAACATGAACTGATTACTTATCTCGCTTTCAGTAACTACAATCGCAGACGCGTTCTTGCGTAAAGGTAACGTCTGCGTGCATGATCAACTGTCCGCTTTATGCCGCAACACACGAAAAAAGCAGACTTCACAAGAGAGCAACCCATGCATCCCCCAAAGCTCCCCAAAAGCCCAAGTTTATGCAACAGGAGTTCCCAACCTTTCTCTGATCATGTACCCCTTACTGAATTTTTTACAGAGTTTTTAGAATTTCGGAGTTATAAAGGTAGACTCAATTATAATGTCTCAAAGTTAATTTGTTCCAAATGTACAATAAATGTACCCTTTCAGATAGGCAAATGCACCCCTAGGGGTACATGTATCCCAGTTTGGGAACCTGTGTTACGGAACTTATTCATTACGCTTCATTGTGTATGGATTGGAATGCAAACTGTTCTTATGAATTTGAAATGTAATGTGCAAAGATATTTCAACTACCACGTCACAGTTGTAGAAACATTTATCAAATGCAACATATACTGCAATGCGCACGGTTGATTGATGAAATAGCAGCATACAGCCGCCCAATATATTGATAAACAGGAACGAGTGTGCTCGACGACATTGACAATTATTGCCAAAAACTTTCCAAAAACAGAAGAATCTTTCGAGAACTGAACAACGTTACGTTAGCAGAACTGCCAACAAAGTTAATAAGACAGATACTTGTCTTGACCTGTTGATTGCGAGTTGAGCTACTACACACCTTGTTTGCAGTAGCTGTAGGTCTAGTTCAGTATCAACTGGCACTAGTAACAACCAAATTCTATCCGTAAAGAGTGGGACGTGGTGGAGCGCAGATACAACGCCCTAGCATGAGAATTGAGCATGTTTGATAAAACGTTCGGTAACAATTAGAGGAAATTCATCGTTCATTCAAACGAGATAATTATTTGCTAACAATGAGATTTATAAGCATTTCTACAATCCTCCTGCGCAAGGAGTATCTGGAAAAAATAAACAACCTGCCCAAACACCATGGCGCGGGGCCCAATGCAGCCGCACCGGTTGCATTGGTTTAAGGCCGGCCCTGAGGGTAGAAATAAAAAAACTAGCTAAATGTTTTGCTCCAAGGTGTCAGTAAGCATATGGAAATCTACCAGCATGCAATACAGACGTGATAAAGTGGCACTGACGACTGCCTTCGTCAAAAACATCAAATTTAAGTTTATCAAAATTAGGGGAGGTTGTCAGTATGTGGGCTGCTTATACTGCATCGAAAACCCAAATTGAACCGCACAAAACCTTCGACTGGGCCGCATGCGGCCCGTGGGCTGCGGGTTGGACATAGCTGGCCATCCAGAGCGTGGAAAGTTTCTTCCACCAACATTCTTTGACAAAGCGAAGCCATGAGGTGCTCTCAGAAAGAGCAGTGGTATTGAAACTTTGATAAAGTGGTGCAGTCAAACGATTTCTAAATAACAAGTATAACTACTTCGTGACATACACAAAAGCAAATGTCAGTCTAAGGAAAATCCATTGGATATTTTCTCACGCCATTGCAGTGACCAGTTAATAGCCTTAGAGAGAGCAAACAGCTCCTGGGATTTTTCTTTTTGCTTTCACACTACCACGCGATTTCTACATTGCGGAAAAAAGTACTGCTTGATGTAGAAACATCTGTTTGCTGCCGTGTGCACCACCAACAACATTGATGATATGCATGTTACCTTTCCTATCAGCGTGTCATTATCAGTTTTGATGTCAATGTTTAGGGGCATGCCTGGAAATTTTTCAAATATTTCTTGTAGAGTCAAAAATCGTTGAGTTTCATCGTCGTTGTGATACACAAATCCTTGATGAAACTCGACTTCCAAAGAATTGCTTATTGGAGGCAAATTCTGCAAAAACAGACCATGTTATTGTAATGTACAAGACCCAAAGTCACATGGTTAAATTTTTCTCATACGATATGCTGGTTTTTCATTTCCAGTGACGTGCAATTTTCACTGCAGTACCAAAAATCACTTCTTTCCTCAGTACAGGGGTGCACAGCCTTTTCGTTGTTGCCGGTCGCATTACGTTATATTTTTGTGAATTTCGGCCGGCAGAACGAGTCCAAACATTTTAAACTTTTGGTATTGCTTCTGTTCTGCTTGCACATAATGACGCTATCCTGCTTCCACACATTGTTTGGCCGCATTTTTACTAAGCATCTTAATGCAGTCGACAAAGAGTTTTTTAATGGACAGCCTTCATAACTGATATTTCAATTGACATGTGCACGACCGCATAAATTTTTATCGGAGTCAGCAGGTTGTGCACCCCTGCTTTCAGTCCCGTCGCTACGGAAGGTCTTCGGTGGCCTTAGCCCCAGGGTCGGATTTACCAATAGGCTATATAGGCTTAAGCCTAGGACCTCAAGATCCAAGGGGGCCTCCAACAAACTGTGGTACGAGTAGAGTCAATTGCCGGTATATGATCAGTTCGATAATTATTCGTCAAAATTTTATGCCTTAATTATTCATGTCATTTAGTTTTTTTCACCTATTCAGATTCCTGTTGATAACGCCAGGGTCTTCCAACGAGTTTCCATGAATCTCAGTGTGATCGTTGGTCAAGCCGCATGCCGACTATTGTGTCAATATGCTCGATGCACGTTGGCTGCGCCCTGCATTTGCTGAATCGTGCCGATTGTTACGTGTGAATCAGGCGAAAGAACTTGTGACTGTTCGTGTTTGAAATGCACCTGATCAAAGCTTAACGTTGCACTGCAGATTAGAGCTATGTGTACTACACATAAGAGCTTTGTGCACCAGCCCTGTCTCCATGGGGGGGCTTTGG
>Ga0210059_1007780_pt1 | contig 16980 bp, 13 predicted proteins | sample Ectturendosymbi2_FD_188042 | JGI IMG/M metagenome (GOLD analysis project Ga0210059, IMG submission 188042) | Ecteinascidia turbinata endosymbiont from Florida, USA - Sample 2 (SPAdes) (version 2) | ecosystem: Host-associated > Tunicates > Ascidians > Unclassified | place: Key West, Florida...
ATAGCTGCAAACGATCATCCATAGATTCACCTATCACGTCCTGCAACAGAAAAGACATTCGTTAAAAAATGGGTTTTTTATCGAACAAAATATGGGTACGCATCTTTTTGGGTCACCCTGTATGTAAGCTAGTATGCATTCAGAATGAAATTAAATGCGAAAAATAAATGTGCAAGAGACCTAACTGCGTCCTGCAAGTTCTGCCAGTGTTACATCCATTGTGCATGGAAAATCGACTTACACACTTCCATTGTAATTTAATAAACAACTAAGTAACAGTAAGCCTAATCGGTTTCGCAGTTTTCTTTTTATTGATTTGGCATATCTATTCTTAAGTTTCCATGTCCGAGTCTGACAGCGAGGTTTCCGGATTAAAAGGGTGAAATGCATTGAGAGAAATCCTAGCAGTTTTATGTCAGATAACGATGATTCCAGTTAATTGGAGTTCAGACAAACAAAGTTAGACTGTATATTCCTTTTGTATTAAAATGCTTGTCATTACTATGAACAAAGAACCAATGCAAAATTGCTCCACTTAAACTGACATCTATGTCAATGTTATTTTTGGAAGGTTATATTGATGTTGTAGCATCATGCATTCAAAATGACATTATCAACAAATTTTTTAAAACCTTTTAATCATTAATGAAAATTAAAAATGTGCACATTATTTATACATCTCACTCCCAGATTGTTCTTTGCATTGTTTTGGAACTCACAACTTGCATAGCTAAAATGTACATCCATGTGTAAAAAAGAAGTGTCACTTACTATGTTGCTCTCAAAAAAACTTGTGTTTTTAGTGTGAGTTTGATTCTTGTTTGGAGCTTTTTAGTAGTGAGCATGGGCGCAATTTGGTGGGGAACACGGGAGACATGTCCCCCACTTTTTCAGGTGGGGTGATATAATATGCCATGTCCCCCCACTTTTTTCTCTTTAGGTTTTCTATTTGGAGAGGTTTCAAAAATAAAACAGATGTTTGTCACGTTTTATGTGAAGAGGTTTTCATGTTAGATGGTAGGTTACACATAGCCAAGTTCATGTTGAAACAGAGTGTAGTATCACTGATTCTGTTAGTTTATAAATTTTACCTTCGATAAAATAATTTTTAGGATTTTTCAAGTTCCTAGTGACCGTGAAAGATGGTTAACTGCTTTTGTCCGACATTTTACTCTGTGTGGTATATTGTTGGCAAGGTTATTTTCTTGTAACAGTGAGAGTATTACAGCTACACATGTGAGAGACCACAGTATAGCCATTATTTGTTTCATACAGAAATGTAACGGGCTTCGCTTTAACATTGGTTGTCACGTATTCAGAAACAGACAGCGTATAATTTAATGATGCTAGTGTATATGTTAGAAACTTAGATTTTCAGGCAAATCTCTACAAAGCTTTTACCGAAAACAAAAAAGCAGCACTATTGTGGAGACTTAATTTTGTGATGGGCATTTTGCAACAGACTGTCTTCAGCTATTAGTGAACAGGATTTCATTCAAAACGTTGGAGAAGTACCCTACACTGTTTACCTACTTGTATATTGACCTGTAGCTCGTAGAATGAAACTTTCAACATGGTGCAGAGTTGTAAGTCAGGCCGGGCTTTTTGGATGGGGCGGGGCTCGGACTTAGCTTGTCAAAATATTTCGGGCCTGCATACAAAACCTTCATTAGGAGTAACGATTTTTTTCTTTCGTGACGTAGATTTGTTGTGCTCACCGCGGTAACTTCTGTGAGTGAAGTGACTGTGATTTTTTTCAGCTAATTCTGTTTGCAAACACAGCTGCGTTCTTTTCTTCTCTGCTAGGATTAGTCTCACACTTATTTTGAGGAGGCGACAGCGGTGAGGAAATAAGCACGCGGTGGCTTTGTCTCAAAGAGATCAATCACTCACGCGATTCTTGGCTTGTTTTAAGAAGCCGACAAGCCGGCTTGTCATGCCTATAGCGCCATCGCGGACAGTTTCTTTTTTTTGAGAAACATTATATTGCGCAGTATTATCGTTTGGTATCATGCTACGTTTGTGCCAGATTATGCCAATGTTTTGGTCAAGGTTGTTATTATTTTGGGTGTGATCAACCGTGTACCTGCAGCTATACCCGAACACAACGTTTTTTGTTACTCTGCAGTTGCGCATATCTGAAATCCCTTGGTAAATTTGGCTTTCGGGCCTTAATCGGGCTTCAAAAATAAATGTCAGGCTCGAGCCGGGTTCGGGCTTGTGATTTCGTGTTCAGGCTTCAAAACGAGGCCCTTTTACAACTCTGTGTGGAGGCCAACAAGGGGTGATTGAAAGGATACATCCTCCACCCACCAACAGTAAATATAGATTGAAATCATTTTGTGAAGTAGGCTACGCTAATTTTAGGCCAAATGTTTTTTGTTACTGGTAAGAGGATATCAATGGAGATTTCGTTAGGGGTGGGGCTGCATGCATGATGCCCAGTAGCATTAAAAAGATTTGTAGCTTTTTTGAAAAACGGAAATGTGCAAGAAAAATATTTATCGTCTTTGTAACATTAAAGCGACCTGAACAAGACATCAAGTCGCGCTGTAACCCGCACTTACAAAATGCATGAAAGTGGAAGTGTTCTACCGTAAGAGTGATATTATGCATGTGCGACCAATGCGATTCAGCATTTTGTGCACTTCAACTGACTGCTCTGATGAAACCCAATTGATGTTTTCTACTATAGCGCTGTACTTGTTTGTATCCAAATACGATATTAATGGAAGCAGGCTGAACTACAACAGCCCCATATCCAGCAACAAATTTAAGTAATATGCAAATCATCTGCAAGGACAAAGCGTGATTAGTGTTGCTCTCAAAACACCTCTAGAAATAAGATAGGGAATCTGCATATATAAAACGTCATTTCTGCATCGACCCATTGACTATATTGGTTTCACACCAAGCTGTCCCCCCACATTTAGCAACGAAATTGCGCCCATGGTAGTGAGCATTATTTTTTACATTAGATAGGGTCAAATTTACATATGTTGGTGTCACGATAATACCATCAGCGAAATCAAGGTTTCACTAGGCTTTATTACACTAAGAAACACCGGCTACGTAGAGACATCTGCGACGTAAGACAGTAGCATAGCAGCCGCCGAGTAGGTAACTCAACACGGTCAGACACTAGCGCACACGTTCGACACGAAATGACCAAACACGGCAATGAAATTCGATGAGGCGAGCAATCAACAAAGCAATCAAGCAACAATTTATGAAGGCGGCCGCGAGCAACAAAACCGCCACACTCACCACCCCTTAAATTATGTGGACCAGTCACCAAACCGATCAGGGGGTTTTCTTGACCGCGTAGACCGACGTAGGGGTTACACATCTTCATGCGGCGGAAGCGGGGACGAGTCCGTGCTCGGTGACAGAGAATGCAAGTCAGGCGATCGTGCAAACGTCTCATCGGCAGTTGAGATGCGGGCGAGAAATTCTCAACACTGTTCGGAGGTGGCTGATTTGAGGCAACGTCGGAAGCTATCTCGTCGGTATTGACTGGGCACCTGGGGTAAGGGGCTAAATCTGAAGTTGACACGGTTGTTTCCTGTCCATCCCTTAAACGTATTGCAGAATACGTCTGATTGCTCTCCAGAAGGTCAACAGGGTCACACAAGGGATCACCTTTGTTGCGAACGTGGCGGCGCAAAAGTACAGGTCCAGGGTGCAGTAGCCATGAAGTGAATGCGGAACCAGTCATGGCTTTGCGGGGAAACCGTAAGAAGCGTTCATGAGGAGTTTCATTTGTGGAAAGGCATACAAGGGATCGGACAGCATGGAGGGCTTCCGGTAACACAGCTTCCCAGTCTTCTTCCGAAAGACGTTTGCTTTGCAGCAACAGCTTAATTGTGCGCCAAATGGTTTGATTAGAACGTTCGCTCTGGTTATTCCCCTGTGGATGGTATGGAGTTCGAGTTGTAAGGAAAGATCTAGTTTCACGGGATACGAAAGGAGCGCCTCTATCGCTATGCACGCAACCAGGAAAACCGAACAAGCAGAAAAGCGATGACAGGCATTGCGTTACAGTAGATGACCTCATATTTTTACACGGAAAAACAAACGGAAAACGGGAGTGTTCGTCAACAACAATAAGAAGATACGGATGAGGTCCAGACACTGGGCTTTTAAAGTCGATACTTAGGACGCACAGCTTTAATCAAGGTTTGCGGATCAGGTTTGAAAAACTGCGGTTTTACCTCGGCGCAGGTATGACAGTTTTTACACACAGTTTTGGCTTCCTCACCGGAGAAAGGCAAGTTACGCTGACGAATAAAATGATAAAAACGCGCATACCCGGGGTGACCAAGTGATTTGTGCAGTTCTAGAAGTGAGAGTCCAGGCGCAACATTACACAATCGCGAAAACGTATCAGGTGCGACATTCTGAACGCCTGGTTTATGGCGAATATCAAAATTATATTGTCCCAGTTCTAATCGCCAACAACGTATCTTGGTGTTTTTAATTTTTCCACGGTTACGCTGATTAAACACGAATGAAACAAGCCTCTTGATCAGTGACGATGGTAAAAAAACGTCCCTTAATAAAATGTTGCCATTTACGCACTGCTTCAATCACAGCTGTCGCTTCCTTTTCGATGGCAGGATATCGTTTCTCGCAATGGCTGAGGGTGCGAGACATGGAACGCTACAGGTCGACCACCTTGAGACGGAACAGCAGCTAAGGCGTTATCAGGAGCGTCGGTTTTAATTTCGAAGGGAACACCTTCTCGAATAGAGCCTAGGCTGGCTCTACCCAAATCGTTTAACTCTTTGAAAGCACGCTCAGCCTCGGGACCAATAGGGAAGTTCGACGCTTGTAGCAAGCGACGCTTCGCCTTTTCGGAAAAGTTCGGAATCCACTTGGCATAATAAGCGAACATGCCGCAAACACGTTTGAGCTCTTTTGAAGAACTCGGAATAGGAAGATCGAACAGAGCTTGGAGTCGGTCAGGATCAGGTTTTAATTTTTGGTACGAAATCGAGATACCCGAGCATCCTGAGCGAAGTCACGCAAATTTTTGATTTGTATGGTTGCAATCAGCTGCAGCATCAAGTAAGCGTTTGAGATTAGCGTCATGCTTTCTTTCGTTTCACCAGTGACGGTCAAGTCGTCAAGATATGCATAGACTTTACTGAGTTGATATTGTTTGATAAAACCGTCAAGAGCCCGTTGAAGAAAGGCGGAAACACCGTTAGTGACGCCAAAGGATAGACGTTTATATTGGAAGAGTTCGCCCCTCGCTTCAAAAGCCGTGTAAAACTTTTCTTCTTCCAACAGAGGAACCTGATGGTAAGCGGAACGTAAATCAAGCGAACTGTAGTACTTATCTTGCGTTACTCTGTTCACTAACTCTTCTATGTTGGGCAATGGATATGCGTCCAACAAAGTGAATCGATGTATAGTCGTTGAATAATCAATGACTAACCTCTTTTTCGGACCTTGGTGCATAACGAGAACCTGTGCTCGCCACGGTGATCTAGCGGGTTCAATTATGTCAGCCGCCAGCAGGCGTTGAATTTCGGAATCAATGAACTTGGCATCTTCAGTGGTGTATCGCCTTGAGCGGGAGGCGATCGGAGTACATTAAGGAAGGAGGAACTCGAACAGACGAGGTGAGCCTAGCCTAGCTGCGGCTGCAGATAGTTGTTGGGTTTTCAAGGCGGTATCGTCTGAGCTTCTTCGGGGCCATTCATCACGAAGGTTACAGATGAATGCAGTTTGAGAAACTCATGGCCGATAATCACATCGAGCAAAGGTTCTTGATAACACTGAAAGTCGTGGTTGGATAAGTTCGATTGTTAAAGGAAAGTTTAGCTGTAATAGCGCAGCAGGTGGGAATCGATACGTCGGAAGAAGCCATGCCAATTGAATTGGGCGATCCATTGACAGGTAAGCGCAATTTCTTGCAGATTTTTAAGTCGACAAAATTTTCGGAAGCGCCAGAGTCCACCAAAACATGAACCGGTAAATCATCTAATAGGCCGTCAACCACGGCAGATTTAAGATTTGAAGGAGCGCTAGCAAGATACAGTTTTTCAATTGATGAGGCGGAAGCGGCAGCCTTACAGAAAGTAGATTTAGACCAGTGATTCACAACCTTTTTTATGCTGTGGCCCACTTGTCGCTTTAAGCAGAACGTTGTGGCCCACCATCACAGAACAATAGAAATATCTCCTCTCAGTCTTCATTTAGGTACAAATATGAGCAAACAAAATATGTGCTTTACGATAAAACATCGATTTTGTTTAATTTTAGCATCAGCATCAGTAAGCAGATTGCGAGATAAACTTCAGCGTGATTTTTGCTCTTGTGTGACGTTTTCGACCAGATTGTCAATTCTTGGCTGCGTTGGGGAAAGAGCGCATCTAGTGCTGTTTTTTTGGAGTAAGGCCGAGTCGATTTTTTATTTTCATGTGCAGAAGGGTAGAGAATCCAGATCACAGAAATATGTGCTGGGGAAGAGATGTAACTGTTTGAGAGATTCTTTTCAAAACACTTGGATAACTATTAGACATGGGCGTCGGAAGAGAGGGACCTAGCCCCCTTGGATTTCGAAATTTTCACCACAAAAGGTTGTTTTCTTAGTTTCGAGTAGGAAAAAAACAAATTTCACCACTTTTGACCTCACCTAGAAAAAATTTTGTAAAAATCCAGTAGTGATCCCTCCCTGGAAAAAATCCTTCCGGCACCCATGCTATCATAGCCGAAAATCGCAAATTGTATTAGTTTCGAAAACGTATTTTGCCCCAGAATCGTCTGAAACCTAGATCATCTTGTATGCATACTGCAACATTCTCGACAGTAACAATAAAAAGATTTTTCACCAAATCCATGTTGTTTTGATGATTTCAGAAAAGTACAGCACAAAATCCTCACGAATCCCTCCAAAGTGTTGAATACCTTCCAATGCTATATCAGTATTCACTTCACCAGTCGCCGTGGCAAAATCTCGAACATAGTAAAATTTCTTGCTTGAGCTTTCGTTTGCAATTTTCAAGTTTTTCCACGAATGCGCTGATGGTGTCATTGAAATTGGCGATCGTCCTTCCTCTTCATCGTAGTATCAGATTAACTTTATTGAAATATGTCAACAAAATATGCCAAGCGGAAAATCAAATGGTTATTTTCAAGACTGGATACTATTCCTTTTTTCCTTGATCGCTGAGAATTGATTGTAATTGTTACATACTGCTTGATGCATGCACCTGAGTTGCACACTGCATCTCCTGTAAGTTGGGTAGTACTCGATGCGTGCATCTGAGCTTGCTACCATACATTCTGAATCTAGCCTAATGTTTGGCAATTCAAAACAAACAGAGGAAAAGCTTGACCCAAAACCGGCTTAACGACATTGCGTTGGCAGAGATATTTCAGGTTCACGAGAGGTGCTTCATACCACCTCTCAGTGAATTTGAACATATCAAAATATGAAATGGTGCCGTGGCCCACCTAAAAACTACCTGTGGCCCACCGGTTGGGAACCACTGATTTAGACTCTGTTCGTGTTTTCGATTGACACGCGCGTGCGAAATGCCCCGGTTTGCCGCAACTGAAACACGTTGCATCACGAGCAGTGCAAGAGTATCGCGTGAAATTGTCCGCCACAAAAAAACACCTTTTACCAGACGTCTTGATCATCTCTTTATTCACTTGTCTCTGTGCGACAGCGGTAGGACATGTTAAAAGCTGATAACAGTTCCGGTCGTTATCAGATCGACAGGCGGACGATACGTTAGGTCGCTCACCATGGAATGCACGTTGTCCGTCGTCGAAGACGGCCGAGTCGATGACTGTCCCATAAACAAAGCTTGGCGTTGGGCTCTGTCCAGGCTCTCAGCTAATTCAAAAGCTTGCACCAAAGTTATCTCCGATTTCTCGAGAAGTCTCTGCCTTACGGACGCCGACGATAAACCGTTAATAAACGCATCTCGAGTCAATTCTTAACGATACGTAACAATTGTTACAGAGAACGTGCAATCCTTTTCAAGACTTTTGGGAACTTGTAAATACTCGCATATTGTCTCACCTTGTAACTGGTGCCTACTTACAAGAAGGTGCCTCGCATAAACGTTGTTTTTCTGTTTGACGTAAAGAGACATCAATATTCGTACCACATCTGCGTAGTCGGATGCGTCTTCAACACAAGGATAGACACTAGGTGAAAGATAGTTGATTATAATACGCTGCTTGTTGACTTCAGGGTCGCCGTCTCTGCACAATTCTTGTAAACTGTCAATAAAGTCTTCTATAGTCCTTAACCAGAATGCAAATATGCGGTCAGTATCAGGTGCTCCCGGTTCGACACACAACTCTCGTGGACGAAGCAGATGTTTGTCCATTTCTTAGTTTAATAAATTGTCACGATAATACCATCAGCGAAATCAAGTTTTCACTAGGCTTTATTGAACTAAGAAACACCGGCTACGTGGAGACATCAAACCGCTGTGTGACTGTGCAGTGTAGCGAAATGCTAACGGCCTGGTAGCCTATATAGGCTAATTGCTGATGGTGCTTTGCTTCCAAAAAGTACTGTAGGACACCATGTTTGCTGGAATGCAATCTAATCGTCAACTGCAGAAAATTAGGTGTTATAGTAGGTATCTGTAGGATTGTGATAATCCCTTTGTGTTGTCTGACGCATGCTGAAACGTTGCAGCAACCTGTGCAAAGAAATGATTTGTAATCCTGGCCTAATGTTTTTGCCTTTCATCAACCTAGCAAGCTGGGTTGTGAAAAGTAATGACTACTGTGCCTCTAAGTGCTGTCGCAGAAGACTGAATTTCCGTTTGTCATTTGTAACTGGAAAACCTACAGCTCTACAACGACCAAAAGAATTTGTTTCCTCATGAAGCTAGCGCCGCTAGCCTAAAGTCAGCAGCACAGAACACCCAACCCAGTCGTTCTGAAGCGCATGCAAACACACAGCTGCAACGTTCTCGTTTTGGTTCAATTCCACTGAGCTCTTTTGACGTCAAAACTCCCTTCGACCGCACTTGCTAGCACGACCATGTAAATAGGCCTACCACGAGCGCACACGTTCGACACGAAATGAGCAAACAATGCAATGCAATTCGATGAGGCGAGCAATAAACGAACCAATCAAGCAACAATTGATGAAGGCGGCCGCGAGCAACAAAACCGCCACAGTTGGTTAAGGATCACCGAAAGTTTTGTTGTGGTGTTGGTTGTGAATTTATGCTGAAGTCAATTTACTGGCTGACACAGAGTAATAGCCCTTCCACTTCAGAGTTAGTGATAAAAATTTTTATTCTATCCTCTTGGCATAAATTAAATCTGCAAGTGGATAGACAAACCTAATGGAAAAATATTTATAAAACAGTTTTGTTGCTAGAAAGCAAAGTGTATACCTCATTTGTCAAACCTTTGGGTTTGCATTTAATTACGAAAATGTTGGCATTGTGCAAGGATCAAACTTTGTGACTTTGCAGGATCATTATAATATTAGAGTGTTCTCAATGAAATGGTGGCTCGGTCACTTAAAAAAGAGGACGTTTTGTTTTCTCTTCAAAGAAGTTCACAATGTTTACAAAAATATCCATCAAATTTTTTTCATAATGCTGGTAGGCTACGTTCGGTTCTTGGTCAGGTCTACCAAAGACTTGGAAACAGGTACTTGCAGCCTAAATGAAACTGAACTGAATTATTTTCATAATTTTTGAATTGTCAAAGTAGCTTTACTTTATTTAATCTATTCCTTCATGCGTGTGTCTTAAAAGCTTGTATTTCATCAAAGTACAGTAAATGCATTAGCGCCATCAAGCGTATACTCTATTCTACCGCAATGTATATATCCTCGACTTCTTTCGTGTATTTGTGTTTTTTTTCTCTTTACTGTGATGCATGTTAAAAGTCTAGCGCTTTGCGTGTGGGAGTGAAAACGTTACATACAATACAATAACACCCCTAATATTTTTCATGTAGTGGAATAATCTTAATTCACCAAGTTTTTGACCGTTAAAGTTTTTTATTTTAACAATTTTATCCTCACGTATGTTAGAAAGTATATTAGTTTTAAAACTATATGGACGTTTCTGCATTTTGTTATTACTTATCAAGTTTACTTGTACTTGATATGTAGCTTGCTTTCTACAAAGCACCTCCTGTTCATCCCGTTCTTAAAAAAAGAGTGGAAGATCATCAGTCCATGAAAACTAACAATGGTTTAATGGAAATGGACATGAAGATGAAACAGCAGGCTTTTGCTTGGTATATAGGGGATGTATAGAAAGCACTGTATTCATAGGTGGCAGAACCAGGGGGGGCTGCATGGGCCTAGGCCCTCCACTTTTAAATTTCGAATTTTGCCTAAATATCGTAAGTTTAAGTAACACAATGGGTCCAAATGGGTGTTAAAGTAAATCGTTTAATGAAAAAATGTTGCAGAATTTTGGCAGTATTTTGTCGATATTACTTCTAATACATTATTTGTAATTTGGCAGGATTTCGTAATTGTTTGGCAGAATACACCGTGCACAGTCTGTCTCCCTGCTATGGATTACTTACCGCATTGGTGTTGTTGAATAAATCGTATGATGAGCCCGAGTGACGCGTTTGACCTGGGTCTCCCCTGTAACAGCCTATTTGAATTTCCTGTGGTTGACTGATACGTTTTCATAGTTGTGTAATTTTGTCTAAAATAGTGCAATTTAGACCTGCATATGGTGTGTATACGTAATTAATGATGTCACATTGCAATGTTTGTGACGTCACAGTTGCTAATTCAAACCACATAAATTTTCTATAATTTTTTGACGTGCACTTGTGCCTCCCATTTTGAAAAAGGTTCCGCCACCCATGATCGTATTGCATGATTTTATCGCTGTTGGTGTTAGTATAGTATTTTCAAAGTTCACTACTGAAACCAAAAAAAAAGAATGATAGTTCAGTGAGGCCTTCTGCTCCAAATCTACTTTGTAGCGCTCTATGTAAAACTAGTGCAGAATACTACAAGAGACATTTGGTACTCTGCACCAAAACATGTGAAGAATTTTGGTTATAGATGCTTTCAACTATTAATTAAAGCTTTTAACATGTGGACTCAAATGTTATTTTCATGCTGACAAATTGAAAACGCAAAATGTCTCAACTATTTTCATTTGTGTCCTGCAGAAATGGCACATTTTTGTACAGTAGCATTCCGCAATTAAAAGCACTGTAAATGTTTTTCATTATGAAATGTTTCATATTTTTCAACCCTAATCAGGTTACTGTTTGGAGTATCATCCGCTGTGCATCTTTATCTTAATTGTGGGTTTCCCATGTTGATGTCAGTGTATTTCGGTCAGGCTGGGATTCAAGTCTGGCATAAATCCCGGATCATTGTTTCCCACGGAAGAAGACGTACATGCGGAAATGGAAGCTGAGAAAAATTGGTGGCCATCTCTTAAAGAAATGCAAAATAATATAGCAGAAAAAAGACAAGCCAAGTATTTATTGCAAGAAGAAAGGTCTGAGCATTTTTTTAAAGATTAAATTATTTGACCACTCTAGTTTTCTCTTATTTTCTTGCTATTGAATGAATTTAATTTGAAATCAGACATGAAGTCCATAGTACAAGCACACACTGTTTGCACAATGCAGGTTGATAAAAACAGACAAAACGAAACGTTTTACAGTGGCGTTGAAGGCAGAAGCACAGGGTTGCAGACATTTTCTTAACTATTATTATTTATATGTAATCACAAAACAATTCTGTTTGTACTGGCACATATTCTAGGATGTTATGAAATAGTACTGAAACATCCTGCAGAATCCAGTTTTAGATTAGCTTCGAAATATTTGATAGTTTTCAATGTAAGTTGTGCCATATGTTTCAAATCAAGCAAAGAAAGAGCGTTAAAGGCGTGGCGCTTGCTTGAATTTAAAAGAACAAGGTCAGGTAAACGTTTCGTAACCGCTGTTTTCGACATGTTTTGCAGCTGGCAGTTAATTTTTTTGGTGAATTGATTTGTTTCTTAAGTTAGTCGCAGTTAATGTTGTGATCGTGCAACAATAAGATGAGCAATAAATCATAAATCACGGACTGTTTTGGGCATGACTTGCATCAGCATAATTTTTTTGTCTAATGCAGTATAAATCGTTTGAGCAGAGACATCGAATATACTTGAACTTTTTCAGAAAAAGTTGCTTATGTCAACGTTTGCAAATTCTTAGCCACATATTGTAATTGGTAAGTTCGTTGCTGCACGTTTTCTGGAAAGTAATAGCGACGTGTTTACAGAAGTTTCTCGTTGTCATTACCGATTCTGTAGAAAGTTTCCAAACCTTCTATTGCTATATTTTGGTACGTAAGTACGTTTATGGCGGTGACCACGTAATTCCGTAACTTTGCAAATATGTGGACTGGAGCAAGACACAGAAAAGTGTTTTCATCGTGTTTTTTTTGTTTGTTTGAACCGGAAAGAAACCGTGATGTAGAGATTTGTCAAGGACGGAAATAGCATGTCAACGCACATGGTAAAGTTTTTCACAAACACAAACATTTTTGCGACTACCCGAAGGTTTTTGTGCTTTATGAGGAAGAAGTGGAAGAACGTAAACAAACCTAAGCACAGTGTTTTAATTAATGTTTAATGAAAATCTTAAAAAACTCCGTTCCCTTCAACGTCTGCCACTGCTTTCATGATACTGTCATAATCGACACCTTGTTGCACGGTCAAGTGCTGTTTTTGAGTACAAGCCCCTCGACCTGGTAGACTGAGTTCGATGTAGGGCTGGGATCAAGTAACAAAAAATTGTTGTTTAAATGAAAAGTCATTCGTAACAGATTGCTGAAGTAATTCAAGCAAATCAGGAAAATCGACATTTATACTATAAGTCATGCAAGCACATCAAAATCAATGCAATTTTTATATCATATAAGCGGCGAATTCTAAAAAACTTCGCACAAGACGCAAGCTGTCAATCATCTCATCACTCGAAGATCTAAGCCTTGATATGAACAGTCCGGCAGCACTAAAGCATCTTACATGATTCCACTAGGGGATTCGCCTTAATGGCTTATGTGATGATGCATGTCATGTATAATATTGCGTTTACAGCAACAGACTGGCTTCAGAAATCTTGACTTTTGTGAAAGCAAATTATTTGAAACGCTGTACCAAGTAATGGCAAAATTAAAAATCAAGTAATAGGTAAAGGTTTTCAACTAATTGATTAAGTCATTACTCACTAAAACCCATCCGTAGTTGGATGCGGTGTCGGGACAGGCTGAAGCCTTGAAATACGGTACTTTCTGCCCTTCTGGTCACATACCTGGTATATTTAGCTACAATGTAAAGTTTCTTGTGCGGAGCGGTACCCTGAGCCACGTGACGAAGCAGAGAATGCTGGGAATATGCCCTCGGGACCCATATGTTGTGCAAGCCAGAATTCTCAAACTTTCTTCATCATTGAAGACATTTCATAAAACATTTATTTTGTTCTGTTACCTTCGTAAAACATTTTATGTACTTAGCAGAGTTAAAATATTTTTTGTGACCACAGAAGTTGATAGCCACGAGCCTGTGAGTATTTCATTCGTGATTATCAATTTGGTACCAGCCTATGGTGAAGCTGTACTATCTAGAAGCCGAACGAAATTGAAGCAAAGCGCGAAACTGTGTAGATGTAGACGATGTGGTCCCGTAGAGCTTAACTACGCTCGGGAAAATGAACGACTCATTTTAGTGCATATGACAGCCGAATGGTGTGCTACAGCTGAGTAACTCCGTAGCAACTACAACGGAATTCTATTGTTTAAGTGGAAAAATTAGAAACATTTACTAGCGGATACGCTCGTGGCTAAAGTTCCAGCTGAAAATACAGTTGTTGTCGATCGCTTACAAAATGTTGTATTGAACTTCGAATTTGATTGTAGGCAACGGAAAATTAACGAAAACATGTTGAAGATGCCTACATGGATTGAAAAATACAAACAACAGATGGAGCAAAAGACAATTACAAAACCGAAGAAGGATATTGTAATTGTTGAAAAGATACCGACGATAAAGTTTTTAATGAAGCCTTCTCATCCTCAATTGATAAATTACGTTGGACAACCAAAAGATCAGAAGGGAATAGAAATCGTTCGTGCAAAAGCTTCTTTTTCGAAGAAGAAAAAGAAGTGAATTTGGTAAAAATGCGAAGTTTGGCATTATTCTTTCGATAAGATCCTTACGAAGAACTGCAGAATCTACTCTGTCGCCGATGGAGTTAAATGTCTGCTGCTCCTACCGGGACCGTGGCGGTCAAGTGCAGGGGGCATAAGAAAAATTGAAGGTAGTTGTTGCAATCAGTATGTTGGCTAACTTTTGTGGATAAATTTTGTTCTAATGTCGAAAGTTGTAATATTTTAAACCAGGACGGTATTTGGCATTAGTACAATGTGTTGTTTTCTTCATTTCTATTCAACAAAACTTGGGCATTATTTCACCCAAAATAAAAGTAATATTTTTTACGTTTTGTTTTCGTAGTGGAATTGGAATTTTTTGCTTGTAGCACACTTTCGATGAGACACGATGTAAATCAGATTGTGTGATAAACCTAATTTTAGTGATGTGCGTTAGCACGTTTTTTACGTAACATTTCCGGTTCAAAACTACTTTTATCCGCGTCAAGTTTTCAGTGCACAAATGTACGAAATTACGAATAGGAAACGTTTGTCGCTTTAACATGTTACGTACAATCTCCAGTGTTTAAAAAATTATTAAATTTTTTATTATGCGAGTGCACGGCGTGCTGCAGTAAATCCTGCACGACAATATTGTTTTGAGTATAAATTTTCTTATTGTTCGGTTAATCAAATAGCATCTTCAACCCCATTCCTCTGTAAAAGACGTATCCATACAGCATTCACTAAATACCTAAAGTTTTGCGCTGAACGTATTTTCAAATACTCTGGTAAGAAATGAAGATTTGTTCTTGGCTTTTCTTTTGCTACATTCATTCATCTATTTCAAGAAAACTCTGCCTTGCTTTGAAAGAAACCCTGACATGATTTAAATGCGTTTTTAATGGCTGAACAACTCTTGTATTAAGCGCCTATCCGGTTTCAACGAGTTCGAATCATCACAAGGTGTTCACCCAGGGGCGGATCCAGCTGGTAACGTTAGGGTGGCGGTTTCAATAATTCAGTAAACCTCGGTTAATCGGGGTTCGATTTGACCGACTGTTTTATCCGGATTAAGGGAAGATGGTTGTTTCTAGCCTGACATCTAAGTACTGAGATATCGGAGAAAATCACTTAAAGTAAACACATTTACGACCCAACAGCAAACTTGTCGCAGAAGTAAAACGAATTTTTGGATTAATTTACAATGGTAAATCAGACCAGTAACCGCCATATCCAGGCGGTTATGAACAATCTTAAGTTGATAATTTTGAAATCTGGGATTTTGGACTTCAGAGTGTTTTGCGACTGGTCCGTAAGCACTCACTCTATTTGGAAGGTAATGCCCTCCAGACATCTTACCGAGTACTAATCCACTACCCACTCTAGATAATCCACTCAGGGATAATCCACTACCCTCTCTAGAGTCCTGCGCGGATTAAAATTTTTTGCCCGCTCCCGACCCGCACCCGCACACTTCCAACCCGCACCGTACTTTTTCGGTCTTAAACCCGCAGCTCTCCGAAAACTACTAAAAACTCACCACTAGGGCAAGTTTTTGTTGCAATAAAATCGTGAGAAGTATGCATTAATTTTAACAAAATTTGCAGTAAAAAGTTGTATTTGTGCACAACCATTTCAAACGAAAGTGATTTACTCAAGCGATTTATTTATATATAATGCTAAATATTTCCAAACATTACCTAGGGAGAAATGGCGAACTTTTACCAACAATTTGCCTAGCATGCTAAAAATTGTGCATGAAGTTGCTTGGCAATTTTCTAAAAAACTTGTACATGAAGTTGTTTGGCAAGCTCCACAGTGCATGAAGTTGCTTGGCAATTTAACGATTTGGCGTGCAGTTGTGGACTGATGTTTGACCGGATCATTTATACAATTGCTTTTTGGTCACTATTCAGTTCGATTCGGTTATCAAAGAGAACAGAATTATACTGAAATAGTTCCAAAGCATGTTTTTCGAATCAAAATTTACACTTTGCAAAATACGTGATAGAAGTTGCAAGAAAAGTTGCATGTAAAAGAGAAAAAAGTCGCCATATAAAATTCCTCGATCCAGCTTAAACATCGTACTACGTAAATTCTGAGTACGTATTTTGGAAGCTGTGCTGCAGTTGACTGCATCGCCTTGAAGTACTGATCAGGCAAGCACAAGCGAAAGATGGTAGTTCGGGGCATTAACTAACAGGAAAGCAATCAGCAGCAATAAAGCTCCTTCGAGTTCACTCTACTACTACTAGGTTGCTCTATCATTAAATAGGGATAAGTGAATTACGATAATTCGCTTGTGGTGACTACCACAGTGACTCGTTACTTATGTGCACAATCTAGCGGTGACCATTCTATTTACATGTGGCGCCATCTTCAGGGCCTACTGGCCTGAGCGCAATGCTGGCAAACAACTTCAGTTCATCCACGTGTTTTGCGATTTTTCAGCTGATTATGTTCATGTGCTTTGGCTCAACACTCATTTACCCGATTTCTAATATACTTTAGGATAGGGTGGCAATTAACAACAAATGAAAGTTGAAACACTATCAGATTACGTATAGGTCGGACTCTGATTAGGCCTGCTTGAAAAAACTTTTTTTACTCTCCGGCAAGATAAGCGAAATCATTTATGAAAACGTTAAGGTTCCACCCTCACAGTACATGTTCGATCATCACAAATAATTATCTCCAGAAATGATGCTATTGTTGCTAAAAAGTGTCTATGCCCTAATTGCGCAATAAAAACGACTTTGGATCTGGATTGATTCGTAGCCAAAATTTTGAGCTTCAAGGCATATAATACGTATATCACCGCTATATTAACGCATGTAGTTTTCAAAGCT
>Ga0210059_1007781_pt1 | contig 16979 bp, 12 predicted proteins | sample Ectturendosymbi2_FD_188042 | JGI IMG/M metagenome (GOLD analysis project Ga0210059, IMG submission 188042) | Ecteinascidia turbinata endosymbiont from Florida, USA - Sample 2 (SPAdes) (version 2) | ecosystem: Host-associated > Tunicates > Ascidians > Unclassified | place: Key West, Florida...
GAATCCAGTGTATTTTGACATCGGTATAATCCGAGCGTACTAGCCTTGCAAATTCAACGTCGCTGTGGCATTCCAGTGCGGCAGCTAGTTGCTTGGCTTGATTTTTTGTTTGGCAGGTGAAGTCCACCATTCCGCCTCTTCTTTCAACTATGCTCTCAACATATTTGAAGGGAAACTTGATTTTGTTGAGCATATCGTAAATGTACTGTCTCGTTCGCTTTTGCGGAAATTTTGCCACAAGTTCGGTTTCTCATGAGAAACCTAGCGATTCTTCTGTCTGGTTCGCTTTTTCATTAAGCTCCATCAGTTTGCAACACTCTACTATATGACTGCCTGCTAGTACTGGCCATCTCCTTGATCTTTCGTAGCCGTCTGAAACACTGAGACAAGTAAGATCTAGCTGTGATTGAAACGAGCTTTAACCAGAGCTTTGGAAATACAATTTCACAGAACTAGACTTTTGCTCAGAGATTATTCCATGAAACAATAAAGTAATCAGCAGCAGCAAATGGCAATTGGAATTGAAACAATTTTTGTCCATTCGCGCGTTTCGATACAGAGAGTCAAGCAGGTTGGAAAGTGAAAATGGATGTGATGAAGCCCGGATGAACAAGCAACTAATAATGTTTCTGTTCGTGGAGACGAGCGCCTACATTGAAAAAAAACGTGCAGACGGTATCAACTTTGAAACAAATGTAGTTTACAGTTTAAGAGTAAAATTCTTAAGATCCGTCCAAAAAGGGTTTAATTTTACCACAACCCAGAATTCGGTCATTTGTAGCTTTCAGGTTTTGGCAGCTTTCTTGCGGTACGATTGATTAAGCCACTTCAGTTTACCATATTCTCGCTGCAGGAAGATAATGGGTGAGAGAATAAGCTGGAGTGTTTAATGGATGAAATAATAGGCTGCAGTGTGAACTGATGCATGTAACGTCCACGCAAATCGCTAAGAAATGGGTTGGAGATTTCAAAACAGTACGCAAACTTAGAATCTTAATGTGTAGCATTTTGCAAAGATTGACTCTTGATCAACAGTGACAATGTGAACATGCGTTGATATAATATTGAGGAATTCTGGCGTATTGAACAGTAAGTTATAGAATTTTGATATTTAAGAAGATAGATGTGGGAAAGATGAGGCGAATGATTAAAAACTGAATCTAGTTTTGTTCCAGAAAATTGTGAGGACTACGCCACTGATTTTAGTATTAACTACGTTTGCATGTGTTTTCGAAATTGGATTGGAAATTGCTTGAAATTTGTTTATTTATTTTTTTCTATTTGAATAAAAGCTGATGATGTCTTCTCAGCAAGAGAAATATACAATCAGCAAATATTATAATGTCTGATTCATTGCCGTCGAAGACTATCGCTTGATATATATTGTTTAACATTTTTCATTTTTTGTTGAATCAGTGAATAACCTTTATAAACCGAGACTGGAGAGAACTTCTACACATTTTTTCACCTGTTCATGATTTTCTATGCCAATTCATAATAAAAGTACATATAGCGGCTTCGATTGTGCTCTTTTAGCGTCACGTGAAACGGCGCTCGTACTGTTTACATAATCTAATGTTAGCCCCGGGGAAAATATTTCAATATGAATTGCTACTCCAGCGCGCTGTGCTTACCATTCGAATAAATACGTGATTGCAAGGCTTTGTGATTTTGTTTGCAATCGCAGATGACCCGAGCATGACATGAGGTTGACAGTGCTGCTAGTTGAATACATGTTCGTCGCCAGGCAGGCTTGGCCCCACGTGACATTCAGTGCCTTAAGGCGGCTTCACACAGACTCCGGTAACGGCTTACGAACCGACTTATGGCCAACGGCAGTCTTCACACATGTTGCGTTGGCCGTATCCTGCTGAATTTTCTCGGTTCCGAACGGCTTACGGCTTACTTAAAATTGGTTGAAGTATGCCGGATTGTTGTGGTTGTCGGTGATGGTGTTCTTGTTGCATGTGTGAAGACTGCCGTTGGCCATAAGCCGGTTCGTAAGCCGGAATCGGATTCTGTGTGAAGCCACCTTTAGTGTAGATATTCCTAGACGGAATTCATTGATTGAAATTGGCGTTGATGCTATTTTAATCATTCACTTTAAATCGGAAATGAGTTTAGGAAGAGTTCGAACTGAATTTATGATAGTGCATCAATCCGTGCATTAGTTATTTGGTTTTTACAACCACGAAACCCTAGTCACGCTATTGTTTGAGTGTATTGGGTTACGTTGTTGCAGGGTGAAGTCTTTCATCACACCATGCGAATGAGCTTTTTGCAACACATGTGTTCATATAAGATACAAACAACTTTGCTTGCAACGGTTTCTTTTAAGAAGCAAAAATGCGAACAAAATTCATAGCACTAAAAGTTTGCTTACATCCGGAAGTTGCATTATGAAGTCATAAGCGTATGCTTGTCTGGCCGCTTCGTGAATTTCATCAAGCGATGCGTTCTCACAACCCCAGCGAATATTTTCAGCAATTGTTGTCGCAAACAGCACAGGCTCCTGTTCAACAACTCCAATCTGCTGACGTAACCAGGATATATTCAAGTCCCGGATGTCGTTCTCGCCAAACTTGATGCAACCACTCTGCATTGAAAAGTAATATTCAGAACAACTGATTTCATGCTAACAAAGTCATTCTAACCCCTGTGTTCTTAAACTGGGGGGAGTGAAAGCGGGTGCGAGAGTTCGCAAGGGGGGCGCGAGTATGGCAGCGACATATTGTGAAAAGCAGGAAAACAGCAAATAAATTCTTGTTCTATTTTTTGTGTTTTATTTGGAGGTGAACGTGGGGCTCGAGCATCGATGACTAATGCCAAAGGAGACGCGACTGCAAAAGTTTAAGAACCGCTGTAATCTAGCTAATGGAAACAGAGCGCATTTTAGCCGCGATCTGTTATTCCACAGGGTATTTTGATTTGACAACTTGAAATGAAGCAATCACTTTAATGAGCGTTTTACTTAACATGTTTTTGATGGAACTGAGTAAATTGAAGGAGAAATTGGGAAAAATAAAAAATGAAATTAAAAAAAACAACTCTTAGACAGTGGCGATTCTAGAATGAAAAAAGTGGGGGGAGCACTGCGGGGCCAAGGAAAAAGTAGGGGGGGCAACACAAATATCTACAGTATCTTGCATGGTGATGTTTCATTGTTTTGAAGATTAAGTTGCTATGATTAACCCTATCAAACCCAATATAGGCTTGTGAATATCATTAAAAAGATGAACTAGCGTTATTATTCACTAGAGACTCCTAAACGCCACTGTAGATGCAATCACACGCGTGTACTGCTATGCCAAAAATTCTGCGCTAATCATGCAACTTCCACAGCACTGCACATGTAAATCGAAATACCATTTTCCGCACACAATAGTGCCGACCCCACATGAACGAAAGCAGCTTTAGAAAGCGAACTCAATTCACATGAAAGCGAAATGGTTCCAACCATGAAGTCCATCATGACACAGAGACAAGTAGGCTGTTGATAGCCAGCTAGTTTCATCAAAATATTCTTATTGCAAAGTACATAAAAATAAACCATCTGCCAACGGTTTGGTGACTATACTGACTAATCCGCTTTTGTGGTAGCTTATGGACATTTTGTGATTGTTGTGTAAACAAAACAATGTTTTGCAACTACTATTTACGAGTGTGCAGCGTGGATAGGGTGAGGACTATTCAATGCAGCATGCAGTTAACAGCATCGAGGTTTCGGCACCAGTTGCACCTAAGTAGCATAGCAGCGCCGCAGATGGGTGTGCATCGGCTTGTACGTGATAGCAAGATGTGACAGTAGGCGTAAAACTGATTTTGCAGAATATTCCCAACAAAGTTGTTTATTTTAATATTAACACTGAATTTTCCTCTGACTGATACTCAAAAGCTGACTTTTCAACCCTTCGTTGATTTATGACGGTCTTGTCATACGCGAAACACTCACTACCTCTAAACCAAAAAAGATTCAGACAAATAGACAATGTGCAACATAATTCTCACACAGATCCCTACACAGGCTACGTTAGAATTTTATATCATTATCAACTCAATATAACTTAATCCTTCGATTGTCATGTCAACTGTCAAATTCATCAACGAAATCATCCAAATCTATTTTTTCAGCTCCTACCTTGCAACTGAACGCAGATCAACGTTACCCAATCTTTCACTGGTCATAGAATTTCTGGGAAATGTTTTCACTAATTGCATTTTTTAAAAACTTCTCTCGCATGAAGGGCTGGTGATGGGAAGAGTTACAGCTACCAGTAACAAACAAACGCAGCATTTCAAGTAGCTATAAAAGATAAAAATTGTTCGAGCGATATAGGCAGCTTCGACGCCTTCCAAAGCAAATTCTTTGCCTAAGTTATTTCATATTTTAAATCATTTTCACTAAATGAATATGATTTGCGACTTCTTTCAAGTGTTTTTCTGATAGAAATATCTGACCTCCTGGGAAAAGAGCTGAAATACGCGAAAAATTGCTTCTGAATAACTACAGAAAATCCGCACAAAATTCTGAGGTTGCAGGACATGTGTGGGTAGAGTTAAAACTGTATTTACGAAACACTTACGCAAGATGTTTTGAAGTCATACACAAGGCCGCAGGACGCAATATTTCAGCCAGGATAAATTCTGATAAATTAACTGAAACCAATTTTTAATGCTTTCACAAACATTTACTACTGGGACAAGCAACAATCTACTCACAGTTATATAATCCAGTTCCATCTCACACTGAAATGCACGAAAGATCAGTCTTCCCATTTCTGCGCCTGTTTCTTAATTTCGAAATGAGTTTTTCCACACCACGATCGCGGTCTGACTAAATTTCACGCAGGATGCGAGCATCTACTTCAGTACTGGTGTGTGTCGTCATAAACAACTCTAGCTACCCGACCGTCAAAAACAACAACACAGCTTTTCATGCATTTGGGAAATATTGAATGCAGGCTAGAGGGTTTCTACATTATCGTTTAAAATATTGCTGGCGGAAAGTTATCTACTGCATGTGTCTAGGGTTGTCAGATGGCCGGTGTTTCACCGGCCTTGCCGGTATTTTACTGCTAATTTAGCAGAGGGCGGTATTTTGAAAATCAGTGTCTGAAGCCGGTATTGTGAAAATAAAATAATTTACCGTAATTTCAAAAAGAAATAACGCAGAATTTCTCAAATCATAATGACTCTTGTAGTGAACCTTGTCAGGACAGTTTCTTCAGCGAAATTTATTTGCTGTTGTTGACGCAATCCTTGGTGCGATTGTTACGTCACACACACACCGAAATGTAACGAATCAGCCAAAATAGGGCAAATTATTAATTGTGGCTTAACAATACTGATTGTCTCTGTTTTCCCTGTGCTGTTTACAAATTACGACACAGCTAAGATCTGGCGCTGTTGACAAAATGGCCGGTGTTTTTACAAAACGCATTCGGCAACACTGCATATGTCAACCAAACAAACTTGAACGGGAAATTAAGAAAAAAACTGGGGGGCCATGGCCCACCCAGGTCCCCCTTAAGAATCGCCACTGCTCTTAGAGGAAGTCCATGTTTCAAAAATGTTTATGAAACACTTGTTAATCATTCACCACGGCAGCCACGAAATGGCTAAAGGGCCGCTATTTTCAGGACTGTGTTTTAAAGACATCCCAACGTTCATGTTCAGATGATTTTCTTAGCTGAATGCATTACCTTCAACAAACGGTAGATCACAATGCAAAGCAAAATCACTGCTCTCCGAAGCGAATAGACATGTAGGCAGGCGTATCTGAAATGTCCGATGCCTACCCGACAAATTCATATCTTTGATTGAGTTTCATAATAAAACAAACAGCAACTCCTGCATACCAGGGCCACACGAAGGTTTTTGGATACCCCGAGTCTGCGGAAGTGAAATTTATATTCCTTGTGTGCAGTGGTGGGTTTAAGGTTGGGGGACCTGAGGCAAGACTAAAAAGGGGCCCTCTGATGACGTCATCACACTCAACCAACCGTGATAAGGACTTTTGATCAAGGCTAAGATACGGCCACCGAAGGACAGGCGCGCGTTCCTGAAACTGCGACATGACTGACACAGCAGAAGGAGAAATTGCAAAAGGGTGTTCACGTTACAAAATTTTGATAAGACTGAAAAATGGGAAGATAAGGCTGGCAACACAAACGTTAGGCAATAGAAAGCTGGTATCGCCTCCACTTTTTTATTTTCACGCCCCATTTCCCTGCATTCACCATCAATAAACTACAGCGTTTACCCCTTTGAAAGTTTCACATTTTCACCTTGTGATAAAATGCTTGGCATTTGGTATCCTGAATTTTTTCACGTTCATGTCTTATGGGAATCCATGAAACCATAAACAACAAACAAGAAGGTTCAAAACAAAAAATTTGTTTTAAACTTCATCCTTTTAACTACAACAACAAAGAATACAAAAACATCCAACCTGGGACTTGTTTTGGAAAGCTTTGAGTCTGGATGAGTTAAGGCTGCCCTCATCTTGCTTTGACACTAGTTGTTTGAAACATGTGCAAAAGTAGGAAATAATTCATCATATACCTGATCGAAAACATTTCTAGCAAGTAGCCTACACAATTGATTACATCTGTCCTAAGAAAAAACGCTTCAAGTTATACTGGCTAAGAGAAAGCAAAAAAGCTTATCAGTATCACCTAGCAAGTCTACCTCAAACCAAACACTTGCTAGTCAAGCTTCAAATAACCTGTAACTTCAAGCATAAGCTAAATTCAAACCACCTAAAGTACCTGAAATACCTGCAGAAAAAATGAGTACTCATAATACTCTAAAAATGCCATTTCTGCTACTTGATAAGAAGCATGAATGTAGCCATGCTTATTAGCAGTCTTATACAAAATTACTTAGTAAACTAAAAAGCAACAATGCAAAATTACTCTGTAAACTAAAAAGAAATGTTCTATAAATAAAAAGATGTAGTATGGTCACTGCTATAACAATTGCATGTTGTCTTATTTTCTGATGGAAATGGTTACTAAGGTACAACATCACAAGAAATGAGAAATTTGTTTAACCTTTTCATTTCAGAGACATAGAAAAGAAATCCTTTGATAAAAATATGAATGTTCCAAAGCATGTATTTATCAACTTCATTTTTACAAAACTTGAGTTTTTGTGTATGGCACATCTGCTTATGCACTAGACAGACATTGCTACTATTAACAACTTGGGTGCTTGAACCTGCACTCTCCTCTGTAGGCTCACCAGTACTACCTAAAACAACAAATCTGTCCAGGAGACCTTTAAATTTTTAATCAGCCTTTATGCTATCTTACTTTTTCCTTGTTTTTTTTCTGCTCAACTTGGATAATTTCTGTTAAACTGTGGCATTTTCAAAAAATTATCAATAAACTAAATAATCAAATCTCTAAAAATCATCATTTGTTATAAAAAGTTATCATTTGGTATAAATATTTGCTCTTATCTGACAGAGTCTTTTCAGAACTTTTTGAAAGAAATTTTACCCCAAAATGTTTTAGGTGTAGAAGTTGGTTTGAAGCTTTTTGTTTATTTGCACATTGGAGATGGTGGTGAAGCCCCTTTGAAAGTGTATTACTTACACATTAAAGTTGCTGTTTGGGCCCCCTTGAAAGCATAGTACTTGCACATTGCAGTTGCTGTTGGTGGCCCCTTCGAAAGCAAGGCACTTGCACATTACAAGCTGTTGGGGCCCCTTTGAGAGCAAGGTACTTACACATTACAATTACTGTTAGGGGCCCTTTGAACGCATAGTACTTACAAATTACAATTGCTGTTGGCAGCCTCTTTGAAAGCAAGGGATTTTACATTGCAGTTACTGTTGGGGGTCGTTTTGAAAGCATAGAACTTACACATTACAATTGCTGTTTGGGGCCCCTTCGAAAGCATAGCACTTGCACATTACCGTTGCTGTTGGTGGCCTCTTTGAAAGCAAGGAATTTTACATTTCAGTTACTGTTGCGGGCCCTTTTGAAAGTAGAGTACTTACACATTACAATTTCTGTTTGGGTCCCCTTTGTGTGCATAGTACGTAAAAATTAGTTGCTGTTGGCGGCCCCCTTGAAAGCAGATAACCTTCAAATTGCGGTGGCTGTTTGGGGCCTCTTTGAAAGCAACGTACCTGCACAATACAGTTTCCGTAGGGGGTCCCTTTGAAAGCAGAATACTTGCTTATGGTCTGCTTTGTAGCACATTTTATAGTGAAGAATAAGTTTTTCACCAAAAATAAGGAAAACGTATGCACGTAACACCTCAAGGGGGGTGGCCAAAAAAGGAGGGCCCGAGGCAAGTGCCTCGCTCGCCTCCCTTAAGCACACCTGCTTGTGTGCTTACATTTTAGAGTTAAATGGTCGTATATGCTCGTTTAAATTTTACTTCTATCATTGACGTTTGTGGAAGTAAACTAGAGTGTTATCTAACTGAAAGCTTACATCATCTACTACTTGTATCAAAGCCTTTTTTGACATGTACTGTATTAGTCACGTTGGTGCACTTTGGAAATGCCCCCATTAGTGGTCATTTAAGGCTGGGCAAACTACGTACAGTGGACCTCATGCTGCCCCCGGAGAAGGCACATGTAAACTTTATTTGGAGACAACGATTAATAACGAGAATATACCAGAGTTGTCTTGTTGTCTATCCACCTTCTGCACAGGCAACTGAAGGCATTTATAAAGAGCGTATACTTACTGTGACGTCATACAGCCTTTGCACCAACTGCACGACAGTGGTTTTACCCCCCCCGCTGCTGCCGACGAAAGCCACTTTTTCGCCTGGTTCGATTGAAAGGTTGAGGTCGCGCAGAACCTGAAGTGTGAATATGGCGTATGTATTGCTCGCTGTAGATGAACTACAGCAAACGTTGGAAAATGCTGTTACTTTTGTGAAGCTGCAGCAGGATACATACTAAAGAAAGGACAGTTCATAGGTAAGTGAGCAATAATAATTCTTCAATGTCCTTTTCACAACTCAGGATAATATACAATATTATGTACAAACATAAGTTTCAAAAATCATCTATTTTTAATTAGGCAGCAAACATAGCGAATTCCACTGTATCTAACGAACTATATAAAATTATTGTCAAACTTTAAAACTATTTCAACGCACTCTTAAAGCAGAAAACAAAAGAAATCAACGAAGAATATCTAGTATTTAAAAACGTTGCACGAAAAGTTGAAAGTTCTGCTTTCGCATGCCTTCAGGCAAGTCGCCAGAACTTCCTTTAGTTCATGTACACCTGTGTCTTTTGGTTTCTTAGTCCTCAATAATGTTGCAAATTTGAAAGTTTATAAACCGCAAACATGCGTTCGGAATTGCGAGTGATGAAGTTGTGAAATTGCTTTCTCAACCAGATTTACCTGAATTTCTGGGCGCGCAGGATAATGGAAAGAAACATTTGTAAAGTTAATAGACGATTTGCTAATGTCCGGCGTAACGCCCTTGTGGGACAGGGGGTCTATGGACGACTGACGCTCAAGAACAGAAAAGATCTTCTCAGCTGAAGCTTTGGCAACTGAAATTCCATTGATGGCGTTTGTAATCTGGAGTTAATACAAAACAGTCCATTTGCATTACAAAAACTAAACTGGGTTCATTTTTTATAGCTATGCTTTCAACACTAAGATAACTTTTTTTCATGTTTTTCATCTAAGTTATTTTTTGGAGCAGTATGTGGCTTTCGAAGAAGAGTTTATCATGCCGAATGAAATCAATTCGGGACGCACAGACAAGGAAAGTGCTTTTCGTTATGTTGTCGCATCACTTGCAATCAACAAATTATTAGAGTTTGGGAAAACTAAACTACGAGTCCGATTGTTCATCAACAAGTCGAAAGTTCGCTTCATAACCAGCAAGTAACACGCCATGTATGATTTTGCGCAATACAACGCCTGTGGCGGATTCAGATCTACGGCAAAGCGATCATACTTACTGAGCCTAAAGCAAGGGAGGCTTGGGTGATGACAAATACCGTGACAAACAAATCTCCTGGAAGTAACGCGCCGTTGATGACCAGTGTGGAGCCGTACCAGAACGTGGCGGAAAGCATGAAACAGAAAACCATTCTCGACACACCCCACGAACATCCGATCAACAAACCTTTCTTGATTCCAAAGCGTCTTGCTCGTCCCAAGTTTTGGGAATACCTGTTTGAGACACTGTTAAATTTATGATGCCTGGTATAACACCTCCATTTTCATAGATTTTCGAACACATGCTCCAGCGATTAATCCGTACTGAGTCTAAGTCGTTGTCACCATTTTGGGACGACGTACTGTAAGCTTGTCAAAGACAGTTTTAACATAGCATAGTTTTTTTCTCTTGATCGATATCTTATTGAGGTTGCAACAACAGACGTTGACATGCTTTTGCAAGTTGAACTTCTGACATAATATTGGATTTTTTGCTACCTCTGACATAATAATGTTGTTTTGCCATAACTGGACGATTTAAAGTACGCTAGGCGTGGTAACACTTGATTTTGAAGTATAACAATGTAGAACCTTCTCAGTGACTTCAGGAGATTTTTTGACACTTGATGTTTCTCTTGTGCGTTTGGATTGATTTTAGTTTATACGATTTTTTACCTCTAGCTTACTTGGGTCTTTCACACTTTTGCCTTTTGTTTCATTTCAACAGAAAAAAGATTTTTAACCTATAGGTTTGATTTCTAACATATGCTCTGTATTCCGCGTTTCAATTACAAACGCAGGAAATTGAAAGGTCGAAATAATGTCAATATTTGTAAATTATACGGTCAAAATTTTAAGTTCGTAGGTTAAAAAATTGATTGCCCAAACAACTTGTTGAGAACTCTGATTTCGTTATTGTTTTCCTTCCAGTTAATCGATTAGGTTTCACAGGGAAACACTGCAGCAGTTGTAATTTATTGACTAAAAGTTAAAATAATTGACCGAAAAAAATGATTTGACTGTAGCATAAAATTTGGAGCAACAAAAACGCCACGCATGTAACAAGTGTGCAACGCTGATCATACTTCGTTATCTGGAACTGTTTGACACATTCAAAGGAATTCCAAAGGTCAATTTTGTTTCCCAGAATGATTCATTCTAACCTAGCAAGAAACGTTTTGTTCAAAAGTATTTAAAACATTCAAAAGTAATAATGATGTTTCAACTGTCTCGTTATACATAATTTTTACTGTTATCTTTGGTGTTACGTAACATTAACGTTAAGTTCAAATAACAAAACGTTTATCGCAGCTGCAAAATAAAACATTCGTTCACTGAATTGTGCTGTATTATTCCATTTCAACAGTCCAAACAAAACAAATCAAACTTCTTGTGGTGCTTTATTAGTAGGCGAAAAATATTCTCTGTTAAAGTCTTAGTGTCTGATTGTTTGTTGTGAAAGGATTCTTTTCGATAGAGAGTACAACAAAAAAATGAATTACAAAACATTTGGTAAACAATGCACGGAGTTGCTGTAGAATCTTACTGCGGACAAAATAGCCACAATTATCGAAAATATTATTTTATTAAACGTTTCGGCTTATGCGTACCATACGCATAAGCCGAAACATTGAAAAAAATAATGTTTTCGATAACTGTGGCTATTTTGTTCGCAGTAAGAATTACAAAACAGATTTTCAGAAGTGAACTCCCCAATCACTGCACCGTGCTGCCCCACCAAGCAGCATCACCAACAACTCCAACAAAGATCTCGTGGAATACTTTCCAATTGCAAATACTCACCTCTTCTCAGCGCTACGTATACGAATGAGGTTAACTGGAAAACGCCACACAAAGAATTCTGCTTTGCTGTTTTGTACATTTCGAAAATATTTCGTGAAATAGCATTCACCGGTTTGCAATAGCATTCACAACTAATTGCGTTTTGCGGCTACCTACGTTTTCATTTTGCTTATTTTCTGCAGTGTACTACATCGGAAACAAAACGTAGTAAGACGTCTGGTCTCACCGGTTCACTTCTTTGCTTTGTTTTCCATACGCTGCGACTGTTTTGATTGACGAAATGACTTCATGGGCGATTGATCCAGCCTGAGCGTAAGCATCCAGTTCTTTTTGCGCAAGTTGAGAAATAATCTGTTCGTATGCCACAACATAAAGCAGCGTTACAAAAAGTTCACATTCGATTTGTTGTATACTTGTCGAAGCACAATTTTAAAAAGTTTAACAAACATCGGATAACATGCCAAAACCAGGAAATATAAACAGGTTGTTATCACCATGTTTGAGTATCTTTTAGGGCAACCAGTTGTTTTAATTTCAAACAAAAACATACTCTGCTTTTGTATAAAATAAGTTTTCCATGACTAACCTTGTAAAATGAACCAGTTCCGCAAATCAAGAAAGGTGCAATTGCCAGGCTGACGAGCGTAGCACGCCAAGTTCGATAAAACGCGATAGAAAGGGCAGAAATAACCAAGCTCGTTTGGGTGATAATCAGGCACATGTCTTGACCTATGCCATGTTCGATGTTATCCATTTCTCTGAAATTTTACAAAATGCAGTTAATTTCCATCTTGATTCGGAGGTGTTAAGCGACGCAATTCAAAGGCTCCACAGTTTCAATGTGACTAACGAATATGTTTTAATTAATTATTTTAGAGAAGTGGCTTATCTGACATTTTGATAAACACTTAGACAAGGTGGGTCCGGTACAAAGCAGTAAGAAGTGGTAAATGCAACTAAACTACAAAATATAATGCTAATATAATGATGAATGCTTTGTTTCACGTTTACTGATTTTATCAAGCCCTCAACATGTACAGGCATTTTTGTATTTTAGTTAGCAACGGCAATTTTAAGACTTATTGTTTTCACTGCAAACATTATGACAGCTTTCCAGCAGACATTTTGGAATCACAAAATATACTGAAAACATATGAGGAGGAGTAATGGAGACACTTTAAAATGTTCTGGACATTGCCATAACATTTTTACTGAATCCCACGCGCTTTTCTCATGCATGAATGAAACACACTTCTAGGTTATGAAGGAACAGAGCAATCCAAATTTTAGGGTCGTGGAAACCAATTCAGGAAGAGATTTTTCTGAAAACAAACGTCTGGAAGTGTTTTGCTGAATTATTAAGGCAAAGTAAAACAAATATGAAAGGAATAATTCTTAGAATATTCTAAAACAAGATACTTGTATTGCACATATTCTGGATCGAAGTTGAAGTTTAAGAATTCCAAAAACGAACGTGATTTATATTTTGCATTCCCTGTGAATCATGTTGGTTTTACGCAACCTTTTGCAATTCCTCAAGCAACGACAATTGAGGTGTGATGCATTTAAACTATATTACACATCTTGTAATCGTCAACTTGAGAATATTGTTTCATCATCCTGTTGTGAATCTCATTCAAAAAACAAAACAGTTTTTGAGACTGCTTGTAATTCTTCATTAGAGACACACATTTCAAAAGTTTCGATAAGAAGGAAGTCCTTATGCCATTGGGTTAATTCACTGTAGAATGCCACTCACTTTTTGTTGCAGTGAACTTGCGTGACAATAAAAGATGTTAGCGGGCAAGAGCTGGGAAAAACGGGGAAACCCCCACAAGGATTTAGGGGTGTGTATATTCATCAAAAACAAATGCAGTCAATAAACAGCAAACACATTTCCTCTAAGTCGCAATGACAATATTCAGTTGAAGTCTAGTGCAAAAATTTCTCTTGCAAGAAGTTGTTTTGATAGTTGTTTTTATACTTTCGGCGAAACAAGAGAGGTACACTTACGTGTCCAGCCTCGCATTCAACGTTGCTGCAGGTGTGACGTCATGGAATCCCATTTCTTGTCGCAAAACAGACTTCAAATATTCAACGCGAAGCTTCTTCACTAGGCTGAAGTTGACAACAAAAAACACTTAAAGAACTTGAAGGAAATCATGTTTTTTCATGAAAAAAAACAACACACTTTTTGGCCTGCATGGTCCAGCAGCTGGCGCCAATCGCGCAGGCTACGAAGACGCCGACACCACAGTAGACCGTGATTTGAATAATATGCAAAGCATCCTCTTCTGCTTCCTGAATTAAGGAAGTCATGTTTCTGCGAAATTAACAAAAATTCACGAGTTAGTACCTTGCAGCAATCGCATAAAATAAATGCAGCAGTCACAAAAAATGTTTAGTCTTCGCAAATCAGGCCAATTACAACCTGACGTCACCAAGTATCAACCTAAGGTTGATTTGCAAATCTTCTGCGAAAATGTGATTTTAGAAAACAGGATGCTTGTTGTTTCACTGCCACTGCAGCAAGGGTTGTACCAAATATTTTCTAACATTTTCAGTGACAATGCTGGGAGTTATAACGTACTGTGCAGGAATGCACCGCAAAATTAAAAGGCACGCCAATCTGTGAAATGAAAAACCTGTTCAAGTTGTTTGGGCTCGCTACTGCTTGCGACAAATGGGTTGTTTGTTCCAGAAGACTCTCTGAAAAACCGGAAACGATCTAATTAACAAATAAAATGGCAAATTTCGCGGAAGTGCCAGTAATATCGAAGCACGAAATGAGTCATGAGGCAGTGATTTCACCTTTTTAACTGTTACCCACGCTTTTGTTATCGCTGAACCGACGTTAGTTTCATAGCTAGCTCGGTTCCCTTATTGAGCTAAATAGGTCTATGATCAAGTTCTGAGGTACTTCAAAAAGCACCAAGCAAACAAATATGTTCACTGATTCTTTTCTAGCTCTAATCTAAGAAATGCGCTATTGTCTTGTTAACTGCATGATTGCCGCTTCGTCAAAAATGTTGCAGTTAACAACCTAACATGGCCTTTTCAAAAAGGTTTTCAGAAGCCGAAAAAGCTTTTCGATTTACTTTGAACAGTCAACTTAATCAACCAAAGTTCAACTGAAATCTTGGAGCGCGATGAACTGGACATCTTAAAAAATAAAACAAAGTCCAATTTAGTCGAAGCGTTAAGTTCGCCTTAACTTGTCTTCGCAGCCTGCTGCATCAGGCCGCGTAGGCAGGTGTCAAGGTTTGGGGAGAAATATTTTTGTTTTTACTATGTCGAAAATAAACCGTATAAATTTTTTTAGGGCACAACAAAATTTGGGGAGTTACTGCCCCCGAATGCCCCCTCCCCGTGATTACGGTCCCGTGCTGCATGCCAGGTAGCAAAACAGGAACTACACTAGTTTGGTGTAGATCTGATATTTTCAAGGTTCGATTTTTGTTTCTCATAAGCGTAGGTGTATATACAAAAATTCACAGTGGGATTTTAAATACTATTAAACCTAATTTTGTGAAATAAGGAAAACCCCCAAGGCACAAACATTGCTCTGCAAATTCTGATGGTTCGGTAGCAAAGAAGGTCACACCAGCTAAGATCAAGTACAAAAGTAGTACTTTGCAAAAAAAGCGATGAAGCAGTGTTTTTCATGGCCACTGCAAAAATTTAATCATCGCTTGGTTAGAAACTTTGTGAATGAGATTTCATATAGAGCCCTTGCAATGAATCGACATCTCAATTTGCTGAAGAGCTAATATAACGCTAGGCACTTACATCTCAGACAGGTTTTTTCCAAACGACCAGCACATCGACTGGTCAGGGCGGCAGCTTGAGCTGAGCAGCAGCTTTGAAATTGACGAGATTAAATTTCCAAGGAAATGAAGCGACAGAGGAAATGCCCCACCGCTGGCCATTGATGCCACGGTGCCCACAAATATTTGAACCCATTCCACGCGTCCTCCGAAACGAAACTGTCGATAACAAATGTCGCTTTGTGTGAATTTACGTGCATCGTATTCCATAACAAAAACAACGTCACCGCTGTGTTCTTCAATCAGAGCGCCTGCTATTATATTTACCCAAGTTCTTTGCGTTACGTTTCACTTTGAAAAGCGAACACTCAAAAGCCAATGCAGCAAATAGAAGGTTCCTTTTGCGCACAAAGCAAATGAAGTGTTGACGCACTCGCACCACGCGGGTAATTGCAGATTTGCCAAAAAAAGCTATACATGTTTTCATGACTCGAGCAGTTGTTGCACAACGCACGCGCAAGACGCTGCAGAATTTTTTGCGTTGAAGTCAACTAAAAAATCAGGCTCTACGAGACATTCTTACATCAAATTAAGAAAAACAATTAGATTTGCCTTTTCGCTAAAACTGTATTCCGAAGTAAGCATGGCAAGAAGTTCAGGCAAAATTTTAACCAGAATTTCCTTTCCATTCATTTGTCAAAAAGTGGGATTTTAAGTTTTTTTTCCAGCAAAGAAAACGATGCTGCAAATATTTGGTAAACGTCTGTATTGATTCATCAGCCGAAGCCAACCTTTTGTTAAAATTAAAAGTGTGAAAAAAGATCATTGCTTTGCAGCGTTCTTCAAAGTCAAATTGTTTCCATGCACTCAGCTGTCTACTAAAGAACAGTTCAAATTATTTAGCACGATGTTTCAAATATATTATCCATCAGTTTTTCTGTACATGAATGAATGAACAATAAAGGAAATTTACGAGAGAAATCCTTAAGAGGCCATCATACTTCTAATTCTATTTGAACAAGACAGGGGATAGTGTTGTAATAGTGTGTGTAATAACCTAACTTAATACTGCATCAAACAATTGCAACTTGCTGCTGATTTGCTGCTGATTACTGATCTATTGATATTGGATATAAAGAAACCAAACATGATGAATGAGGCTACATGGAAAAATTCGAGTTCAAAAGATGAAAAATTCAATCTACTCTGGAAAGGCATTACAGAATTGAAAGAAACAATTCTCATCCAGAATAAACAAGTGGAAAAGCTAACAACTATTGAGAACAAGCTAAATGGAATACAACAAAAGATGGTTGAATATGAAAATAAGTTAAATCAGCTTGAACAAGATAAAGAACAACTATGCAATAAGATGGTTCAGAAAACAAATCTGCTTGTCTTCCAACTTGACAGACAAGAACAATACATTAGAAGAGAAAATATTCTTATTTACGGAGTAGAAGAAAATAAAGAAGAC
>Ga0210059_1007782_pt1 | contig 16979 bp, 10 predicted proteins | sample Ectturendosymbi2_FD_188042 | JGI IMG/M metagenome (GOLD analysis project Ga0210059, IMG submission 188042) | Ecteinascidia turbinata endosymbiont from Florida, USA - Sample 2 (SPAdes) (version 2) | ecosystem: Host-associated > Tunicates > Ascidians > Unclassified | place: Key West, Florida...
TTGGGAATCTTTAGATCAAAATTTAAAAGTACAACCTTTCTACATTTTCAAAAAGAAATGCAAGTTACACTTCTTAAACCAATATTAACTCGTGTCATTTATGTGCTACCTTAAGTATTCCCAATTGTCATAATAAAAATTTCTGATGGTACAAACCTTAAACCCCATTAACATAGCATTATCTTAACAATAGACTATGGGGGACCTAACTAGAAAACTACCTGGTTATATTAGGTACCCCGGGAAGATGCATATATAATTTCGATTGTATTTCTATTCATGAGTTTGCTTGTTTATCTTATCTGTTGTTTTTTGTTGTTTTTTTTCGTGTGTGTTTGTTTCCCAAATAAAACAAATGAAATGAAATGAAATGTACGAGGGTGCATTATTCTTCACAAGACATGCCGCTGTTAATATTGTGTTTCCGCTACAAACGGCTTACCCCAATCCTTCTCATTCTGTAAAAATGGAGGCCTCGAATCAGGGGCTTGCCATCCTCGTCGTCATCTGCAGTCTTCAGATAAAAGTCATCGTCATCAGCATTTCCATTGTTCGCTTTTTCAGATTCATCTTGTTCTTTTTCGTACGGGTACATTTTATTGTATTCCAAGCCGTTCGAAACATCACGACTACTACTTGTTAACAGGCTTGCCATTGGTTATACAGATGCTTCAGCTCAAGCAAGTCTCTGCTCAATAGAGACTCAAGCCTTTTAAACAAGAATGAACGGAACAGAATAAATGGATTTAACCAGTTTTCTCATCAAGTTCTTCAACGTGATCTGCTTATTCTGGCCATGCTTGATTGTGGGCATATTGTTTGTGATAAATTTTCTAAAGCCTGTGATAGTTTGGAAAACTTGCAAGCTATCCCGGTTTAATTCATATTAGAAACTATGAAAACCACTTCTCACGCGGAAATTGGACGCGACTTTGGTCTTACGTTATTATCTGAGTTTCGGGGCCTTCAAATTTCTATTAACGTTTATAAAATCATCATAGGTTGTTATCCTAACTATCTACAAGCATTAGCTCCACCGATGCGTTCTCAACATACAAATGTAGAGTTGAACCACAGTACAACTTCAGGCTGTTTTTTGAAAAGACCAGCACGTAACTGTCATTCTTCGTCAAGGCAGAAAACGGTGGAAACAAACTGCCCAAACATTTTAAGTGTTTATATATTCACTTAAACTTCGTTGATAACTTTAAGCAAAGTGTTGCCTCCTATGACAACGGTTTCTCAACTTCATGACAATATATCTATATGGGCACCGCTCTATTTTTTACGTTGAGACCGCGTCACAATCCTTCAAACATGAACCTTGGGTGTTGCCGACAATGTTCTTGTGATTTTACTGAGATTGAATTAGACTTGTTTCTTGAATGGCATTAATTGCGCTCTGTTCAATAAGACTTCCTTTCCAAAGTTAACGATGTATTTTTCAGAGCCGAAGTCTATTCAGAACAACAATTCTCAACTCAAGTAACTCTAAAATGTTGAAAATTTGTTTATGGCGTCATCCCAAAATTTTCTTGATCCATCTGCGTTTTATGAGTTTTTCTGTTTGCAACTTGTTTTCCAGTAATTCAAGGTAGAGGCGTTTTGTTTCTTATTGTTCTGCTTCAGAGTACTCGTATTTGCTCCAAATATCGCAGTCAACGACAAAAGCCCCTTATTTAGGCGTTAGCCTGAATGACAGCTGTCTTTTAAATAAATGAATAAATGTGTAATAAAAAGCAAACAAGAAGGTACAAGCGTGTAGCATTGATAACTTGAAAGCAAATGGCCTCAGCATATATTCGTTGCCATGATATTTTGATCCTTCTCAGCTCACAGGCAATGAACAGTCATATTTTACAATTTTAAGTAAATTGCGTAGACAGCACCATTTTATCAAGGAAAGCTCCAAACTTTTAAGGTCTTCTTTGCATGGTGTTTAAACAATTTCTTCCAGGGAAAAACAGTTTTCTCGAATTTACTGTGGTTGCCATAGGCAACTTGTTTCATCACAAGCCTGACGTTACTCACCACGCTCTCCAAAATGCAATGATGTCCTCTTATTAATGACATTATTTTGCATGAACATCTATCTCGTTATACCATTTTCAGTACCATATACATGAGCTTTCACTGAGTGGTGTGCTGACTTCTATTAACTACAGCAGCAACATTTTGCACTTCCACTTCTTGAATTTTTAGGAAAATAGCCAGTGATTCCTTTAAACTCTGCATTTAAGCTCGGAGGGCATTGCTGAAACCATAAACAAACCTGTTGCCCTTGGGTCATGCTGTTTTTTCATACTCCCTTCTTTTGGTCTTCGATAATAGTTCAAAATTCATTATCAGAGTTTGCGTAGGTTTGTGGAACAACATCCAGCAAAACATTTTTACGACAACGGGAAACTTCGACCAGCGGTTTTGGGTAAGGTCGTCGGCAAGGGTATTGACAGAGCAGTTACTTCTGTGAAAAAATTGAAGTTTTTTTATCCACAAGAGAAGGTTTAATAAAAGAGATTTTATCGCTCTCAAATCGTCACACAAGAACGGCGAGAGATGACAAGCTCTGAGTGTAAATAAACAAGCTAATGTCATTACTATCACGGCAATCGGAGGGCTCTATTTGTTTCCAGGTGGAAATGGCTGCAGCGAATGCCCACATCAGACGCAATTCGTCACTCGCGATAAATCCAAGAGCTGCGGTTTGGTCTGGTAGTGTTATCGATGAAAGCGGAATAAGCGAAGCGGGAAAAAACTGCTTAGGAACGTTTCTGCGTTTACATTAATAATGCAACCTTACCAGCATCGAGGTCCGCTTCTGGGCCTGCATGCCCTTATCAGTCGTTTGGAGACCCTTACTTGACAAGATTAGCGGTTATCAGATGGTGACACGAGCTTGGAGAAGACGCAAGGAAACACATCACTTATAATGGTTTAATTGAGCAGGCTAGGCAACACCAGCAATCCTGCGCTCAGTCATCCAAAGTCAAGAGCAAAAACGTGTTCAAAGCGTCTTACGGTCAGAAGTTTAGCCCGACGTAAGTTTAATCCCTGGCACTGCAACGATTGCCGTGACTGCAGCCGGCACGTTCTTTTGGTGTAGTCTCGGCCAGCTCACGGAAGACCTTAACTGTCATAAACAAAAGCACCATGGAAGAAAGGCAGTATCCTCTTCCATTACTGGCTGCAAAAATCGATAAAAAAATTCAAAGGCCAAACTTATTTTCCGCGACTGCATTTGGTAGGCCACTGTCGCCACGTCACGAAATTAAAATATTTTAATAAAATCTTTTGAACGCAAAAACTGGAGAGCGTTACGGCACGGAAAAAAGAATTTCGAAAAAATAAAGAACGTAAATAGTTCCACACTATGAAAATATGACTTCCTCTCTTGGCGGTAATTAGAGAGACCCTCGTAACTTCTTCAACCTATTTACGTAGCATTCAGCACAATCTTCTTCAAATGAAATTCTGAATTTGTCAGGTTAGAAGAATGAAACTACAGTAGTTAAAAGTGAAATGGATAAAAAAGTAAGCGATGGCTTGCTGCTTGAGAACCTTTTTGTCCCTTCTTACAAAATTCAATCGATTTCTTAAAGCACAGAACATGTCAGTGCCAAACAGCATGTACGAGTAAAAATCTATTATGTGCAGATGTGATGTTGCCAGGAAAGAAATATACTGCACTGACTGACAAGTGCGCAAGAAAACTGAAATCACGAACTTCGTTTGGTTGTGCAGCGTATGTTTAGCGTTTGATTTTATTGCGAGTGCTGTCAGAAAAGTAAGGAACTTCATCACAAATTTTGGGAAAATGTCTGAAGCTTCAACGACTTAAAGAGTCATTTGTCGATGAAAAGAGTTTCGACATCCTCTACCTTTGTTTAAAATATCACATTAAAATCTTTTTATTTGAGCAAAACATTTACATTATACAAGATTTGAAAAGTGAAATTAGAATAAGGTACATTCATGCAAATTTCTCTGTGACTGCACGATTTCTATGGTGAACGGCAGAAAGGCAACTCAGCTCATCAAATAAGTTGTTATCACCCTAAAACAAAAAGCCTGTACATCTTCCACAATAAAAAGCTCTAGACCTAAGACACATCTAAATCTACTCTATACACAGTCCAAATTCAGAAATGTATCTCGGACCCGCATGAGGTATTCACAACCAGAGATGCCTGATTTCCTGTTTCTGAAAGATATAACGAAACCCAACTGTTTCTGCCCGACTGCTCTCTCTCACTCTCTCTTCCACTCGCTTCAAACCTAACATATGTGGCAGGTTTTTCATCGTTACAAGGTAAGACACCACGCGGATCAGGGCAACCACTCAGTGTCCGAGTCACTGGAAATCTGCGAATATTTGCAGTTTTTTTTTGAAGAAAATACTTTCACCCCTCGTTTGCCAGAACTTCGTGATTTTAGGGAGATGAACTCTTTCTTACGAATTCCTTCCTATTCTTTCTTACGAATTTCTTTCCCATTTATGAATTTGTTCCTATGAAGTAAAATACGTCCATGAAGCAAACTTTCCAAGCAAAGACACCCGAAGTGATGTGGCGTGTTACGATTTAAAAGCACCATCGCACTCTGGCCCAGTAAATTTCAAGAATTAATCTCACCTATTTTTCAAACAAACTGTTATAAGCGCTACAATGTGATATAAACACTGACGTCAAGAATACGTAATCGTGGCAGGATCACCGAAGAAGTCAACGCGGTTTTTTATTTCAGGCTGCCAACCAGCCCTGCGATAGGCAAATGCCTAAGATGGACGAGCACCAAACAGAAACGATTGTCAACAAAATCCCAGACACACAAACCGCAAGTGCGAAAACCTCCGTGACGTCAACGAGTCCTCGGATAATTACTCAGTGTTGACAGCTCTGTTCGGCAAAATCGCTTGCTGGCTAGATTTTCGCAACAGCGGAGACACCTGATATTGCTGTGGTCTTGGACACCTAAATAACCTTTTCTAAGAGATTAAAAGCATGGTTTCAACGACGTTGCACCAAAGAGGCACAAATTTTGCTCTGCGGCAAACAAAGCATTTCGTCGTTGAATATCTTGTTTCTAAACTGGCCAGCAGGAGATTCATTTTTGGTCGGCTACCATCTGTCAAATAAGCGGTCGTCGAAGCGTAAAATGCGCTACGACAGCTGTTGATAAGCTTGGGTTTCACAAGCAGTTGGATTTAAAGCAGGACATTGTGTAGCTTCCTCGAAAAAGCTTCAAACTTTTGTTAATTTTAACGCAAATAAAGTCTCGGCACAATTCAGTGTAACTTAAAGTAAAAGCAGTAGTTCTCGTGCAGTTTTTACTCAAATATTGGCAAAGGTTTCTGGAGTGCTGGGTATTTTTCGCTTGCTTTGTTTGTTTTAAGCTGGATTTTCTTGTTTCTGAGATTTTTACTTTCCTTTTTTATTCTTCCCTTTAATATACTTAAATCATATGTGGCTTGCAAGAAAAGTTAATTGCGTTGTATTTTTGCATTGTGCAAATACGTTTCCATTTTTTCAATGATCTTTCACTTATAACAAATTTCTCCAGACCTGCAGTTAATACAGACATAGCTCGCTGCTGCCCGATACAGGCCCGTGGTCAGGTTTTAAGGTTTGGGGGGGAAACTACATTTTTGGGGGGAGACATTTTTGTTTTATTACATGTTTAAAACAAATTTTTCCGAAGACAACGCAATTTGGGGGGGAAGAAAACATATTTGGGGCGGCACTGCCCCGAATGTCCTCGGTGGCTACGGTCCTGACCTGATAGTTCAGAGATGTAGCGTTCGTAAAAGTTAAACAGCACGTGACTCATAGATTGAACACCGACCGCCTACCACGTCTGAAAAGAATGGCTCACTTCCGTCTTCATTTAATCTTAGGTCCCTAATGCGGTGCAAAACATTGTAACCGCTGCAACGTATACACCACAATATTTATTTGACCACCGCAAGCGATCTAGGCACACTGTAGGGCTGTATAACGTCTGCTTTGAGTCGAGATGGAATCAGCAATAACAATAAACGAACAAATGAAACAGATAAAATAACGGTTTTTCTGCGAAACGTCCATTTAAGAATTTCACTATCTTTGAAACGATGATAATTTGACATGGCTGAACAAAATCCAACTTTGTGTTTTCATGAACACGCGATTTTTATCCAATATGTTGAATATGTCATTTTCTTTGTTTTTTTAGTACGCCGTACAAGCAGTTATAAAGTGAACTTCTCAGACTTAGCTCTCAAGCAATTGATTCTTTTACTAAAACCAACATCCATCAAAAGCAGCTGAGGTTGCAGATGCTCCTTCACCGCCACCACCAACCTGACGTTTTTCATCGGTAGCCTTAATACAGTTTCAGTAGTCAAAGCAAATGACTGAGGTATATTTACTTTCCCTTGTAATAGAGAACCTCAGAGCTCAATTTATCACTTTCCATGCGTTTTTCAAAACGTTTTTTGACGAACCTACTTAGAGTAAATCTAAATCACCTACTTTTTTGGAGTAAAGTTGAATCGCAGATATCGAACAGAAGAAAGCACGTTTTTTATATTTCAAAGGAAAAAGGATATTTCAATGTGCTTCTGAAACATTAGAGTATTCTGGCCAACAGTTTGCCTTCAATCTGACCATAACACATGAACGAGTTCATACAACGTGTGTTGTAAAGCAGTGCAACCGCAGAATTGGTCACTTTCACTTTAAAAAAATAAAAACCCAGGAACGTGACTGATCGTCGACATGTTCGCTGAAAAATAGAAGCTCCACAAAAGTTAGCACCTCAATGTAATGTGTACTAGAGTAGGCAGCATGCCAGCGAGAAGCGAATTTCTCGTTCTCCAAGTTGCGTCTTTCTCGTGACCCACAAGCCCGTCATTGCCTTACTTTAAAATATTTTGCTTGCGAATTGCAGTGCCGACGAGCAGCCAAGTCGCAAACTATTTCCGACCGTCGTTGGAGTGTTAAGTAGCAAGTGGGCAAGTAGTCGTAACCAAGTCCATAAAACTGCCTAAGAATTACCTTGTCCCCATGATGTTGCAACTACAACGAAACATGCCGCTTTGACACATTAGCTTAATAATAACGCAGTGCGGGCGAGCTGTACCACGTCGTACAACAATCATTTTCGACGCAGTTCTCTTTTATGCAAGGACTTTCAAATATTTTTCAAAAAACTTATGTCAAGGTACCTGCTCATGCTAGAAACGCTTGAATTGATCAGCAGACAAGCAGTGTAGACTGGCAGCCAGTCTAAGCCACTTGTACACATTGCTGAACTAAGTATAACAGCAAGGAGACGAAGTAATTGTGGAAATACTATACGCGTAGAGACTAGACGAAAAACACGCTATGAGCACTGCGACTCATTCTTGGAATTATTTCAAGTTTTTAAGTTTTTGTTTTTTCGCTTCATTTTTATCGGTTTGTCTTCACTTACTAAAAACAGAGAAAAAACAGCAAACATCTCTATTTTCTCACTAACAACCACATGTGCAGCTGGTCGAACATGAGACTAAACAAGCAGCTTTCGGAACGTTTGTTGATTTTTAAAAAACAAATCTTGTCAAAAAAGTAACATGGCGGTGCAAGTTCAGCTTTACTGAACTGACCGTTCCAAACATGCACCTTATTAATTAATAATTATTAAACGATAATCTTGCTGATAGTGCTGCACGATAGCAAAAGCTATCAGACGGCAAAAGCGAAGAGTTGATTGGCATGTGAAATGTCTTTGCACTGTAGCTTTTCAACGTCTTAAGCATCAAACCTGGACACGATCCGCAAATGACAACTTGCATATAAGATGCTCGTCTGGGTCACTGCGTGAATTTAAACCAATAGTTATCTTCTGGAACATTTGCGCCCTTACAGCTGGAAATGATTTTTAATTGCGCTGTCATCCAACATTCAGCATACTCTACCTTTTATGCCTAATGTGAAAGTAGACCAAAAATGAGCCCCATATTGATGATCTTAAGTCATTATTTGATGCTAGGTAAGCCCACTCTGGCAATCTCCGCGGCAAAAATGAAGCAGAAACCAGAAACGAAATATAATGATGTGATTGAAACCAGAACGCAATGTGCAGTTTTACATTACAGGGAAATAATTTTTGACCTGCAAAGTTGAAAACTTGGTCTGGGAAAAAATTCTAGCAGGAGCTCATATTGCGTTTGTTAGCCACTTAGCTTCATGAGGTTAAGTAAAAAGGATTGTGTTAACTTTCAAAAGAGAAATGTCCTGCATGCATGTAGTCACAGATATTGTATTTCGCAGAATCGTTTAAACATATTGCAAGAATTGCTACCTATTGACAGTTACAAAATGTTTGTGATTTGACAACGCTTTTCTACGCTTGAAGCAACTGCTTTACACAAAGAAGTTCTGGAAAACGTGCTCTTGTAATCCATATTTAATTGCAGTTTCAATCTTCGCCATCGCAGTGCCACATATTTGGTAATTTCTTTGTTAATCAAAGTCCATCACAGTGAGAGCTCAAAATTGTTGAATATAATCGTTCACTAAACCAATCGAATGCTGCAAATAAGTCTATTAGAAGCAGCATCCAATTTTAGCATGTTCAGCGCTGTAAAGTGAGCAAAATCGATTTTTAGGCTGGACTGATTGTTGTGCTACCAAAATTTATTCCACGATTCATCATCCACACGCTGGACGTGAACTTTACGCTGAATAAACTTTCCTCTCTCATGAAGTGCAACCCGAAACTGTGCGGGCTCAAACTGACCTTTTCACCTCCCAAATTCTATTGTGGGTCGCGAATAATTTTGGCGGAAAACGCGCATAGAAGAGCGTGTGCTAATGTCTGAAGCTACTGCAACAAATAGGCCAAGTGCATAGTTTTCAATTTTATCATACAAAACCATGTTTAAACAAACCTTGTGGTGTGTTTGAAACAGCTGATTCATCTCTGCGCACTTATCTTTCGCACTGCACTTAGATGAATAAAGCGAGTTTTGCGTTAACTTCATGATTTCCAGTAGTGATCTGCCTATCTCTCAGAAAGAAACTCTCCATGACTTCTTTTCAATTTACAGGACGATTGCTATATAGTAAAAGCAGTACAGCTGCTATTGATCATAACCCATATATAACCATTAATTCAGCACACCTAAAACAAGTGTTCTGACTGCGTTTGCGTTTTCTTGCCAAAGACAGTGGTGCAAAAGCTCTTCGTGATCGACCACTGAGTCCACGCAACACCAATTACAGACAGATTTTTCAGTCAATTCCGTAACCGTCTTGAATTTAAACTTAAAACTCCTGGCAGTCGCTAGTTGCCCAGCAATTAGCGAAAATCTTGAACCAGACGTTGCGAAGTGTTACTCGCGTGGGTCAGCTCACAGCCAGTCAAGCAACGCCAGTCCAGAATGTTGCTGGTGCAAACTTCATTTAGCTCAAGAGAAAAACAACACGGTACGAGTCTGGCTTGGCAGGCGATAAGCAGAAGCGATTAACAGGCACACCTACAAGCCGCGTGAACCTCTCGATCCACGTCAATTGGTTCGGCTTTGAGAGATTTTGCTTTTCTCGTCCTCACGTTACGATTGCGCCTGGCAGTTATTAATGATCAAACGCCTAGCTTTCCGCTTATGAAGGCAAGAGTTTTCATAGAATGTAAACCAGCATCGCTGAAATTTAACGGAACCTTGTGTCATGTTCTTTTCTTTTCAGTACAACTTAATGTGCAGCAGCCAAATCTCCTGTGGTTCTTTCAAGATTAAGAGATGAGACAAAAGATGGGTTGCACAACTTTACTAATGGAGTAACGTCTAAGTAAAATCTCCATGAACTCACCAAGATGAGAAGGTCAGTTATTTTTCAAACGGTCAGCTGTTGTAAAGCAGAATTAAACAGTTTTATTTTATATCATGTACCCTTGCCGAACCTACATCGGACAAACCCTACTGAGCTCAGGGCAAGAGTTTTTTAAAGGTAGCTTACAATAAGAACCTTGCTGGCCTTGGCAGAAAAGTTTGACATGTTGAAAGAGTTATGCGCAAGGGCAGATGAGCGCTGATACAATGCTTCTTAAGCAATATCACCAAAGCAAAGCCTGAGGCAGTTTTTCGCCGGTGATTGCAGAGCATTGCCAACAAGGTTGTTGATCCAAGTTTTTTTGGTATTCGCTGCTCTTAATAATATATGACATCTATGGTCAACACTTGCAACTGCACAGACATTTAGCGTTATTGTCACAGAGGCACCACCATTGAAATCAGCATCGTTGCACAAGCCAATTGATCACTTCATCAACAACAACAGTACTGAGAAGGCAAGCTCAAGGTTCATGGGGAAAAACGTCGAGTGTTCCTAACACGACAGCGAGGGCGAAATGTTCCTTTAACTTTCACACGGCATCTCTTGATGCTCTGAAAGGAGTAGTGTTTTAAAAGCCTGAAATTCCAAAAAAACTCATTGAAGTCTAATTTGAAACACTTCTGAGAAAAATGGCTGAGGTTTTTCCGCTCAGTTTTTCACATGGATGGTGCAAATTCTGTTGCAACTCTCTTTCTATTGTTTCCGCTTCTTTGGGAAAATCCTTTCCGTTACATTCTATAACAGGGGTCGGCAATCTACTGCCCACGGGCCGGATACATCCTACCAAGCAAAACCATCCGGCCCGCAGCCCCTTCACCACAATGCAGTAACTGTGTAGCCCGCCTAGTGGTGTTGTATTTGCTGAATCTGCCCTCCTTGCAACTTCTTGTATTAATACTTACGAGGAACTACTTACGAGAAATTGCACTGCGCAGGAGTTAATCTGATCAAAATTCCACAATTTCCCAAGATTTAACAACAGCAAAGAGCTCGGAATCGTTGGTGGAAAATTAGTACGGCACACCATGCCTTGCAGAGTTTTTTAGGCTCGCGACTCGGGAAAGGTTGCCGACCCCTGTTCTATAACAACGTCGCTGCACAATGAGCTGATGTTTACTGCTGCCAGTCTCATTGCAACACTCACGAAAGCTGTAATGCACCGTCACCGTTTGTGAGATATTCAAGCTGACGTATGGCAGTAAGTTTGTTGAAAAGTTGCTCATATTTTAGAGAAATAGTTCAGGTATCTATTCCGACTGTAGCCAGATCGACAGAGCGCTATAAAGAGTTAATCTTTTAGTTTCTACGTTATGTTTGACGATAAATACGCGAAAAAGAAATAAAAATAATAAAATTTGTTGGTGAAAATACATACGAGTGCGAAAGCCCTAATGAAAATCAAAACGTTGAAACAATTAAAAAATGATTAAAAGCTTTGTTCTGCCATCATTACTCATTTTCTATTTGTATTTGATAATGCTAATTGGTAATGTTTTATTGTTTCATATGACTCAGCTAATAAGCAGAAGCAATGCAAAAAGCCATTCCACAATAAGTAAACCAGCCGTCAGTGAACATTACAGCAAATGAAAATACAATGGCATAACAGCTGATCAGTGTAAACAAAGAGTGGTACTGTGTCATATAGGATTGGTGTAGGACCATGGAGGTCATCTACTCAACTAATCTGTTTATTACTTTTTGAAAAATATTGAAAAACACAGTTGGAGATCAAATAAGGACAATTAGGAAAACAAACAAACACAGAAAATGGTGAAGACAATGTGCAGATGAAAGCGCATGCCTACGTACACATATGAGGGGTTCGAATTTTATTGAAGGAATTTGGTGTGGTAAAGAATATGTTTAAACAAAATATAAGAAAAGCAAAAAAAGTAACAAAAACTAATTAATGAGGTACAAAAGAAAAACAAGCAAAACGGAAAAAAAATATGGAATGTACTTTCATGCCGAACACAATGGGATGTGCACAGGAAAGAAAAGAGACAAAAAAGTAAATTTATACAAAAAATTAACAGAATTGCAAAATACTAGAACTCACAGTATTTTCCTCTGAAGAAGTGAAATGTTACTAAAGTTCATAATGGTGTATCTTTTTCATGTAGGAGGTGCTTCTTAAGCTTCTATTTAAAGGTAAAAATGGTTGAAGACTTAATATCGACTGGTATTGAAGACCACACTTTTGGGCCAACAAATGTAAGGGAATATTTTCCTGAGGAAGAGTTAGCTCCAGGTAAAAACAGATTGTTAAAGGTTGATAATAGTCTTGTGAAGTGAGAACGAATTGAGCTGATTGGAATAAAATAGTCATCAAAATGGTTTGGAAGTAGTTTGTTGTAATAAGAGCGCATGAATTTGCCTACCGAAAAAGTATAATGTTTGGGAAGGCATAAGATGTTTAAGTGTTGGAAAGGTTTTTCTAGAGATGCCATGTTAGTTGGTTTTATTAATTTTATAGCTTATTTTGGAGTTTAATGAGCGGTTGAATTGTTGCGTTTGGAGCACGTCCGCAACTGAGGATTGAGTAATTAAGGTAGGGGTGGATTAATGAGTTATAGACAACTTTCAATACAGATTGTGTTGTATAATGTTTAAGTTTGGATAGAACTCCACAAGCTCTCGATAGCTGGGTTTTCACCTGTTGTACATGAGGTTTCCAGCTCAACTTATTGTCAAGAAGAACACCTAGGTTTTTCAGGTTTTCTTTAGGGAAAATGCTAATGTTATTTATAATAACTTTAAATTAGGTAGGATTGTGCTTTTGAGAATTTAATAGCATAAAATTAGTCTTGTAGTAGTTTAGAAAAAGCTTGTTGGCTCTTAGCCAGTGGACAATTTTACATAGTTCAAGGTTTGAAGTTGTCTTAAAAACATTAAAACGGGAGTTTGACATATGAAGATTAGATTAATATCACCAGCAAAAAGAGTAGTATGAAAAGAGGAAGCTTTTGCTATATCATTAATGTAAATAAGGAAAAGCAAGACGAAGTAGAATTACTCTGAGGGATTCAGCAAGATATCCTTTTGTATGAAGATTTAAATGCCCCTATTTTAGTGCACTGCATTCTATTAAACAAAAGATTTGAGAATATTTTAAGAGAAACACCTCTTATACCATAGTGATAAAGTTTATTGTCGCTCTAAGGGTAGAATTATTAGGTGCTATGGAATCAGCCATGAAACCAGTCAAACCAAATAACAGAAATCACGATGCTCACAATCTGTGGATTGATAAAGATAAGGACAGTCCTCGTGTCAAGCAACATTCCTGACCTCTGCGAAATTTCTGACCTAGTCACGGATTTCGCGTGACAGGTCAAACGAAATGTATGACTTATTCTTGTATGTCAGTTATTTTGCTTCTCAGATTAACGAAATAAACTTTGACGATGAAGTTTTTGATGTCTGTTGCGAAAATAAAACTTTTGTTTAGACATCAAGTAGTCCACAATAAGCGACAGTTTGGGCATAACCAATCACTGAAAAACATTTGACTTAGTCTTGAACATCAATTATTTTTCTTTTTCTAACCCTAAACCCTAACTTTGACTCTAAAGCTAAACCCTAACCCTAAACCCAGTTCTCAGCATATTTATTATCTCAGTGAACAGCCTATTAATGGATAAAGTTGTAAAACTATGATTGTACTGACAAGTTGGCTTCAAAATCTTTTTAGCAAAGATTCGCCTCAGCAAGCACAAAATATAAATTATCGCTTGTTAATTGCATTGCTCTATTGCAGCGCTTCTCAACCACTGTTCCGAGAGCCGCACGCGGATCCCAAGTATCTTTGCGTGACTCTCAGCAGTCTTCCAATAAAACCTCTAACATTTTGTGCAACATACATCGTTCTGCAATAAAAAAAACGTGTCAATTGACTTGTGTTAAAATCTTTTTAGTGCGGCTCCCAAACAAAGTCGTAAGTCTGGATTTGGCTCCTTTCAGCGAAACGTTTGAGAAGCACTGCTCTATTGTGTGCTGTTGAACTACTCCAAAAATAGGTAAAGCCAGTTTTGTCACCGTTGTGATTGATGCATCATATAACAAAGAGATCAGCCTTGCTCCTCTAGTGTTTCGCTAGTTTACGTGAAAGGAAAGAAAACAATTTTATCACGTCTCAAGCAATGACCCACCTAGAAAAGCAACAAAAAGCAAGCAATGGAGATATTTAAAATGTTTGACAAAGACGCGAGTGATTTTTAACGAGAAATACATGTTATACTTGGATGTTTATGACGTTGCATGTAGAGATGTGAAAACACACCTTTGGATTGGCCTGAACGCAGAAAACTGCTGGACGCACATGTTTGAATCTGCGGAAAAGATTAACACCGCACGATCTGGAAGCAGGTAATCCACAGCGACTCTCTTTCAACGAACAAGTACAAGGCAAGATCTGTATGTCTGAGTGTTACAAGAACGATAACTGGCGCTGATCGCACAAAAATGGTAGGATATGTTCAAACATTTTTTTTCATGCAAATGCGCGGATACCAGATTTTCAGAATCTGGTGGAAATTGTGCTTTGCTTGCCGGGAACGTCGGCTCTGGCAAAGATAATTTTTTGCATCGTGAAGAATATGTGGTCTGACAAAGAAGCATAAAATTGGAATATGACTGATTTGTTCGGTTGTAAATTTTATGAGAAAATTACTGTACATTGAGCAATGTGTGCACGAAAAAGATTATTGCCTACCGAAAAATGTGTTTGTCGAAAAAGTAAAATGAAATCGAATGCTTAAGTTACATTGCTGCTGCAGTATTTCATTTAGTAGACTGCCTTGTTAGGCTTATTTCATTTATGCTTGGTGAGGATTTATATTTCACTTATATGGATTTTTTGTTCATTTTTGGTGATGCATTGTCTTATTTCATTTCATTTATGTTTAATACCATTGTAGTTTTACTTGATTGATTCGTAGTGAATCTAAATATTATAGAAATCGAAACTAAAATCTGACTAAAGAGCTGTACGCATTTCAAGTACCAAACAAACTAATTTTTAAGGCTAGTCGCTTAGAAGTCTCTCGGTTTGAACAAAACAAAAATACTATCTACGTAAATAAATAAAATCGATGAGTAAAATTGACGAAAAAAAGCCCAATCTGAATAACTCGTGGTCAAAGTATTCCTGTAACCGTAAAGCAGCAACAACAACTGGGACAGAGTGGAAAATTCTTTAGGTTCTCAGGCAATTTTGGCAACCTTGGGACGTGCTGAATAAGCTCTAGATCTGAAACAATCGTTTCAAACACAAAAGAAGACCTCGAATTTGTTGGTAAAATCGATTCCTTGTCACACTACCCGTGATGCTGCTTCTCGGCTTTTTTAAAAATTGATCCTAGCGTTGATAATCCCATTTCTGATCGCGGATAAAAATCGATATAACGAGCACGATCACAAAAGCTGTTGCAACCGTGCTTTACTGTATCACCCTCCTGACAAGGTTTTAATTTTCTTTGCTTGACCTGACAGGAGGGATACCTAGCAGAGGTGAGCGGATAGTGATTTTTAACTCCTGATCCATCTCCGAAAAAAATTTTGCATATCCATATCAAATCCTTATCCGAAAAGAATATGCTTCTGTTATATCGATGTTTTTGACGAGATTTAATGTCTATTTTGTGTGTGGTTGTGCATGTTTTATGTCTACAGTGTATGCCTAAAAACTGCTATCTGTTTTTTTCTGGATCTTTTGGGACAAGGTTTAGCTTTTTTTGGTGAAGACAGGTTGGCAACCCTGTTGTGCAGTTTAGCAAGATTCGATCTTGCAAACCGGGGTGTGCGCCAGCCAGTCCAGCCGCACACCTGTGCTCGACTGCTCGTATTCGACGAGACATTAGCGCAGGCTCATTTTGCAGTTGTAAATTGCTCTGACGCAGTGATGAGTGTGTTTTGCTCCCTTTTTTCAACACGCAGCCAAAATTTTGCAGTTATGAACTCCTGTGTCGCAGCACTGAATTCATTTTCCTCCGATATCTTAACTTGGAGCGCTGATAGTTTGTATTCAGTGCAATGACATACAAAAATAAGGGGGGTGGCTTGTAGAAGAGTATGGATATTATGTCAACAAACTTCACCAAACCGTTGGTTTGGAAACATGAATATGACGTCAAATTGTGACGTCACAAATACCGCACACCAGAAACAAATGACCACCATATGCCACTGAATGAAAACCCCCATGAAAATTTTCTGCGTACGCCACTGGTCTATAGCAATGCTTCAACAAGTCTAAAAAATCCATTATTAGTGCGAGTGTGACCAATGTGCCTGAGTGTCAAACTACACTTATGCAGGCTTCTTTTCATGCAATATAAAATTAAGTGGCTTGCTACAGTAGAATACATCTATGCAGGCTTTTGGGAATACGTCTTAATCGTTAAGGTTTGGTTCTGACATCTGAGTGAATACTGAGTGCAAAGCTATATTTACTGTGGCGAGTTTTCATATTTCATCTGGTCAATTTTGCGAAACCTGAGTGATGTTCTAATTGTAGTACGTTTGTCCGTAGTCATGTCCACATACAAGTCTACTTAATGCCACGGAGCTGTTCGCTGGGGGCCACGAGCAGAGGCCAAAACTAAGTATTTTGATTGATGAGCAGGGGGCCACAAGTGCTGAGAGTCTTTTGAAGGGGGCCACGGCTCATGAAAGTTTGAGAACCACGGTTCTAAGTGATACTGACAAGTCGCACTACCTGGCCCCACGATCAGGTGGAGAGCAACCGGGCAATTCCCCCCAAAATTTTCAAAAACATGTTCAGTTAGTTCAGTTGAATATATCATCTGGGTGCGTCCCTGCTTGCTAAGTGAAATAAAGTCATGGTTTGTGGTTTCGTTGAAAACCATGGCAATCCAATGCTTCTTTCTTTACAGATCATTGCAATGCTTACTTGAAAAGAAATGCCCTGCTTTGAAAATCTGCAGATTGCACACTGTGTAAATTGTCGTAATACTAACATCAGAGGTGAAAGTAAGCCGGAACGGCCCGGAACGCCGTTCCGGTGAAATAATTGTTGCCGGTACGGCGTTCCGTTTAGAGTTTCAAGTACGCTGATATGTATTTGTTTTTCTGTTTTTGTTCAATCCACATTCTTTACCA
>Ga0210059_1007783_pt1 | contig 16979 bp, 10 predicted proteins | sample Ectturendosymbi2_FD_188042 | JGI IMG/M metagenome (GOLD analysis project Ga0210059, IMG submission 188042) | Ecteinascidia turbinata endosymbiont from Florida, USA - Sample 2 (SPAdes) (version 2) | ecosystem: Host-associated > Tunicates > Ascidians > Unclassified | place: Key West, Florida...
CTATTGACTGTCGACCAGACTTGGATTCTGCCTTTCGTCATAATACGCTAACTTCAGGCACAGGAGGATGAAGTGATTGTTGCCTCACAATTACCGAAGCACAGCTGCGTAACTCCCATTCGTACCAAGGAAGAAGGAACACAAACGCTCATGAAGTTCGCAGCCGATTACTGTACCAGGTAGTCATTTCCCAAAACTCCATCGAGACAAAAAAAACTGGGCGTAGGCAGAGAGGGGTGCAAAGAGCGGTTGCTCACCCAAACTTTTAACGGCAGATATTACACCGTTGAGTGAAATTGTTCATGAACGCGTGAAACCAATCGTTCACTAGCACTTGACTCACCGAGAGAGAGCGGTTGTGATCCAGCACTCCTGCCAACTGTGTTATCATCTGGCAGCTCTTTCCCACGCATATGCAACACCACGAGTTCAAATTGGACAGTAACAAAGCTAATTTAACTGTTGAGGGACATCGACTCGAGATCCTTCCGGTTCCTTCAATGCCCTGGCTTCCTTGCACCAATGTTTTTTTGCTGGAATACTAATTACCGTCAAACAAAATCAACTTAATAACTAGAGCTTACAATTCTCGCCCCCTCTGAGATACTTTTGTGTATAGCATTCATGCTTCGTGCTTGATTAGCAACCCTGGTAATGATGATTCACTGCCTTCTGTGCATCATAATCCATCCTGTGACATATGTGCACATGATCCTGGAGAGAGGAAAGATAATGCGTAAAGAGGGTTTGGTCAACAAAACGTAGTAGCCTAGGAAGGACTGGGCGTCATCTAGACATTTTGATAAGCTAAAGAAAAAAATGTAACCCACGAAATGATGAAAAAAACCTTCATAAGCCGCGGCTTACAATCGAGTAAATATGGTAATTGCCTTATGTTCCGTATTGTCTATGACGTTTAAGCAATTCGGCCCTATTGATGTGGTCCTGTTGTGTTCGAATTTCCTCTCAAGCAAGGGTCCTGCACACGGCTTGTATTCTTCTTTAAGCACCTTCTGCATCATCGATTGCGAATGACTTGCCTTGCGACGGTATGATCAGAGAAAAAAGCGAATCCTAAAACGAGTCAAAATGACTAACGTATTGTTGTAAACCATGCTTTCCTGCAGTAAATATTATGGTAGCTGTGAGGCTAACAGCAGCAAATATCGAATTATTAATGACATAATCCAATGGATGAAGGCAGTAACGCAGTAAAATACATAGCGCCTTATATGTGCACACAGAACAAACCCAGCTGTTGTTACTCTTTAGAAAAACACAACAATTCAAAGCAGGGTAATACAACGAAGATCTCTGAAATGATGGAGCTGATAGGCGAAAGAGTTATTGCGGGGCAGTGCAACCTCGTCGTCTTTGCGTGATATCTTTTGCCACCGACGCCACGCGTCAACTGACACACCGTGTTCATTTTGGTTCATCAGCTGCAAAGCAGTTGTTCGACTGGGTGTCCACGCATTTGCCGTGGCGAAAAGTTGGTTCCCCGACCTTGAGAGCGCGCGAACCCGCTGCTGCGGGATCACGTTTCCAGCGCTTTGTATAAACTCTGCACCTCAGTTCCTCGAAGCATGGCGCGCTTAATGCAAGACTTCACCTCTGACTCTTCCAAAGCTGCTCCACCTAAAAAAAACAACACAAATTCACAAGCGGCGGTCCAACCCTGCAGAGCAACAAGAACGGAGAGATCAGGCCAGTGATACATTTAATGAACAATAGTTTGTGCAATTGTAAGAATAACTCGGTTGAGCAATGTGGGGGTGTCTACTGTTATACAAAAGACGTACGGGAAAGCAGCATTTTTCCGGAGATGGTAGCCGTTCTGCCCCAATTTCTCATGCTGGCTATGACGAAGGTTTTTGATGCAAAATGTGTGCCAACGGCATCATAATTAAAGACTTTTTTGCGGAAAATAAAGTGAAGAGCAGAAAACAAAAAATGGCCATCCACTTTGTTTCGAAACGCTATGCCACTTAGAGCCGCCATCTCAAATTGTACAAATTCTCACGTCTAATCATTCAATTCCACAACTCTTGGTACCCCCACTTTTTGTTTCGCCTTGAAATACTTCTTTGTCATGAAAATGTACCAATACTGAAAAAATGAAAATAGACCTTGGCCGTAAACACTGAAAAAATTCGCAAGAAAACATTCTGTTGGCGAATGTTGAACTTTTCAATTATAATTACTTTGGTATTTTTTTGCAGACGACACTAAATTCATATTCTAGTTTAAGGTTCCCAACCTTTTTCTGACCATGTACCCCTTCAGCATTTCGACAGATGAGCATGTACCTCTACAATTTATTATGACAAAAAGCCGAGTAAAATAAGAAAAATCCACTAAATTTTTAATAGAACCTTTAGAGTTTCAGAACTATAAAGGTAGACTCCGCTTTTATGATCAAAGTTAAATTGTTGCGGATGTACAATAAATGTACCCTTTCAGATAGGCAAAAGTACTCCTAGGGGTACATGTACCCCAAGTTTGGCAACCCATGTTCTAGTTTCACTAATTACGTGAGAATTAAAATCGTATCAAGTACTTCACGGCACGCACCGACAACAGATTGCCTCTAGCATTAATCACGACTGCGAGTGTCAAGCCACAGATTTTTCACTGGAGTCGGACCGGACGAAAAAACAAACCGAACTTGAAGAGTCCTGTACTTGACAGTTCGAAGGCTTCTCAACAAAACGAGCAAAAAACTAATGGTAAGGATACTGGAAACATCATAATTTTCCAGATTCACTAATTTACGCGAAAGAACCGGGTGAGTCGCCAGTCTCTGACAAGTAATTACCAAGTTTATTCACAGAAATTTTTACGTCACGTGAAATGAAGATGATGTTATAGAGTCTCTGAAACACTAGACGCACAGTATATGTCGATGAAAGTTAAGGGTTGTTTAAACACCAAGAAACACAAAACACTGACCAGAAGCACTTGCTTGAAAGAGCGCAACAGAAGGTTTTACATTTTTTTTGGACGTAACTACACTTCGCATGATATGAAAAGCGCGCCTACTATTACAAACCGGGTCGTTCCATGTAGATCAACTTCTGGTCTTGGTCGGTGACTATTGTTAGCTCACCAGAAGTTACTTCCTCTTCTGACGCAGTTGGATCTGGTATTGTCACTGTGCTAAATCAGTTCAAAATAGGAATTTGGCATTGTTGAAAAAACTGCAAGTTACCCGATGAACACTACGCAATCCAAGACACTTCTGTAAACCCAGGACAAAATGTTTCCACTAGTGAAAACTTGTACATGATCTCCACAAAGCGGCGCAACATGTGAGATTGCACAATATTACTATAACCTACCATTTGAAAGCTTGCCAGTCAACAGAATACATATCGGAAGCAATTAATAAACGCCAACCCGTAATCGTCATGCAACTGTGCATCGCATGACTCACCCGTCAAATATCGAGAACGTCGTAGCGACCGGCAAGCACTTGATAGGCAGCGAGCGCTTCGTGTCGGGGTCGATCACAGGATTTCCCGATTCACTGTCTGCCGCAACGCTGGGGAGTTGAACTGCATGAACGGTGTCAGTCTGATTATATTGAACCCCACGTCGGTCACTGGCCAAGCACTGCTTACCGTTTCTTAAGGCCGCGGTCAAAGCGACAACCGAAGCGTCGATGATATTACCGTCATAGTTCAGGCAGACAAGATCACTGTACAAGACCCAGGTGAGCCTGTCTTGCTGAATGCATAGTTCTTGCAGGTCGATCATGGCTGAACTGTGAAAACATTATGTTCAACCGTTTGCTTCAACATAAAATACTTCACACGTATTCTTCCTTATTTTTACGAAGAGTACAGTTAAATGAGACAAACATCAACTGTTGTTTCCTGTGACCCATGAGTTGTGTATCACACTGCAATGTTAAAAATTACTGTATAGTCAATGTTGGCAGTGCTGATCATACATACTGTAGAATTCACATTTTACGTTAAAGGAGTAATTAGTTCAGGCAATACTAGCGTATTAATTACCAGAAAATTAAAAGATGGCGCTATAAGGTTTAACTGCACACAGTGATAGTTTGAACAGAAACAAGAGTCATTATTTTTTGACGATGGCCTCCATCATACTTAGGGACAGAATTTAAGTTTTAGAAAATGAAGCTGGCAAATATAGAGCAATCAAGCATGCTGGAACACAAGTACATTTCTCTCCCGAGCCTTTAAGGGGACAAGTGGGATGAAGTGCGTTTTTCATAAAGAAGCCCACGAATGGTTTCACTCTATCGATATTGATTTCAAACTTTTATAGATAAAGAAATAAAATATCGACAAATGATTCAACGCTCCTCAGCAACCGAATTAAACAAAAAGAAAATTTTTTCCCCCAGGGAATCACAGCACGTTTTTCAGTGCCCACGAGCAGACCATTGTACGTGGTCAACAACATAGCAAACGTGAATACGTTTAGACAAATGTAGATTTTTGTCGGTGGAGCACGGGGCTATGGGTGTTGAGTGTCTCTAAAAGGGGGCCACAAACTTTGAAAGGTTGAGAAACACTGACTTAGTCCAAAGTGCGGGAACCCCAGCGGATAACTGCTCGTGTTTTAATCGAATTCAACACATAGGTTGTTCCACTGAAGTCGTAATTTTTTAACTAATGATGGATAAAGAACATCTGAACGGTCCTGAAATGTCTGTTTTTGCTCTAGGGCTGTTATGTTTCTGTCAAGGCTCTGAGGTTTCTCTATGTTTCATGCACCAGAAATCACTCACATTTGGAAGCAGTGGGGTACGCAGAAAAAGATTTCTTTCAGTGGCATCTGGTGGTCATTTGTATTTGGTGTGCGTTGTTTGTGACATCAAAATTTGACGTCATATGTTTTCAAGCGAAGTTTGTTGACATAATAGGCATATTCTTCTACACGCACTCCCTCATTTTTGTAAAAAATCAAGTCCTATATACTCCCCTTATAATAAAGTTTTTGTAAAATATCAATCTCAAGGGGGAGGTTTGAACCCCCAAACCCCCTTGCGTACGCCCTTGTTTGGAAGGAACGCTATTTTGGTTGCACCGAATGCTTAATCACAGATATTTTCCAATGAAAATAATTAGTACAGAGATGTTGTTTTTTTGTGCGAAAATCAGTTAAACAAAAATTGATGATCTACACCTAAAACTAACAGCTGACCTTACCTCATAACCCCCGTTTCAAGTGAACCCCAGGTAACAGTCAACGGCAGATAGCAATCAAGAACACAGGCGTTTTATGTTTCAAACTCTAAGATTCACGCTACAAGGAGTTACTTCAGCAGTAAAGCACAGTAGCTCAAGGTATGAAAAATCATTGTCAGAACACTCCATTGCTTTCAGGTCTGCGTTGCCGTGTTCTAACGCCAAAGTCATTACGGACTAGACACAAGCGCGCACTGGTGTAGGCTGCCCGAGTAAAACACCATTTAAATGGAATTCAGTCGTACAAAAGTATATTCCTGTTTAGGGATTACCGTAGATTGGGACCGTTTTCGTTTCGGAGGGACAATGACGCTCGAACACGTCACATAATGCAGTGTAATAACAGCTGAACTTCGCGTTGAATATACTATACGTAAGTGGACAATCTAGAACACCCAACATCCAAAATCGAAAGTCAACAGTACAAGTTTGCGATCGGCTCACCTTTGCAAGGAAACACTACACTTTGAGATGATGTCCTTTCGAAAACGTGTTTCCATATTACTACATCATATCCGTTGTTTGACACACATTCGGGAAAAAAGCTTTAAATATGCAGCTAAAACTCCACCAGTGGTAATGGCAACGTCACGCTTTTTACCTTTTGATAATGTTGTCAAGCAACTTGGTGACAATCTGTGCTTGTTCGGACGGTGGTCCTTGTTTAAACTTCGAAGAACACAAGGGAGGCAGCTCCAAATTGGGCACTAAATGTAACGTACCTTACTTTTACCAGAGTTTGATACATAACTGAACTATTACAAACGAAAGCCACACATACATGCTGGTATTTAAATCGGAAGATGCATTCACGACCAGGGGTGGATATTAGAATTTGGAGGCCCGAGGCACACCCTTAGAAAGGGGCCCTAAAAAAGTTATTGAGAGGCCCCTTTTAGCACATTTGCACATAATTTCATAATTTTTACTTTATTTTGAAAATCATATGACTGCTTCATTCAGAGCTAATTAAATGTGGCTCTAGAGTGGTTCATAAGCTTTTTAACAAAACAATGCAAAAATAAGTGCGAAACTCTCAAAGGGGGAGACCCACGGCATCTCTGAAAAAGGGTGGCCCCGAGGCGACCGCCTCGCTCGCCTCCCCTAATATCCACACCTATCCAAAACATTTACAATTGCACAACATTTAGCACGGATCAACAGCTGAGTAGACCAATGCTTACTCTGTTTGGCTTTCTGCAAGGATTTCGGAAACACAAACCGATTGCACTTGGCTTCGCCACATAGTAATATGTAAGAATGATTCGCAACACACTAATAAACGAGCAAGCATGCACTAACCTACTAGTCCTTTGGAAGGCTCTTTCGCTAATGGCACCGTAAGTTCTCCTTTCACACCACATATTACAGTTGTGTTGCCAAGCTTTACCAATGACGAACCGTATGCTGTCGAAATCGATCCTGCATTACATTGAGTAAATCTCGTCAGACAGATAAACATAGCAAAGTGAGTTGGATCAGTTGGTGCAGCGTTATTGGAGTTCACCAAAAAAGGCCAATCGGCAGTCTAATAGGTAACAGTGACGCCCAGATATTTTGCTTCGTGCATTTCATTTGAAAACCACGATAAAATACGTGATGACAAAAACATGCATGAGCTGTTTACCTTTTAACGCTTTTCCAGCACACGACGATTGACCGAAGTGCCAATAAATGCATTTATTGCATGCATATCATTTTTTTGAGAGAGGAAACCCAAGTCTTATTGCATTTTCGTAAAAATTTTTCGTATGGAGGTAATTCAACACCCGATACGTCTGATGGTAATTTTAGTTTCATGGTTGCACGTAAACAACCTCACTGGACCTCAGTAAACACTGATTTTTTCTAACAGGACTTTGGCTAATAGTAGTTGAATAACCCTCGACTAGAATAATGATTTTCAACCTTTTTGTTATGACGGACCCCTTTTACTGTCCCAAAAGCAATTGTGTACCCCATCGTTTTCTAAGTTGTTAAAAAATATGATTTGGTCACTGTTTACCAGAAAAGCAGCAAGTACCACTGTACCAGACGGTTATTGATCACAACCCCTAACCTCAAACGGCAAACATTTGTCTTTCTCATGCATAAAAAAACGTCCTACAAGCACTTTATAGTGAAAACGTCATTTAGTTCAAAGCGATCTCACTTATTGCTAGTGAGTTATCTGCTGTTACAACTCACAGGAGAGCCCGGCTATTCGTGGATGTGTTTTCCAGTTTGTTTCGAGACTTTGATTTGTTGCAGATCCAGCTTCAAGTTATGTGGAAACAGATGGATTAAGTATGCGCAATGTTGCCGCACTGGACATTGGACAAGTTTAACTAAGAACTGCAGTAAGCTGCAAGGAAAACTACTTCAACAATTGCAATATATACCATTTTTAGTATGAGTGACAAATATTTGTCTGCGCAAAGTAAATAGGCTGTAAGTTTGAAACGTAACATTTAATTAGATTGAAACAAGCTTGTGCGGCTAGTTGCTAGATAAGATCTACGAACAGCTTGGATGGGATGCCTAGTTTTAAAACTATAACAATCACCTTATCAACGGTGCTGCTAGGTTGCAGGAGATGTGCGGATCTGCCTTTTTTTAAATCCTGATCCGATCCGAAACAATCAGATCCGATCCTGGCCTTGTCCGCAAAGTTTTTTGATTTTGAGAATCCGCTCCGATCCTGATCCGCGGACATGTTAATTTGCATAAACTACCACCAAGTTCGTTTATACTGTACATCGCTTTCTCCCTTGAAAAACTCCTCTTTTAAAGCAGACTTTATCTCATCGATTACCGAACCACTATCACGATGACCTATCAAAAACTTCTGCAAAGAATTGCAAATCTATTGAATGGTAGTCTTCTGATTCCACGTTTAATAGGCCACCCTTTATTCAAAAGTGTTACATGAAAGCTTCGCGCAGATCTACATTCTACGGTTTACATTCTACACCTATGTAAAGCACTATGCCATTCACTACCGTGTACTTTTAGCAGCTGTTCACTGCTAGTCAATAGTCACTCACAACCACTACCAGGCAGAATGACTTACTGTGAAACTGCGAACAATCACGGTAGAACGACGTGGGCATTCCCAAAATTTATTCTCAATTCATACTGAAATCAGAGCTCAAGTCATGATTTACATTAGGGTAGAAATATTATGCGAACACAAATACTTCCAATTTTAGTAGTTGGTAATTTCAAATTTGATACCCGGCACTTAGAACAAAAACGGAATCCGGTCCCGCTAATGATCCGTTTTTTCAGCGAAATTTGAGATCAGGTCCTGATTCTCATAATTTTACCAGATCCTGCAGGATCTGGATCCTGTGCACACCTCTGTTAGGTTGTCTGTTTCCCGCCAAACCATATTGTCAGATACAATGTCTGGCCAGTGAAGGGAGAATAACGACTTACGCTACTGTACAACAAATGTGTTGTTGCACGATGTAACACCACACTTCAAAGTGTTAGGTTTGCACGGGCCCTTGAAAAACGCTTTGCGGACCCCTGGTCGAGAACCACTTGTCTAGAAACTCCCTTTTTGGGAAATCACCCTCACATGACAAAAAGTTCGTCGTCATCGTGCTGACTTTTGCACATGAGAAACGTGCGTGAAGTAAGATTCATGAAAGGGTTACTGCAACTTATTAACCGCGCATATATCGGACATGGACAAAAGTAGAGTCCTTTTTAACGTAAGCTAAGCGGAGAAGTTTTAGTTTTCAATAAACATTTCCATATGTTTAAGTAGTGTTTAGATGTTTGCGGAGTAGACTTTGAAATTTTCGAAATTGCCGAAGCGGATGCGGGTCACAAAATGCGATTTTGTTCATCTCTGGCATACATACACATGCACGGCAGTTTTGATGAATTGCTTACAACAATCGGTCCTGTGTTGTAAAAAGCAAATATTTCTTGAACTACGGCTTTTAAAAAATGAAACGTGCTACAAGTCAAAACGACAAGCTTGAAACCCCATATTTTTGTCTAAATGCAAATCGCAGGTAAAGTTCGAAAAACAATTAACTTGCTTAGATGGGGAAAAAACATAATTGAAGCAGCATTTTGTGAAACACAGCCAGTATATAACAGTTGTCAAAACCCAGAGGTGTGCAGCCCATGGACAGCGGGCCAAAATTGGCCCATGAGCTGACGTTTTGTGGCCCGCGGAAAGGTTCACATTTTTTAAAGCAAACATTACTGTTTTTAAAGGTTATTGCCAATCTTCTGTGGGTGGCCAGCGAGTGGTCTAACCCGCAGGGATAGACGCATGAAGCTGTGGCCCGTGGATGAATCTGGCTATGCGCATTTGGAACACCAGTGCTGCATGGTTGCATGACACTGGTCAAAACGCTTCAACAAATATCGTTTGCAGACGACCTGGGATGACGTTTGCTACAGAAAAATAAACAGTTATACAATGCTTGGCGGTTGTTGTTAATATCTACGTAGGCCAACAAATGAAATATGCAATCACAAGATGAGACGAAAAACACATCAAGGTCACTTGCAATGTTTTGAAATTAGTGGAGCAAACGGGCAACTTAATTTTTGATAGGGTTGCAGCAATTAATCAGCAGGTAATTATCGATACGCCATTTCGCCGATTAAACGGTTCGGCTTTTTTGGCCTCTCAATCAGCTTTTGGCTATCCTGTTGGAAACATGACAAAACTTGTTTTAAGGCAAAACATGAGTGACCACGTAATTCGCCAGTCAACAAAATAATTTGATACGAATTAGTTGCCATCTCCTTTATTTACAGAAAAAAACGAAATCTTGTTTATGGTAATGACTTCCTCAGTTCCTCATCTGACACACTTATACAATTGACAGTATGTCAAATTAAAAATATGCATCATCAAATACTCCACTGTAAGTAAGTTTATTGCAAATAATCGTCCGATTAATCGTCAATCGGCCTATTTCCTTATCGATGCTTTCCTACTTTTAAAACACGAAAAATACGATTTTCGTAAATATTTTTCAATACTTGCAGCATTTGGAATAATTCATGATTTTGCCCCTACCCTTAGGAAGTTGTGAGCAGGGTTAAATCTTGTTTCTGTTGCAGTGACACACCGAGTTGAGTTGATTTTACTGGCGCAACCATTAAGCAGTTTTGTGCAAATTAAAGTTAAAGGGTTGGGACGCCGAAAGAGACTGTTAACTAGGTTGTCTCGTCGAGCACCCCTCGGCAGTTTTATAATTTTCTAGCATGGTTTAAAGTTGACGATCGAATTATTGGGGAATGTACAGTCGTGATATAGTTACATTTTTGAAGGGGTTGCAGTATTCTGCACGACCAGCACAGTTGCGCAGGAGTGCTTGTTTACAACCGGTATCTATCGCAGTTTTAGTTCCGTAACGAGTTGAACATGACAAAAAGTGCAAAGTGTAATCTAGCTAAAATGACATTCTGCCCGAGTTTCCAGAACCCTATCGCATCCAAGTTGACAATTTTTTTCTCTGCAGCAGTTCGTATTGTAGTGCCGAGCTATTACGTCAAAACAAAAGAACGTTCGTGAATATTTTTGCTGAAAAGAACTGCAGTGTAAGTGTGTACAAAACTGACGTTCTGAAAGAAACGGAGATCTACTACTTAGTACTACTAAGCCGTGTTCGTTGATATAGAAAGAAACTTGCCATCTTCCGGTCCATAACACGAGATTTGTAAAAATGCTTTTGAGTAATTTTATAGAAACAAAATGAATCAAATAAAGAAATTTGAAAAAAATCATAGCTCTCAAAGATGGTGCTGATTTAAAGTTATTACTTTGACGGTTCGGTTCATTTACGCAATTTAAGATTTTAACACGCTGCTTGCGTTTATTTCTGATACCCTTTGGTAACAAGGCAAGAAAACAAAAGCGTAGCCAGGCAATAAAACAGTTGTGAAAAACAAGATGATCGTTTCATTCGACTTCGATTCAACATAGACCACTGCAGTCATATTTAAAACGTCTGAAACAAGAAAGCTTTCGCTGAATTACCATCAAAACTTATCTAAAGCTCCTTAGATATTACATTTGATAAAAAATTAATAAACGGAATTCCCAAAAACCTAAAGAAATAAACATTTTTATTTGCACTGACACCACCTTCTTAGACCTAGCCAGTACATACAACACGTTTTACTTCAAAAACGTTCAATTGGGTCCACCATGAGCGAAAACGTGAAGTCTGATCTCGCCAGGGAATTGTGGTTGGGAGTGGCAGATCCAAACCTTGCGATTGGGGGTGTGCAGTCGCGGGTGCTCACCCCTGGTGCTCAACTGGGTCCAGCAATTGGGTCAACTCAACTGCGTGCTCAAGTACATACCTATATTTTTCATTACTTTTCATTGAAAAGAAAAGGTAGAGAAAAAGAAATCGACACATTAGTTTGTTTACTTCCCACTGTGAAATAAATAATTAAGAGGAACTCAAAAGAATTTTGTTAATATTACAGAAAATGAAGTGAAACCAAAAATGATTTGGAAGCAACAATTGTTCATAACTCCACACCCAAACACAAAACAATTTTAGGCTAGCAATTCATTAATTTGGTGTCAGGTACATAGTGCCTGGCCATCATCATCTTTACTGGAAATGAAGAACTGCATAGTAATACAAAATATAGATAATTTTGATGTGAAATTTCATCACACCACTAAGCACCTGTTGTAGGATAATACTATTCTGTTGGCTCTGCAGTTTATTTCCAGCATTTTGGCTTTAAATATTTCTTGGCAAAATAAATCATACAACTTTGATGTCTGCATTGAATAACTTCATTGCTTGCAATTTAAAGAATCTCACCAACACTGACAGTTATGGGTCGCATTTCCAGAAGAGCTCTGCCATCAGGTCGCACTTTTTCTTTCTGTGGAAAACAATGTGTAAATTTGCTTTGGATGGATGTGGAAAAAATGATGCACTGTACAACAAATATTACTAAACACAAGTCACAAAAATTCCAAAAAATGTCTGGCAAGTGAAAAAGCTCTATTAATTGCGAACTGAGATGATTATAATATGTGAGAAACAAAAAATACAATGTAACTTCCACAACTTCTAATCACAGTACAATAGTACTTCAATAATTGCAGTAGCTAAAAATATTATTGACAAACTCCAATCATATTACTGCTAACCTTACAGAAATAATGTAGTTGATCATACTTAATCAAAATGTTTTTTTCCAGTTTTCATGATACTGCACAAGGATACTGAAGGGCAAAAATGCAGAATTGATGGTGTGACCAGCAGGTTGTGTCTGCCAAGATTTCGATGTTTGATCGGCTAACAAGTTTCAATGATTGCATAAAAACTAAGAAACATATATCAACTTGCATGGGTTGAGCAAAACCAGTGGTTTTCATCCTGGGGATCACAGCTCTATTATACTTGCTTTATTTGAGTTTCAGATGGAGGTCACTGGGTCATAATGGGTTGCTATAATGCTGGGGTGGCCAACTTGTCTTCAACCGGGATCAACTAGAAAATTTATTGGTAACTCGCGATCGACTGGTCGATAATAAAGTCACAAGTACAAAATGTCAGGAAAGGCAACATTTTCCTGTGAATGAATTTGTATTTATCATCAAGAGCCGTATTTTCATGCTTCAGTTAATTTAGTACTTCAGAATAGTACACGAAGAGAACAACCAAACAACTGACGGATAATTTTATGTACTTTCTAGAATATTGATTGAAAAATGTTATTCTTAAGTATCTAGGCAATTCCTTGCCAAATCAGCTACAACTGACAAACTGAGACTCATCAATCACGATCAACCTGTTGGCCGCCCCTGCTATAATGGGTCACAGTACAAAAAAGGTTGAAAACTACTGAGCTAAACCCAAACTTTGCAAGATACACAGCAGCCTGGATGAACAAACAGTACACTAAAGTAAAAAGGATTTAACGCCCACAAAAGCAACTGATGTTTATTGATCAGAATCATAAAATGTTTTGTGTGGATTTAGTGGAAATCCGAAACAAAGTTTTGATTGGTTCATTGGAACAGGACACCATGGAATTAATACAAAAAACAACACAGGGCAACATCAAGGTTCTTCTGGAAAGATAAATCAAGAAGCACTTCATTTGCTCATTATTTTCATGCATAATATAATAACCATCTTTTGTGGTACCAAAAATTGATTTTCTCACATGCACTACTGTTATCTTTCAGGCTGTTTTAGGGCGTCATCAATAATGCAATAGTACAATGTTATTACCTGAACACAACCGTCTTGAAAGTTTCATTTTCATCAACAAGTGAAAGCTACTACTGAATGAATAAAAAATGGAAAAAATTGCTTGTTTGTGCTAACAAATATAAGATTAGTTTAACTCATGTACGCAAACACAGATTAATTTGATGATTACTTTCTGTTTACATAGCTTGGTAAGTGCTTGTTAATCATGTTCACATACAAGACTGCTTCTGAAATTAAATGGAAAACATTTGTTTTGAGAAAATATAAACCAGTGTTTTTTAACATTTTTGTACCGTGACCCACTATAACCCAACGACCCCCAACTGAAACTTAATGAAAGCAAATGTAACACAGATGTGTACATATCTATTTGTGACCCCTCAAAAAAAATAACACAAAAAATATCTGTTTGTGACCCCTCCAAAAATGGTTCACAATCCTTCTGGGGGCCGAAACCCCCAGGTTGAAAACCATTGATATAAACAAACGTAGAAGTTAAAAATCATTTTAAAATTTCATCTTCACGCACTTTTTCTTTAGGAAGTGGCTACGGAACCACCAATGGATCTTATTTCAAAACTTATTCCACCATACTGTCGAATAAAGCCATCAGTTTGTCATCCAAGTGGTGGCAATCTGGTAACGTAACGGATAGGTTTCAAGTCAGTCATACCGATGGTTGAGGGTTCGCCTCTCAACTGGCACCTTGCATTTTCGTAATAGTGACTGCTTACACATTTCAATTCGTGGGACCACATTTTCTTTACTTTTTTCAAAACTTTCTAAACTTTTGGTTTAGGGGTTACCATTAGGTTAGGGTTACCATTAAAGGTTAGTGTTAGGCTAGCTTAGCATTAGGTTAGGGCAACGGTTAGCGTTAAGAATTGGTTTACCTTTTGTGTATACTTTGTTTCTACAAAGCTTACTGCATTCTCCTCGTGTGTTACTGTCACGTTACAGGAGATGATCAAATAAGGTTTCAAATTTGAAGATCCACAGGTGGTTGTGTAGCCACTGCCTTTGCTTTAACTACAGCTAAGAAACAAAGTTAAATAAATAACAATTGACAAACAAAACTTTGCATAAAATAGATAAATACAAAATCTTGCAATAAATCCATTTTGCACTTACCAAATGAGCTCTAAAAATGTCTGCGGGATGAAAGCATCTGAAAGAAATATATAAAATACTGCTTGATTCTTTGGTGTATGAGGTTATGTTGTGCTTAACCACATGACAGTCTGATTTATCAATTTGACATATGTCAAAAGAACAAATTACTAGTTTATTTGATAATGATGACACATCATAAAAAAACGTTTGCCTACATTTTTGCCACAAGAAAATCACTTTAAATTTTCATCAATCCTATTGAACCATACAATAATATAAACACAATTTTGTAACACACACATACAAAAAAAACTCTTTATTAAACTAATATGCTGGTGCTGAATGTAGTTGTTCATGATGAGAAATCAAATCACCAGGAAATAAACACAACGAGCAGAGATTCCCAATTAGAGGAACAAGATACGGTAACCATGTGATGCAGTAAGGTCAACATGTGTGATGAGTCTTGTCTGATTTGTTTCAACCATGAATATGAAAAAGTTATATGTGGGGTCTTCAATACCTGACATATAATTCTAAAAAACATAGAACTATAGTAATTTCTTAAAATCTCCACTACCTCAGCTTGTGAGGCCTACCTTGACAACTTACAATCAATGAATTCACAAGAGTTTGCAATGAGTAAAATGTCTTCTCATCCACCTCATGCTACGAGTTTTAAATATGCCACTAGTGTGTTGTATTACAAGTGACTATCACTTGAAACACTTTTTGTTGGGATTATTACAGCAGAAGGTAAGGTTAAGGAATTGTGCATACACTGGAAATGGAATCCAGATTCATTAACATTTTCATATTAAGGTCACTTTCGCTAGAGTTTAAGCAAATATAAACAAAAATCAGTCAAAAGTTTGATTGGTGGGCTCATTCAACTGCATGTCAAACTGAATCACTGACCAATCTTACGAAAAGTTCGGCCACATGCAATGCTAGCCTACAGTACCGTACATCCGCGATAGGCATAATCACACAAAGGCAGTGTCTATTCCATCCTGACTATTTCTCACTTCACTGATGATTGCTACTTTCTAGGAAATATGCGTGGAACCAATGATTTTGTATTTGTTTTTCCTACTTTACTAGGTCTGCTAGACAAGACCACAGCATGTGATCACAAAATAAATCTGGTCCTTTTTTAAGAGAGTGGTAATGAATCCTAAATTGAAAAGCGAACATAAATAACACTAGCCTACACACGGCACCGAAATTCAAGATCAAGCGTGAATACAGAACATTCTATTATCTGCAGAAGCACTATACTTACGAGGAATGCATTGTTTTACCATGTGCACTTAGGTGATGAACTTCATCCAGATACAAACCAACCACGGTTAAGTCACCCAGGTAAAGTGAGCCCGACTTTTCCAGCCGCAATTTTTTCAATGGGTGCGAGGTTCGCGCGTAAAACTGAAAAGCCTCAAAAAGGCATAAAATGAGGTGATACGACAAAATAAACGCAAGCAAATGAAAGAACAGGTTCTGAACATAACATCCAAGGCAAAAAAAACTTGCAAATATGTTGCACCAAGCTCATACAAATTGTTCAAAACAAGCAAGTTTTTCAAAATTTGTGATAATTCAACTAAAAATTAAAATACTTTCCGAGGGGGTTATGACAACAGATTTTATATAAAAATCTTTGGAATTTATCCAACTATTGATCTGCAAAAAATCGCGGAGGTTTTTTTGTTTAAACGAAATGAGTAGAAAAGTCGCAAAGGTAGTCTAACACCAAAAATGTGTTTCGCTGCCAGATTCTCGTGTTGCGCGACTATCGATTTCAATTCAATATTAAAATACTTTCCAAGGGGGTTATGATGATAAATTTTATATCAAAATCTTCGGAATTTGTCCAACTAATGATCTGTGAAAAATCGTTTGTAACGAAATTCTACCGAATGTTCTTTCAATCACCGACCTGTTCTTAGACCTGCAAACTATTAATTTCCCTTTATTCAGAACTGATAAAGCGTTTTATTTCTTCCATTATCTTGCACTATCATTGAAAGGTCATCTCAGTCTGAAACAAGCCTTATGTACTTCTGCAATTGCATGAAGTTACTGCTTTCTCCATCACCAAATATCAGTTTTATATACAGGCCTGCAGTCACAAAGCCATACTTATTATATTTGTACGTTTCTTTTAAAAGGTGCATGCACATGCATTTTCTGTTTTCACCAAACCCTATGAAATTGGTCTTATCGGCATGTTGAGTGCTTCTCTGGCTCTCTGCATTAGATCATGATCGAAGAAAATCATGTTATTTATCTGTGAAAACACTGATGTAGAACAGTTTGCAAGCAGATATCAACAGTTTTAAATCTGTACAACAGTTTGGAAATGCGTTGTGGTTCACTGCAGCTTCTAGCGTTGACGAGGAGTCTTTCCATGACGAGGCTTTTG
>Ga0210059_1007784_pt1 | contig 16979 bp, 10 predicted proteins | sample Ectturendosymbi2_FD_188042 | JGI IMG/M metagenome (GOLD analysis project Ga0210059, IMG submission 188042) | Ecteinascidia turbinata endosymbiont from Florida, USA - Sample 2 (SPAdes) (version 2) | ecosystem: Host-associated > Tunicates > Ascidians > Unclassified | place: Key West, Florida...
CTTAAGTGTGAAGTGTGCAACGGTAACTTAAGTGTGAGGTGTGCAACGGTAACTTGCGTGTGAGTTGTGCAACGGTAACTTAAGTGTGAGGTGTGCAACGGTAACTTAAGTGTGAGGTGTGCAACGGTAACTTAAGTGTGAGGTGTGCAACGGTAACTTAAGTGAGCCAAACAGCACAAAATCGAGAAAACTATCGTTGGCCGCAGAAAGGGATAAAATTAATATGCTCGTAAGCATTCTTCTCAAACTTGGCCGTGAATGCAACGCACTTGAACTCACAAACTCGTTAACTCAAACTTTTGCGTGGCAAGCGTACAAATCGCGAAAATATCTACAAATTATTGAGTTGTTGGGTGAGACGTGCTTGCATCTGTTCGTAGGTCCCCGACGGCGACCTCCAATCTCGTCAACTATGCTTTTTTTACATTCCGTTGATGCAGTCGAAGCATCAGAAAAAAATTATCTGCACACGCTTCGCAAAAGCAATAATCAGCAAAGTGAAAAAAAATGAAACGCAGTACAAACTCGTGACTGTACCCAAAAGCGCTGTGCTGTTTTTCGATATTCAGCCGTTCCAACCCCCGTGCACGCACAAGCAGCGAGCAATGATAATTAATAATAACACAGCGGAGTGATCGCGTATGCGCGGACTTCCGGCAAAACAAATGCCAACCCGCTAGGATTTTACACCGAGAAGCAATACACATATTTTGGTGACTGTGAAGTGTACGCGTCGGTTACACACAAGACAGAAACATATCAGCCACAGCCCATAAAAAGGAAGTTGTGGAGAGCCGCTGGTAAACGTCGTTAGCAGAAAATTAAAAATCGTGAAGCCCAAATACAAGTCAGCTGTTCGGCTATCGATGAAACAGTTTTGAGTAAAAAGACCAGTGAGTCGGGACTGGAGTTCACACAACCCTGTCATGATGGGCATCTGAAAAAAGTGCTTGTAGGTAATTACACTATTCTCATATCATGCGATTCTTCCACTAGTTATACGATTGCTCAATGTGAAGTACAAAACACGGAATGTCAATTTGAAACAACGAAACGATTGAGCAATCGCATCTGGCGATTACTTATACACCTAAAACAATACGCTTACCTGGCCTGTTCCTTAAATTTTCGGAGAGCGTCTTCAAGCTGCAAACAGAGTCGTTCTCTTTCGCGTTCGGAGTCATGGTAGTTTTGTTGAAGCTCATGATGCTGGTTGAGCACACGCGCCTGTGCCTGCTCCTTCTTTTCCAGATCTTTCGTTAAGACCTGAGTGCGCGAAGAGAAAGAGTCGATTGCAGAACGCCAAATATGAATCACCAGATCTTTCGGTAACGCACTGTACAAACGCATAGATGAAAAGCGCTTACAAATAGCAAGCTATGGGCAATAGCGATAATGTAACTAATATTTTTAATAGGTTGCGAAAAGAGAGCATGTTTGTGTATAGGCGTTTTTACACAAACAATCCGACAAAAAATCCAGTAGTGAACAAATCCATTGCGTATAAAAGAAAAGTTTACGACGCTGTAAAATTTGTGATTCAGTACTTACGTCGATATGATCCGACAATTGCTGCCGCTGACGTTCACTTCTTTCCAATTCCCGTCGCATTTCGTCGAGCTGCACCACGCCTGCTGAACGTTTGAGAGCAGAACGAAGGTCCTCGATTTCGCTTTCCTGTCGAGCTCGTTCACGTTCTTGGCGTTCGGAAGCTTTACAGCAAAATAATTTAGGGGTGAAACGATCGCTTCAGGCCGCAAGTACAGATAAATTTCCAAACAAGCAGATATTCAAGGTGAGATTGAATGATGTGTTGCTGCATTTGGTATATTACGGTGATTAGAAAACTGGTCAAATCTGGCGATTTTCTGTGAAAAATGGCGCGTAACACAAAACTAAAACAAGGTAATTTTTCCAAGCAAACGAATTGACGAGCTGAAGTTTGAGCAAAGAAGTCAGGAAAACGCTGTGCTGAAAGGAGTTTGGAAACCGCGACTTCGTCATCAGTAAGACATCGAATCCCTCAACCTGGGAGATCAGCAATTGATGAAAAGCTCCAGTTGACATGATAAAAAGTTACGTCTCATTTACACATCAAACCATCAATTAGCAGGAGAAAAGTTATTCCAAGCCTTCTGTGATGACGCCGTCAACAGCTGCGGCAAAGTTCAGGAACCGGAAAGTGATCAGCGCGATCGGCGACACCGGAAACGCCACCTGCATGCGCCACAACTGAACAACAGGCGGATATTTGAATAAATGCTGCGGCAATCAGCATGCTAACGTTTTCTGTGCATGGTGCGAGGCTATGCCTTCTCTGTTGAAATTATAGTGTATTGCGAAACGCTAACATGTACTCCAGTAACGACCTAGGAAAGTCTTCATCCATAAAAATGGCAACTTTCATCCTGAGTGTCATGAAAAATTAACGTCGAAAGCCGCTAAGCCTCATTCCTATAAGTAGCTGTGCAACTACGCATAACAGGCTTCGTGGAGAAAGTTTTTCAATTCACATTTTGCTGAGGTCGCGTATTAGAAAATACAAAACGAATGGAAATTAACACAGAAAATCTGCCACCACGCAGTAGCAACGATAGTCGAATATAATCTGCACACGATTGAAAGGGACTTTTGCATTTTAACGGACAGCAATACGCAAAACTTGTTTCTACATTCGGCACCGATTCAACAAAGTAAAATTGGTGGCCTGAAGACGATAAAGGGAGCTGGAAGTCATTAGTAAGAAAAACTAAAGGAAATAATTAAGTTTGACAACATAAACAAGGTACCACAAAGCATCACTTCCCATGCGAAAACAACACACTAACAACTGCATTGCCCAAAATTGAAAATTTGTATAATGTCAAACGACTATTTCAGGCAAGATTCAAATTCTATTCGACTTTCTTATAGCTTCGTTATTGGAAAGAACTCGGCGCCATTCACCGTTTCTTTTCTCTCTATCAACAAACCACAATGACGCTATTGTGCAAGCAACCGAGGATCAGTCGATGAAAGATTTCAAACGACCACCGAGTAACTTAATAGTATCGCTTTGTTAGTTTAAACACTAACAATCGTTCGAATGCTACAACGTCGATGGCCATCTCAAGACTTTCGGGAACTGTTAGATCGACAGCAGAAGGGTGCGGACGCGGAAAATCATTTCGAAGTTTGCATTAATTAGCATGCTGCGCTGAAGTTGGCGGTGAGCTTTCCAGCCGCCAGCACAAGCGTTGGCGTTTGTGAAATCGAAGAAGACTTGTTCCCTTCACCAACGCGCAACCCGCGATCCAGGCACGGGCAAAACAGAAAAGCTCGAACGACACCAGTGCACCAGCAAACGACTCCCGTACCTTCCAGCCTCTGTCTAGCGTGGTTTTCTTTCTCATGCTGGGCTTTTTGCGCCAGAGCATGCTGCTCGACTTGGCGCTGCAGGTCAGCTCGTTCTTTGTCGGAACGACCAATCAGGGCGCGCAAATCGCCTAAACACGAATAGGCATATGTGAAAAAGATTAGTTTCGTAGATTTAACATCGCTAAAATTGACACAAAGCTAAGAATCACAAAACCATCTGGAAGCGATAGAATTACCCTGTGGTTGGACTACTAATTTCGCACGTTATCAGTAACAGATCACCTTTCCAGAAAATGCTACCTAAACGAACAAACACAAGTCAATGCGGTGAGGAACAGCAGTTTATTCCGATAACACCATCTGAACACCTGTCGCAAAAGGACTACTGTTCAGTCAGTCGAAGATTTAATGAGGTATTTTATTGACGGCAAAGTCGTTACAGAGCGAGCGGTTTAATTTAATGGAAACAGATAAAAACACCATTGAAATTGTAAGACACTATTCTACATTTTGATTACTTTGCTTTTGACGTACCTTTTCAAAGTATAAAACATGTGAGAGTGCACCGTACCTATCTGCGTCATTAAAGCTTCCCTTCCTCCTTCTGACTGTTCCAATCTCCTCCTGGTCGTTTCCAGTTCGTTCTCAACTGCTCTCTTTCCGGCTTCCAATTGCAACAGACGGTTACGCACAGCCACGTCTTCGTCAGATGGTCTGCAGAAAGCAAAGTTTGGCAAGATTTTTTCAGCCAGTTCACACATCTCTTCTCATATTATGTTAATTCCAATTAAGTATTGTTAAAAAGATATGCAGGAATTAGTTCTTAGCAGGCAAGTTTAATGGGGTTTGAAGATATGTTGCGAAAACGTCTGCACCTCTTTTGGTTTGTTTCAAACATCGATTATTTGATGCGATGAAGTAGGTTATTCAGAAAAGAAGCTTTGAAAGAAGATAAAACTTCGCAGAAAGCTGTAATGGTGCAAGACTGTGACAATTTATTATCTTGGTAAAGACAAATCTTTTAGATTAATGCCAAACTAACCTTCAGAAAGAATTGTTCTTTCCATTCACAGCGCCAAAAGTTAAGATTCGGGCCCAACTTGTCACGAAAACAAACAATATGGATGCATCGCCCACTCACACAACCATTCAAATATTTAGCCCCAAACTCACTTTGACTGACTCCTGCGTAGAATGTCGTTGGCAACATCGCTGGCGAGCTGAGTAGTATGATCGCGGCCAGCTTGCATGTTCTTTTCTATTGCTTTTAATCTTCTTTCAACTCTTTCACTGGCGCTTTCTCCCTTCATGCTTTCGTTAAGCTCTCTCAAAGAGCGACGACTGTCGGCCTGTGACCTGCGCGTGAGGAATGACCACGGTTCAAAAAGAGCTGAGTAGTTGAATTCGCACTCAAGAAAACATAATGGAAATCACTACAAACTGCACCAGGAACAAGCTAACAGTTACGTATAACGCTAAGCAAATCGAGAGAATCGCCAAATCATAGAGCTTTGCGCAATACTGTATAATTTGTTTCAATCGTAACGTAACAATTGAAACATGCAAATGTTAACAATATTGGAGGGACACCTCAAAAATGGTTAGCATCCTCAACCAAGGTTAATTGGTCTTTCGTTGCATGAGGACTGGGGCAATAAACGCTATGCTCTGCTTTATACCTTACGCATCTCTTCGTAAGTCAAATACAGTAAAACAACGACCGCAGTTTTTGCAGATGAAAAAGACGTTGAACTCGTTCATAGGCTCAGTCAAACAGTGCACATACTGATCGCCACGGTTGAACTAAACCAGCTGCCTCAAATAATGGTGCAAGTTTACGGTTTCGCTAATTGGTAGTCTAGATACCGTATTTATTCAAATATAACGCGCAAAATTTTGTACGGAATTTTAATCAAAAATTAAGGGTGCGCGTTATACACGAGTTTTTTCATCAGCACGCTTTATTTTTATTTCTTTTTTTGGACACTGATATAAACATAACTCAAGAAGAGTTCGAACAACTGTTTGGTGAATCTGATGACGAATCCGGTTTCAAATTGTAAATTTCATTTGGGTTGTGCTTATACTGGCAGTTTGCTTTACCAGTGTACCGTATGTTATCAATAAATGTTTTGTTACAGCCACATGTCTTCAACAGTTTTTTCATTAAAAAATTATGGGTGCGCGTTATATACGAGTGCGTGTTATATTCGAATAAATACGGTAGTTAATTCTTTAGATGTTGCAGATTATTTTCAAAACTAGCACAAGGTATCATCGAAATCAAATATAATTGCTCGCTAAGAAACGCCAAAATACAGCGCCAAAAACGAAACACGTTAGCAAGCAAAATATCGATATTATTTTCCAAATTCAATGCACGTTACAAAATGATGGTTACCTTAGTCTCTGCGATATCTCATCGTTCATGTCCTGTTCCAGTCTTGCTTGACTAGCAGAAAGATCCATTACTCTTCCACGAAGCTACAAATTAACCAGTTGCGTACTTTGGAAAATCAGAGGTAAGTAATACTTGAGGCAAAAGTTATCGGCAATAAAACAAATACTCTCGCAATTTAGTAATTCAAGAGTCAAATTTCAGAAAAAGACCTGGGTAAAACTAAGTTGAAGAGCATGTTTCATAAAATGCTCGTTTGAAAAGTCCATATATACATTTACAATTTTGTATTTTGTGATATACTGCGGAGTCGAAAGTGAATGTCCAGACAGATATCCAGTCCATATTTAGAACAAATAATATTTTTCAAAAGTTGTGCGTGACTTTAATGATAGCAATTACCCAGCATAGAACTATATTCGCTGAGCTACGAGGGCTATTACCTAAGTGCATATACATCATAATTGTGGCTGAACATGGCGAAGATCATGAATGAATACACAACGCTTGAATACACAAAATTTCGTAACTGAGTGGCTTCCTTGCAAGAACTTTAGATTGATTGTGCATGACGTTCAAAATATAAAATTTGTGTTTTAAATGTTCCAAGCAGATATTGGGTGGTAATCTCGATTGCTTCTTGGTCGCATTTCGACATGCTTTTGGTAGAAATGTTGAAATTACTTTGCGCAACGAGAGTTTAACTTGAAGTAATTATCTATCGCCGAAGTCTCATTCAGGGTTTTTAACACAATTTATCAATTTTCATAAACTTATAAATATATAATTGCCTTTCACCTGAACCACTACCAGGAAAAATTGGACACTTCGTAGTTTTGAAGATTTGACCTTTGCTGACGACGAAAGCAACTGTCTTTCGAAATGTCCAATATGATTTCATTCAAAGCATTGGATTGTTGTGTAATTTTATCTTTTTAATTTTGTTTATAAAGATCAGTGATAAGTGTAACAGCAGGTTTTCAAGTCGACTGAATGTACAACCACATAATTAATGCAATAAACATATCTGATAAACAGCTGCAAGGTTGTAATATATAAAATAAAGTAGTGTTTAAATCTTAATTGTTTGTGAACTACTATTAGTTCATTAGTACTTTCTTTCCACTGCAGTCAAACTAACGTAGTCACAGGTATGTAGAAAAACAGTTGGTTAAATTGTAGTAAACATCGTGTCATAAGCAATCACGAAAATCCAATGGATTCCTTAAAAGCTAATGAATGGGCTTTCGCATATAATGGTTGCAAATATGTGATGCGTAAATAGTGTGTAACTAGCTGTAGGGCACCAACAAAAGTTCACACTTATTTCAATATCCTTCTTAGGTATTTCTCAAGCAAAGCTATTACCACAAAGGCAACAAACATGGCCACATAAAGCACCCCCCTACTAGTGGGTCACATTCCACAGAAAAAGAACCAAAGTTTTGCAATTTGTTTGAAAATTTGGGAAGTGTTCAAAAAACTTCGAGTGACTTAAATTTTCGCTTATTTTGAAGTTTTTATAAGTGCATTCAGAAATTAGTAATTTTTTCTAGCCTTTCCAAGTTTCACAGAAAAGAGTTTTGTTGTGACTTTTGGGGTTCTCATTATTTTGTCAGATCAGTCCTTTAATTTGAAAAAATTACTTGCACTTAAAAATGAAAATATAAGCAACAAGCACTAATAACAAGCCTATGATAGACAACACTTACATTGGATGAATAAAGGTCTCCATCTCCTCTGCAACCTGCTATGCCAAGACTGCTGGCAGGTCTGCTAAAGGCTCGACCTGAAAGAAATTCAAAACAAATTTCAAATTTTTTCAAAATGAACAAACATTGGTCAAATATTAGGGTCATGAAAGATATAAAAATTTTTGAAAAGACTGCTAGACTTTTGGTTCAGAAGAAATTTTTTGTAATTATCCAACCAAATATCCACTTAGTGATAAAAGATGGGATAGCTGAACATTACTCTATGGAATCCCTGTAATCTATAAAGCCAGGGAAAAGTTCCTTTCTGAAATTACATTAACTCTACAACACACACATCCTAAATATTAACTACAGTAGGAATTGGTGAAATTAGTGCTATTGAGTTCATCGCATCAAAGCAGAATGCTAGGACTAGTCACTTGTAAAACCAGTAGTTTGTCTAAAAAGTACACTAGCAAAATGAAAATCTCCAAATGAAGCTGAAGGAAATGCTACATACTTTCATGACATCTTTATGTCATCTTTACGAAGCATACCTGGAACATAATCTGGATTATCACTTTCATAATCTTTCAAGGGTGAAGTAGGATATCTCATCTTCCCAATACGAGAAACTGAAGCAGATCTTCGATTGAGCTCACTACGATGCATGCTTTGAGAATCACGTAATGTTGATCGCTTTTCCCTTGTGTTTCTGAGGCGGTTGATGGACCCTTCCAAGTCTTCTTGCAACTAGATTTTAGCAGAGTTGTTTCACAAAAACTAAGTTGAAACATATCATAACACAGCAGAATTTGTCTAATTCGTCATCGTTTAAGTTGTCAATTCGCTTAATTCGTTACTTTTTTGTCGGTACCGGCAGAATTCCAATCTTTTGTGAGCATTTCTGTTTGTCTAATTTGCTATCGTCTAATTCGTCAAATTGCTTAATTCATCACCTCTTTCTATCCCTTAGAAGCATTTTGTTCAGCTAATACGTCATTTGCAGTTTTGCTTTTGATGTCTAGGCAGCTAATACATGTTGGAATTCAAACAAATTAAGGATCTTTATGTGAGAATTGTTGCACCTCGCAATTTGTTTATCAAATTTATACACGAGGTGCGAAGCGCGACCCGATTCCCCATTGAGAGAACACAGGAAGTCATTGCAGTTTGTTAAAGATTTAAAAGGTGCTAGATTAAATGGAGGAGTCCAGATAGAGTAGAGGAATTAATTGTTGTATTCAACCATAACGTCATAAACTTGTGTATTGCTGCAAATAAAAGCACTGTGTATACGACTTACTATGTCTGATAAGTATACTAGCTTCTATGATAGAGTTTTCACCTGTTTGCAAAATTTGCTACTTCGCCTAAATCATCACTTTTTTCAAATCCCCTTGAGGCAATGAATTAGGCAAATTGTACTGTACATTTCGAAGGCATTTAAAAACTTTAAAATAGAGTTATATTCAATTTCTACAGTATTTGTTATATATAGCAGTAAAGCATTGGTTATATATTGCCATTCAAAAATACCTTAGTTAAAGCAGACATTGAGTCATCATGAACACTCTTATAATCTGATAGCTTGGTATCAACACTTTTGAGGTTGCGTGATGTATCGTCCAAGCTGTCAGCAATCCGTTCTACTCTTCTGCTCACTGAAGCTGGGTCAACAATAGTCACATGTCTATTAGTATTTCTGAGTATTCCAGTGGGTGGTGGAGATGGCAGCCGGCGTCTACTGCTAGAATAATTTTGCTGGAGAGAACTGTCACTGGACGAAGAATCATATTTATGCCGTCTACCTGGCATAGTGTGGTTGACTGCTAATTAGGAGAGCCAATAGAAAAACTTTTATCACTCAAATAAAAACACCTGATTTATCAACTCATTTAATCAGGGTGTGATGATGGTTACTGGTAAGCACCTTAATAAAAAATATTGAAAAATAAAATCAGAAGAAAACATGAATTGATCACTCAACAACTTTCAAAAAACAAAACACCAGATCTTTCAGTTTCAATTTAAGGAAATTAATATGATTCAGCAGCTACTTAACAAGTAATCAAATAAAAAGAGACATTTACAACATAGCAGTAGTCAGTTGCAAGATCACAAAAAAGTTTCAAAATAAAACAACTAGTTAACACCTAGTAACATTTTGATAACCCATGGCAATGTCAATATCTTTAAAAATATTTTGAAAATGGTAGAAAGATTGTTTAAGCACATACTAAATGAAACAATTCAATTAAATGAATTTATTAGTAATACATATAGCAAGTGCAAAAACCCAGCTTGTTGTTTTGTGCCATTTTGACTACACCATTTATGAACTTGGACAACAGTACTACAGTGTATCTAATAGTGCTAGAAAAAATGCAACTTTCCTAGGAATCTAACTTTGATTTCCCGTGAGATGTAATTGGGTTTTGTTAAAACTACTTTCCACTATTGTAAAAGTTGTACATATGAGCTGCACTGTTAAAGTTGCTGTCTTTCTGAAGATAAGTTATTAACATTTGAGACTTGATACATCATCCATCATTAACACACTGGCTGCCGGTTTACAAATATATCACACTTAAAAATCGGGGAAAAACCAAGGATATTTCGGTTGGCTTACCAACCCCATAGCTCCTCAGCTGATTGCGCTAGAGAGCTGTTAAAACCCTCAAAAGACTCGGCAAGTCTTCGAGTCTGCAATGAAAAAAAATTTTTGGTCTTGTTTTTTTTGTGAGTGACTTCTTAAGTAAGGTAGGTTTTTGGTCATTTTGGCTGCTGGTACCTGACCTGGGCCCAACCACTAGATGGAAGTGTTTCGCTGATGTTTTCATTGGAAAGAATCTGCATCTTTTGAGACCTTGATCGACTTTCTAATGTTTCTGGTTCGAAAGTTATGATCTAAAACAACCAAAGTAATTATCTAATTATGGTATGAATTACTTTATTTGTTTATTTTAGATCATAACTTTTGAACCAGAATCTTCAGCAAGTCGATCAAAGTATCAAAAGACTCAGATTTTAACCTAGTTTCTAATAAAAACTTAACCGAAATACTACCATCTAGCGGTTTGGGCCTAGGGCCAGATGAAATGAGCCACAAAGGCCAAAACAACTCTACTTATGACATCACTCACAAAAAAACCGAACCCCCCAATTTTTTTCATTGCAGACGCGAATGATATATTTGTAAACCGGCAGCCAATGTGTTAATGATGGATGCTGTAACAAGTCTCAAATCTTAATAACTTATCTTCAGAAAGACAGCAACTTTAAAGATGCAGCTCATATGCACAACTTTTACAATAGTGGAAAGTAGTTTTAACAAAACCCAATGACATCTCACGGGAAATCAAAGTTAGATTCCTAGGAAAGTTGCAGTTTTTCTAGCACTGTTAGATACACTGTAGTACTGTTGTCCAAGTTCATGAATGGTGTTGCCGAAATGGCACAAAACAACAAGCTGGGTTTCCCTTCATTTTTCCCCACACCTCTCTCATTTTTCATTTCAAACTGCTTTTTTGCCAGTGCCAATGTCTTAACACTCTACAATCTATTACGGCTAAATGCAGACAAAGGGCAAGGAATCATCAAGACAACCAATTCCTCTGCCACACAGAACATAATAGCAGGCAACAGAAATAGAATGAAATACAGTAGATGTCATTGCAGCATTAATGAGTAAAAACTGATGTCACTTGATAATGAGTTCTCGAACTATGCATCATGGTGCTGAAATCTTCACAAAAAGAACATGTTTGTCAACAGCATACTGAACGTTAGCTGAAGTTTAGTGTCAAAGTGCTAACATTCATTTTGAAGTATAACAAACATATATGACAACTAGTTGCGCAATCGCTTGTCACTACACTGCTTTACTATAAACTAAGCTTAGAACCTATCCACGTAAAGCCAACTTTGCATTTGTGGCGAGACAGGTTGTTCACTTGAACGCAAAAAAACAGTGCTTTTATGAAACATTCAGTTACTTAGCATGACAAGTAAGAACTTTTTGCTGAGTAAGGCTTACCATCAATTGTTACCAAACCTGCTCCACAAGGTTGAATGCCAGTTAAATAAGAAATGCCTGAACGAAATCCAACAAGAAATGCTTCAAGTTTATTTTTAGCAAAGAGGCCAGCAGCGAACTAATCAACGAAATTGAGCTTTTGCAACCCCTTTTAATCACATTGCGACTAAATTGCCATTGGATTTTGATCTAACCAACACCAACATGTCTTCCACCCAACAAACATACAGGTTACTTGGCATTACCGCATGCAACATTTGTGCATATCAAAATGACTCTGAAAAATTATACAGATATTGTGTGAGGATATTCACAAGTAGGCTTGTGTTGCATAATAATTAAGGTAGTGTCTATTTTACCGGCGATATTCTGGCGGCAACAGATCGGCTGGAGCTATTGTGCCAGCAGTCAAAGACTTGGTCTAATACTAAGAAAAAGGTCACTTTGTCAGGAAAACACCGTCCTGCTCATGGTGTAACAGTTAGGTGTTACGGCTGCTATGCCTATGGTTTTCGGTTCGACTCTCATCTTGCCGATTTCTTTTTTTCTTTGCTTTTTTTCAGGCTCCGCTTAGGTGTTACGTTTAGGGGTTTGTGTTGTTTGTTATGTTAGGGTTAGGTTAGTAGGATTAGGTTAGGGTTAGGTTAGTAGGATTAGGTTAGGGTTAGCTTAGTGTTAGGTTAGAGTTAGCTTAGAATTAGGTTAGCTTAGTGTTAGATTAGCTTGGCATTAGCTTAGTGTTAGGTTAGGATCAGGTTACGGTTTGGTTGTAGGTTTTTCTTTTAGTTACATTTATTTCATTTCTACCAAGCCTTTTGCTACTGCCATCTTGGCGGAAAAATAGACAGTGCCAATTAATGTTCTATCATATTTAGGATTCTAACCATTTTAGAAAATACCCACTGAGCGCATAGGTAAGTTTATGTGTATACGTGTCATTAATGTTTGGTACTTAGGTTTATTTCAAAGGACTTATTTGTTCATGGTTACAAATATTGCTGTCAAGTTACTGAGTTAATATTGTTGATCTTACACTTTCTTGAAAATAAACATGTATTCTGCTTGTGTGTGCAGAGAACTGTTCCAATGTTAGTCTGTCTGATTCATTATCGTTCATTTTGCAAGAATGCAATAAAATTAATCAACAACATGTTGTAAGCTTTTAGTTTGGGAGTCAAAAAGGCAGATCCTAGTCAATGCACATTTTTACCCAGGTAGACAGTAATTCACTTTGTTTTGTTAACCCTTTAACGACCGCGATTGGCCGGCCTTTTTTTGTCCATAAATTACCAGCCGCTAAAGCTAGAGAGCTGTTCAAACCCTTCATGGAGAGCTGTTCAAACCCTCTAAGGTGAGATCCAAACTGATAACTCCTTGTACAGCAACAATACTCACTTTTCACTCAACCATGTTCATGGTGGTGTAAACGTCTCAAACTTAGTCAAAAGCCTATTATGTAGCACATAACCAGATATGATTTTCAAAATCTAATATGGATTTTAGTCGTTTCAAAGCAAAAACCAAAGATATTACAGAAGCTAAAAGGTAGTGTCTATTTTACCGCCACGATGCTGGCGGCAACAGATCTATCAGCTGGAGCTATTGTGCCGCCAGTTGAACATTCGGTCTCATGGCATGACGCAATATAAAGAAAAAGGTCACTTTGTCAGGAACACGCTGTCCTGCTCGTGGTGTAATGGATAGGTGTTATGGCTGCTATGCCAATGGTTGGCGGTTCGACTCTCGCCTGGCAGACTTTCATTTTTTGTCTTTGCTTTGGTCAGGTTAGGATTAGGGTTAGGTTATTATTACAGTTAGGTTAGCGTTACCTTAGTGTTAGGCTAGGGTTAGGTTAGTGTTAGCTTAGCATTAGGTTAGCTAATAGCTTAGCATTAAGTTAAGGATAGGTTAGCTTAGCATTAGGTTACGGATACGTTTGGGTTAGGTTAAGATTAGGGTTAGGTTAGAATTTGGGTTAGGTTAGTGTTAGCTTAGTGTTAGGTTAGGGTTAGTGTTAGTTTAGCATTAGGTTAGCTTAGCATTAAGTTAGGGATAGGCTAGCTTAGCTTTAGGTTAGGGTTAAGATTAGGGTTAGCTTAGAGCTACAGTTAGGGTTAAGGTTAGGTTGTAGGTTTATCTTTTGCTTATATTTACTTCCTTTCTACCAAGACTTTTGCTGCTGCCATCCTGGCGGCAAAATAATTACACTGCCAAGCTAAAACGACCCATCTTTGTAAAACATTTTTTTCTGGCCTAGCATGCTTTCTTATCCTCTGCAGTAGCACAGAGTAGTCCAGAAATGTTACACTTACTGACACCTAGAGTAGACCTACTGAACAGTGAAACTGAAAAAATCAGATTTTTTAGAATAACAACAACAAACAAGCTAACAAGATTTTAACCATAAAAATCTAAGGAGATTTTAGCCAACCAATTTCAATTTACGCAATTTCCAAAAGCTTCAAATTTACGAATGATTTGCATCTTCTTGTTTCAGTTCAGACCAAATCTTGAGAAGCAAACTCAAAAGAAAAGGTTAACCCACCAAGATCCATTGGCTGTGGCTGTGCCTTGTGTGGTTAATTAGACACTAAAACCTTGATTTGTTCGCTGTATCACTATTAACCAGTTAATCCGTAGTTAACTACATGTGTACTTTAATTAATCAAAAGAGCTTAGAAAGCTTGATAATTTAATTTACCCATTGTATAGACATGATTATTACGGAACTTCTCACTCATTCATTGTCACTGTACTCAGTCTGTTGTAGCCTATTCACACACGACACTCAACTCATTGCATCAGTGTACCAATTTCACTTGGGACAAAAAATCTGTGAGGCCTTACATATTCCTTTATTCTTTGCAAAACTGCAGGACGGGTCTAAGCGAAAGCACATGGATGGTATTATCATCTTCGCAATAAGTACAGCGTACAATAACAAAGGTTTTTGAAAACGCCGCTCCGTTGTTTCCCCTAACAGCACCATCAATTACACCGCTTCACCGAAGCGGAACATCTACAGCGTTCATCCATTCCAAACTATTCTCGCATAAGATGCGAATTTCTGACATTCAGTACAAAGCACTAGCAGTGACTTTCAGCGTGGTCCAAGTGGTCAACGGGGTCCACCATGAATTTTTACTATACCACAGAGAGTTCTAGAAAAGATTGAACATTCCCTTGGGTTCACTCCCTCGTGTGCAATACAGTTGATGTCTCCCTACACCAGTGGTTCTCAAACGGGTCCCATGTGGCTAACTGAGGGATGAATTTTCAATTCCTGGGAGGAAATTCGTTCAAGGGAGGAATTAGGGTGGAAAAGCTGGAGATGAAAAAAACTTAAGTTTTTACTATTTGTTCAACACATAAAAAACTGCAGAACGATGTTGTTTTAGATGAAAAGGGTACGCAAGGACAAGCTGCTTTAACCAGTGATAGCTTGACTCGAGTCAATGACTCGCCTGGAGTAACAATCAGTGACTCGAGACCCGAGTCAGAGTCATTTTTACAAAATCTTTGATATTCTGATGGACAAACCCAGTTCGTTTGCACACAAAGAAATGAGCATTTTTTGCTTCAGTGATGATCAAGATTGGCACAAATTTTCTGTTTTGACTCTCTGGCCGTGCTGTGCTACATGTTATGGATCAAGTAACCCCAGCTTACCACAGGTAGACTTCAGGGCACAATACATTGATACCTTATCGTGGTTTTATGTAGCATATGCTTATCCTGATCATGGCAGTGGGCCTCATACTTTTACTTTGAGTCTTTTCCAGATAGCAGTAAAGTGATTAAGTTTTTCAGATTCAAATCCAATCCAAAAATTATATTACAAAATATAATGCAAATATAAAAACAAAATCTTTTTTAAATCCGAATTCCTGCCACTGTTATTAGCATCCCTTTCGTGGTGAATAGCACTTTCAACCGAGAGTTTACAATAACCTCCTCTTCTCTTTGCAATGAACCAGACCGATCGTACATTCTTTTTGTGAAGGTTGCACCTGGCACCATCTTCGCATCCTGGTCGCAGCACCACTTTGCTGCAAAGATGATTGGATAGTGGATTTTTACTATCTGATCCTATCCTGTTTTTGAAAAATGATATCTGTTTCCTATCCGCAGAGGTGGGCAGCTGCTACTTTATTAATAGTGTTGTTACTTGCAGCAACAGAAAACAGACATAAAACCACTTTGCAAAAAACAAACGACACTTCAAGCAGTGGTGTACCTCTGGTTTACCGTGCCTGGGGACAACTCAATTTAAGCGCTCCCAGCCCGTTCGTGGCAGCTTAAAATAAAAGAAAAACTGCAATCTGATGTTTTATTGCAATTATCTAATTCCAAGGACAAAGTTTTCTTGCCTTTGCTACTGAAAATGTATCGATTATATTGTCAAAAAGCTGATAAGATTTAAATGTGTCACATATTTTAACCTAGAAAATATCCAATGCCAGTGACTTTCTGTAAGAAATTTTGCTAGCAATTTTGGGATCAGAATTTCGATAATCATGTCTGCGGAGATGCTCAGTTTGTAGGTGGAATTAGATAAAACACAAGTAGCAGCCGAAGCGGCGGTAAGGCAGCATTCAGTAAAGGCATTGAGGGAAATGCAAATTTACAAAAAATACAAAATTATTCACCAATATGTTTGTTTCTGTTAGACAACAATGTTGACCTCAAAAATAATGACAGAGAGTGTAGAACACCATTTTGAATGCTGTGGGTGCGTGAATAGCTGCAATAAATTTGTTTCAACTAGATCATGTTAACCACGAAATTCCCTATGATACTGTGATGAAAAGTTATCTCCGTCAACGTTGCCTCTCTTTTGAAAGAACAGGGGGAGCAATGTCCCCGCTCTCCGCGCGTACCTGAGAGTAACTGAAAAGTACACAAGTATAACTAATATACTCAACACTGTTGCCCATTTGCAATTAGAAGTTTGCAAAAGTAATCAGGATTTATTTAAACATCTCACAAATAAAAATCACCATAATTACCTTAAAAAATCACATCAAATCCATTTCAACGTGAAGTTTGTCAAACCATCAAAGATCAAATAATTTCCTAAATATCAGATCTGTTGTAATAACTATTAAGGTTTCGCGCTGCTCTGAAAGCAAGCGCAGTTGCATGCCCTGTGAATGCTGGATTCCCATCCATTGTGACGCAACTATAGAATGAGAACGAAGTGGTGAAGTTCGCAACCCTGGCTATCTGAAAGCATTGTGACGCGCAACCGTCAGTCAGAGCACATGCGGGAGCTGGTTGCTGAAGACACAAACGACGCCGCTCCCTTTGCGAACCTTGGTGATGTTGATGAGATATTACAACTGGGGCTTCAGCGACTTGCATTCGACATTTTGTAAATCGTAATTACTAACATCCGCTGACATTTGACATTTCGTAGTTGTTACGTGACATTCCAACCTCAATTTACGCCCTCAAAATGCTGCGCCCGGGGCAGATGTCTCCACTTCCC
>Ga0210059_1007785_pt1 | contig 16979 bp, 10 predicted proteins | sample Ectturendosymbi2_FD_188042 | JGI IMG/M metagenome (GOLD analysis project Ga0210059, IMG submission 188042) | Ecteinascidia turbinata endosymbiont from Florida, USA - Sample 2 (SPAdes) (version 2) | ecosystem: Host-associated > Tunicates > Ascidians > Unclassified | place: Key West, Florida...
CAAATGTCCCAGGAAAGACTGGCGAGACAAGTCCTGCTGGCTACACCCACTGGAAAGCGGCCCAGAGTCGTCCAGTCCAAGGACCAGGTGGAGTGACTACATCTCCGACCTTGCTTGGTCCCGTCTTGGTGTGGAGCCACGGAAACTGAGATTGCTATTTGATCGTGAGGTATATTAGGTCCTTCTAGGGCTGCTGCCCCCGCGATCCTCCCCATCCTAGGGCTGCTGCCCCCGCGATCCTCCCCAAAGGAAAAACGGGCACGAAAATGAGTGATAAAGGAAACTGGACGTTTTTAGAAGCCTAGATTCGGTAACGACGGCAATCTAAGTTAAATGTTGTTCTGTACCATCCGATGTTAAAGTCATTTCAGTCATTCTCAGATCAGCAAAATGTAATTGTTGCTTAAATATTCTTTTGGAAGAATTTGATGACTTCACTTCTAGCGCCATGTTTGCTCAACGCACAGGGTTTACCGGATGACTTGTGTGACGTCTGCCCGTCACGCTTGAGCTGTCTTCTGTCGAACCTGTCAATCTACCTCCGACAAGTCTCCATGCACGTGCTCGGTCATCCGTGTCACAACGTCATAAACACTTTTTGTTCGTTCCTGCACAAGATCCACTCATACATCAGTCGCAGAGGAATGGTGAGTTGCAGCGTCTTACCTTGGGGCGGACGTTACGTCAAGTGACGTCACTTATCAGGTGTTAGTGGTCACCGCACAATTCTTAGCGGCAGTGAAAGTGCAGTGTTTACGCTTGAAAATATTCCAACCCAGCCACTGAGAAAATTGCCAAGTACAGGGTGTTCCAAATATTTGTTGTCATTTCAAATGTATTTTCTACATCTGAGTGAAAAGTCTGGTCGTATGAAAATAAACAGGCTTAATATTTTGTAGGAAAAGATTTATTTATGAAAATAAGATAGCGAATTAAACAGATGTGAATTGTATAAATGATTTCATAAGTTTTTGATATGCGTTCATGGCCACTGACACGACGTATGTCAAGCTCTTTTACGGGGTTTCGGAAGAATGCTTCCAGAACTTTCTCGACCACCCCATCCAATACTGGCGGTAGTCCAAATACTTTGGGGGTACTCAAAAAAAACTTTATTTTCAAAATTTTGTGCCGTTTCAAAAATTTGTGCTACAAATTGTTTTTTGTGGAAACCTTCTATAAATGCACGTTGCATAATCTCGTTCGGCTGACTTCGGGTATACTGCAACATATCAGTTGCGTTTTACTGTAAAACTAAATAACATTTGTATACCAGAAAAAACAAACGCATGAAAACAAATTTTTAGTTGTTTCTACACATAGGGTTAAAATTTGAAATGATTGCAAAACTTGGTCTCGTTTATAGATTGCAAAATGGTAACGAATTTTTTTGGAACGCCGTGTATTTCCTGGAATCTCAACTAGGTTAAGAAAGAACAGGGGCGTTTATATTGTTGCTCGCATGAATGATATCAGAGCTCCAGCATTTTTGTAGTTAGTTGTAATTGAGGCTCAGCGTATAATGCACAGCAGTTTGAAGCAAATAACTTCATTTGCGAATGTTCCTTATTTTTAACGGTACCGGTGCAAAGGCAAGATGGTCGTGAGTGCGACGAAGTAAACGTAGAATGAATTAAGTAAGAAGCGACAGAAAGTTGGAAGAGTTTGTTTAGCCTGACTCCAACATGCGGCGGATTTTTTTAGTGAAAAACAATGTTTAATTTTTACGCTGGACACACACTTAGAAAAAATCATTGTTTGGATCATGGATGTGACGCTGCTGTCACGGCAACGTGGAAAACTGAGATCACTTTTTAAGTTACAATTTTAGCAAAAACCAGTTGTTCTCTTTCCTATTATTTACCTGCTGCATTCTGCAGACAACCTACTCATGTATTCTTGTTTTATTTTTTATTGCTTTTTTCCTCGAAGCAAATCCTTCAAATGTTTACTCCATCACAGAAACATGAAAAACATGCTACGTCTTGTTTTCTAGTATTCGATTGATGATGTACTAGACATTATGATCTATCTTCTCAAGATCAGAGTCTGCCCAAACGCAAAGGTACTTTTGTGTGTCTTCGCGTTATCCTTAATTTTTGTTAAATTTGTCACTTTGTCACAGGTTTTGTTGGTTATGTGCGTTTAATCGTTTTGTTTTTACGGGATTTTTGGTTGCTTTTTAATATGCTGTAAAATATACATTGTTGAAGTATAATCTTGTGTAAATTTAAGCGTAGTTGTTTAAGTGTCATCACATTAATCAAATCAATCACCATCATACTGCATTCCCTTACGTCTAGTACATCATCAAACGTCCACATGGTTTTTGCTGTGTTGAACAATTTAATAGGTATTAGTACAAGGAGGCCTCGTACTTTAGGTTTCGTGAGTAGGTGTTGATAGTGGATCTTGTGATCCCATAGCTTGTTCTCCCGTTATTCATTCTCAGCTTCCGCTGGTTGAACCATTCTGCAAAGTGATCAGCTTGGCGATAGCTTCATGCAGCTTCTCTTTGTCGAGTCTACAATCGTTTCTGTCAGTCGCCGCTGACGCTTTCACCATCAAAGAAAAGCCGGTCCTAGTAAGTCCTCTGTGCAAGCAAAGTATGTTTTGGTGTTACGCATCAACAAACTGACACAGGGGCGAACACTTTGCAAACTTGCCGCCATAGTTTTTCTTTAAACCTGTACATTAGTGCGGTCCAAAAATTGAAATTAGAGTGTAACTTAGTAATAAAGTATAATAAAGTATTTTGTTGTGATGATGTTACTAGTTGTTTCACAACTCTAGCAAGGGTTGCCACACGAGAGCTTGTGTCGCGCCTGAGCGTTATTCAACTGTCAGTCCCAGCAAAGTGACCGAAACCACCAGAGCACTGTGTGTTGATGAACGAAGCAGCGGCGAGGATTGTCAAGTTGCAGCACTCAATGTAACTATTCGCCATCTTCTTCAGTCCTGCGCAGTCAGATGTGTCAGACACGAACAAGCTTGAAAGGCTTTGTCATCGCTCTCCATCATTGAATTCCTAAGATCAGTCGTTGCCTGTCTTTTTCTGCCATGTTGTAATAATGCAAGAATTACTTTGTATAAGCATGTATGAAAACATTGAAGATTGTTATGAAAACACATCAATAGTTTTTTATAATGTTCATGTAAAAATGTATTGTTTTATAATCTTATTGAAGCAACGTTTTTTTGCTTATTATCTCAATGAACTATCTCACTGAAACAGAGAAAAGATCATCCACAAAAGAATATGCTGCAGGAAATGCATTTATGTATTCCATCTGAGCTCCACGTACCAATACGAGCATACATTCTCCGGTGACGATGTATAACATACGTGACGTTCCACTCCTCTCAGCCACTGCCCTCCCACCCGACCTGGCTTGTTCACTAAAATCCAAGTCTCAATATCATTCTTCTCACTGATGTTTCAGCAATAACAGTTTTCTGTTCATCGGTAGGACTAAAAGTTTGTAGAAGTGACACATTTCTGAGCAATTTTGTGCAAGAAGAAAATGCTGCAACTTTTGCTCAAAACACTTGCTTAAAACGATTGTGAATTTTTTATCGTATTGATCTCAATTATCATATTTATCTGCTTCATGAAATGAGAGATGCAGTTAGTATTTCCAGGGTAGTTAACGTCTGCAGGGATGTTTTGTGTGGGGTTGCACTAACATCGGGAACAGAAAATAAGTTGTGACAATGGAGATCTTCATGTAGCAGTGAATTTGCGCCAATGTTTCACAATAAAATAATACCTTGACCTGGTCTAATTTCTGGGTCGTTTATAAAAACGTCACTGCTGGCCCAGACCAGTTTATTCAAAGAAAATGTCGAAGTTGCTGCCGTGAAGCTTAATCGGCTGATCATCATCTGCTGCTGGACGGACGGCGCGAACGTGGAGCTCGTCCCAAAATCAAACATGCAGCTAAAAGTTGATGTTAATTCTTCAGCAGCGCATTAAAATGTTTACAGGAACATAAGACTCATTGTTTGCGTGCTGTGGTCATATCGGCAAATGGAAATATGCTTATAATCAATGCAGCCTTCTGCTTCGGTTTCCGTCTCATCTCTTTTTGGGAATCTCAGTCTTAAGGGAAACGCATCTGAGTCTCGAAGACTTGCAAAGATTTATTTGAACTAAAATTCTGCGCCAAACATCACCATGTAATGAAGTTCGAGGAAAAAATGTGCTTAATATCACGGCGCGAGAACTCCTTTGCTTGGGCCGAACACATGTTGCAGAAAACCAAAGTGAACTTTTTCGTCGCCACATCTTGAGTTTTGCATATAACCAAAAAACAGCTCAATACACTGTATAAGCGGCAATATTTGAGGCGGGCGTAAGTTCCTCGGCAGAAAACCCCCCGTCTCGGGTGTTTTGACCAAGTCTCAGTCTCTGGTCTCGAAATGGGAACAAACTCCCGACCTCGTCGCCAATGCATACCATGTCCAGGCAGGTTTCCCGCTACACCAACGTTCACAGTGTCTTATGCAAAAAAATTAAATAAAAATTTTTTCACGCCGCTTTTGAGGTGAATTGCGAATGATTTTTCGACAAAATGGGTTCATTTTTCATGAACACTTTCCTTGGCTCGATATATTCCAACGAACTGCCCCAAGCCTGGCATTGAGGCCAGCACCAATACATCGCCAGATTCCACTCACACTTTTGAATGTCGGATCCCGTTCAGGCCCAGGATTGCCCATGGGCCACTTTTGTCGTCCCATCCCACGGCAACTTGTGACCTTACCATCACATGTGACCCCCACGTAGCCAGTAACACGAAGTGCATCATGTCATGTGCGTGTTGTGATGTCACGTCACACAGCGCCAACAGGAAGTGATCTGGTCATAGAAGGCGCAGTGCAGCGCAGTCGCAGAGTGGACCTGGTCGAGCGGCGAACACACACCCTCTGCACTCTGAGTTCGCGTCTCCAAAAAGAGACCGTTGCGAATCAAAACAACGTTCAGTAGAACAAATATCAGGCCCAATGTCCCACAGATAAGGTTGCTGCACCGGCTTGTTAGATTCCGTTTTTACACGAATAACGATACGTATGTTCAAATGCGCAGTTTGAACTACTGTTCTCAGGAACACAGCAAAACAATCCATGCAGCGTATATCATGTTTGCATGAACTGTGCAATATCTTCCAGGAGCGTGAAAGGAACTACATCATCAGGTGTGTGGTGGTGAAACTGATATCTGCTTTGAAGAGGAACTGTTCCATGTCCGACCAGAACCTGCAGCTTCTGTTGCAGGTTGGTAAAGTTTTTACTCTTTTTGCTGATGATGTTAACGACGAGCGTCACTTTTATTTTTTTGAATCAATATTAATATTCTTGGTTTAAAAGTCTGGCGTGGTTACTCAAGATTTACATTAGGAATTTTTGTGGCCATGATGAATAACATGGTTGGTAAATCTGACCCGTGTTTGATTTTCAGCTGGTGTTACTTGACGCTGGCAGCAAGATCAACCATCACACATCCAGCAAAAATAACTCCATGACTCCTCCCACGAAAAAGGTATCCTTTGCACTGCTTGTATGATACTAAGTTATTCCACCAAAACCTGACCAATGCCTTAAAAGTTCGCATAATGCCTCTTATCAACCAGGCATTGCACTGCGCCCAGCACCCCCAGCTCAGTTACACTCAATCAAACCCCTCACCCCAACCCATTCGCTGTCTCGATTGGTTCCCCAAAAGACATAAAATTCAAGGTTGTGTTCAACTTTTGCAAATCAGCAAAGAGCACAAGCTCTTTGTCCACATCGAGACTGTCCAGCTCATCTATACCCGTAGGTCGACCTCTGTCACTGTGGAAATGCATTGCAAATTGCTTCCACAGCCAAAAGTCACTGGAACAGTTTTTATCCTGTTTTGTAACTAAATCGAAGCAATGCCAAAAACAACTGACCCTGTGTATCAGTTTTCAACAAAGCTTCGTTTGGTTGAGATAAGTTGTTGTGAGGTCACAGCCATTATTACTGGTTTGAGAAATCGTGTTGGATGTGATGTTGTTGAAAAATTTGGCCATCCTAAAAGCTGTGTTGAAGATTTCGTGATGGCAACTGCTATGATTTCTATGGTGATCGCCACGTTAATCTTTCCCAGATGCTAAACCGAAACCTAGTTTTGAGATGCACTTTCATATTTTATGGTATTTTGTGCAATCGACGCTTACGAGAGGTCCGGATTGCTCTGCTTTGACTCTTCAACAGAAAATGAAACGTGAAATTTGTGCGGTCAAATTTGTGTGAACGTCCAATCTTCTAGTGGGAGTTGTGAGATCTGTTTAAGTAATAATCCTTTTAATGTTTACCCCCCGGCGAAAATAGCCATGGGGCAGAAGAGTCTTTTGTTGACTTCAGGGGACCACGAAGGTAAAAAATCTATAATGATGAAGACGTAAGAATGCATCGAGATTATTGCTGTTTGGTGGAGTGGGATGTTCCAAAACACTCCACATCCTTGTACGCAATGACGTGTTCACAAGAGATGTGTGGGTCAGATACGTCAGCTTCACCGCAAATAGGGAAGACTGAAGAGATTTTCTCCTCACTTGCGGTATCGGACGGTGGACGATTTTACTGCTTGTCTCCAAACTCACTTCCAACTGTTGCAATTGTTCTGGCAATGTCTTGCTCGTTCGCTTATGTCTTGTTGTTCGGGACGCAGATACCATGGCAAGTGATGGGGGTAGTTCGGCCACATCTGGACGACCTGCTCGCGATTCTGGCCGACGGAGATTTCATAAACGATTTTCAAGTAGGTTTTGTATGATTTGTTCAAGTCGTTAAGTATTTGGTACTTTTTTTGTAGATTTTGAAAACGCAGCGCATACAAAGGTTGTTCTATGAGCTGCGGCGACTGGAGGTCGATTGATTATGGAACCAGGACTTGTCATTGGTTTCCAGTTAACAAAAGAATTTTTCGTGCTACTGCCACCTACCGGTAGCGTAACAAGTTTTACGGTTGGGTGCCCAGGAGTACGGTCTAAGCATGTTACATACTTCATGGTTGATTGATTGCGTGATGTCATCGGTGATTATTACCGTTTATATGACATATTTTGCACAATTTCTAAAACGATTGAAATGCTAAAACGCACCTACACCCGCTGTGGTTTTATGGAAGATGGTTTAGGATTTTGTCAGAATCACTAGGTCCAAAAATAAAGATGCGCGTTTCTCTGTGGGACAACCCTCCGGTAAAAATATGTTTGTGTAAACAAGATTTGTACCAGTGTTGGAGTAAATTCGATAAATGATAAACTAAACAAGGTTGTCGTAGTATTCCTTCGCAAGACTTCGCATCTTTAGATTCTGGTTGAGAGCTCTTATGCAAGTAATATTTATTTGAAAACACTTTCAAGTTAAATGCGCAACACTTAATGCCACACTTAGCACATACGTAACACGTTTAACCCCCTTAAATTTCACTGCGCACCACCATGCCAATCATCCTCACTGCAAACAGACTGTTCATTATTTTGTCACAGAGATGTTTTGTATCAAGTCATCAGTGAAAGATTGAGCGGCGTGTGTGCGTTGTGACGTCACAGGGGTGTGATGTGAAAATAAGTTTCGTCTTACCGATAAGTCAGGAACTCAGCAAATTTTGAAGATACGCAGTTAAATAGAAGGGGGTCCCTTGTATTTCGGCCTCCTCTTAGAAAATAGTGGAGGGGTCCGGACTGTGGTGACGATCACATTGCTCTGAATTGTCAGCGTGAGTCCCGAACAGAGAGTGGGATACACCGCAGGCAGGACAGTTACAGTAGTGGAGTGAAACGGGTCGAGCAGGGAATCAATATTGCTACTTGTTGCTTCGCCCATATCTCTTAGTGTTCTTACCGTTGTCGATTCGGTACTTTCCTATGAGGGTCACAACAGCACCCCCCGAACCGTTTTGTTCCCCCCGCCCATGTTGCCGTATCTCAGTGCACAGTAACATCATTAACAGGAGCTTCCATTCGCAGCCACGTTTTACCATGAACATGAAACGTTGCTAGAGGAGCCTGGTGAAGAATCTGTAACAAAATCTTACTTTCTGAAGGCAAGGTGGTTGTAATTAAAACAGCTGGAGTGAATATTTTTGTCGTCACATACGGTAACCTCGCACTTCCGGTGCTCATCCTACATTCCGCTCCGCAACGAGATATTATTTTCGAGTCGCTAACGTTGAGTGGTTTTGAAAAAGCAGAGAAGATCTTCAGGCGGCGATGGAGGTTCGACGCACAACGATGCTTCGCTCAAAGCAGTGCAGGCCAGTGACGTGAAGGCTGCAGTCGCGCAACTCGCTGCTGCGTTGCTGAACAAAGCCACTGACACCTCCTCCATCCGCTCTCTCATCACCCCCCCGTCAAACATGCAACATGGGTAAGTCGGTTTTTTGGTCGTTGCATGGAAATCACATTCTTAAACACTAGTTCAGCAAGCGCTTGCACCGACCCATGCCTGCATCCATCCACCCATCGGTATGCACTTCTGTTGTGAAAGTGAAGTTGTATATTTAATTTCACGTCTGCATGTTCTGTTGCTAATTTGTAGTTAATCAGTGAAATGCAATGCGTGCATGGCATGCAGCGGCTGCTGCAGCACCACATTATGAGGTGTTGCAACCTGTGACAAATTCAAGACCACCTGCCGTTTCTTGACAATTCCGTGTTTAAACCAGTACTTCTTAGCAATTTTTTTCATGAAGGTTTATTATCGGTCCCTTAATTTGAAACAAACCGATTCAAGTCATATATGACAAAAATGAATGCTACAGCCAACATGCTGTGTGGCGGCCTTGTTTTTGATCACTCCTTGCAGACGTCATACATGCTTTCAATGAGTTTGCAGAGGCCACCCAGAGAAATTCTTTCGTGCAAATCTGTTTGGCTGTAGTTTGAAGAACTCCGAGATTGGAGGGCGATTCTCAGAAAATGTTGTCTTCATCAAATTCCACAAATTTTTTATTCAAATCTGGACTATTTCATGGATACTGCAGAATTTGATTTTTTTTTCCTGCGAAAATTTAATCCTATAGCCTTGCTTCGATGACACGCAACACCATCATGCATGAGGACGTGGCAGCTATGACCTGGATTTGGAGTTCAAGCTTGTGCTTTAGCAATTTAACATACACATCTCCATTAGTACTGGTTCCTGACGGAAGAAAATACATTCCCACTGTTCCCACGTAGGGCGCTGCGCCCCAAACCTGATATGGTGCATTTTCATTTCACCGTTTCCCAACGGACTCCAAACGCAACATTTTCGAACAGAAAACTGTTTGATTGAAGATTCATTTCAAAAAGTATCTTTTACCGCATCTCTATATCTCAGTCAGAAGCCTCCTGACGAATGTCAAAACTTTTTCTTCATGGCTTCAGTCAAATCTATCTTTTGCGCCCGACTTGCGTGATTTGAGTCCAAATTCTGGAGACAACCTGCATTGAATTGCCTTGGTGATAATTATTGCACCTGTTTTTATCAACCTTGTCTGAACTTTTGTGGGACTAACTGCAGAGCAGCTATGTGTGTCAGGCGAGCTGCTGGAAACCGTTGGTCGGTCAGAACTTTGTCTGTTCTTGAAGACACCTCATTTTGATATTTCAATACCGCATTACATACAGCTGTTTTGCTAACGTTACTTTCTGTGCAGCCCTGCGTACAGACAATGTCTAATTACTTAAGATTACAATTCAAGCCGTTCCACTTGCGCGCCCATCATACAGAGCGTGGTGAACACGTTTGTTGTGGTGTTGTGAGGTCACAGTTGCAATATTAAGAGTTCTCCTTTTTCAGGACGAAGGATTACAACGACTGCATCGTCCACATTCGAAAGCTGTCCTGGGTCTTGCTAGGTGCACTCAACCACCTGGCCGTAGTGGTGGACAGCGGGAACCCATCCAGGGACGTATGGGTCCCTGTCCCATTCGACGCTGGCCCGAACATCGCGAATATCTTGCAGGTGGTGCTGACCGGACATCTGGAGGAGAACAAGGTGATGAGGGGTGGTTGCTTGAAGAGCTACTCGAACGGTAAACCATAAGTCAGCGCGTTTGCTTTGCTCCCCCACCCCCCACAGCGCCTGTGCAGTGCCTTGCGTCGATCGTAACTTGCCAGGCTGGCAGTGATTGCGTCACACAACCGGCAGTTGACCGTAGTTATCCCAGTTACAGCGTGACCACGTCATTGAAGTAAACTCCGCAGTGCACAGCGGACTCTGCGGCAACTTCGCTGTATCTTATTCAGAAGATATGGAGGGGGAAAATCGCCTGGTGATGCAGTTCTGGTGTCCATAGCAACAATTTTCGTTAATGCATGTTGTGTTTTTGTTCGGTGTCTTCCACTTCTTTCTTGCATCATCGTGCTTAATATTTGTGCATGTTCTCTTCCAAGAGCGTTAGTAATAGTCCACGTTACAAAATCCGGTATTATCCCCGATGTGGAGGTGGCCGGCCGGTTTAAATGATTTGCAATTAATTTCAGTCCTTCTCTCCATTTTTATCGATCCAAAGCGTCCTCATCACTCTTACCAATTTTCTTAATTTCCTCTTCCACCTGTTGTGGAAATAGCAGTTTTTGACTTCACTGATTTTTGGTCACGAACTTAACGTAAAAGTTGCACTGATAAAAAAAGCATCAGCACCAGCGATTAACGGTGTTGTTGAGAAATTATATATCGACGTCACAAAGCATTTATCACACGTGACCAGTGCGGCAAGTTAGAAGGGAGGATATTCGCCAAGAAAGTCATTTATCTGCTATTCGTGTAACTACGAAGAAACGTGATTTTACGAAATTTATGCCACTTCCCCAAAAGCGTGTAGAAACGGCAAAACTTCAGGACAAGCAGTTTTTTCCACCATTGTTGAGATGTGTGTTGTTGTGTTTCAGCAAAGTGCTGACGGCATGGCATCGCTTTCATCAGCATTCCTCTTCTGCCAGGTTAGTAAGGAAGATTTTTCTCTCCATGCCAAGCCTCGTTATAAGTTGTCTTCTTCGGTGACAGACGATGTTGTGGAAGTTCCGCAGTCTCTTGTGAAACAGACGCCATTAAACATCAACTCTTATGTTGCAATTGCATTTTAATTAACTCAGAGAAGTAGTCTACAAAAACTGTGGTTAGCGATCCTCAGCACCTCAGTACATGCCGACGTTTTCACATGTTTGTGTACTTGGCACAGTCGCGCATCCATCTGCGCTTGTCTCAATCCTCGGGTTATTTCACCATTATCTGAAAAACAATAGTTGCCATGGTTGCACATTATGTTTTTGCAGAAACCCCCATGGGGTTGGTGCGAACAACTTTGGTGAAGAAGTATGACCAACAAATAAGGTTGCCAGACGTCCTTGAGCACCAAGGATTGTCCTTGTATTTGCTATCAAAGCGCTTTATGTCCTTGATTCTTGAAAAACATCTTGTCCTCGGATACTTTCCGGTGTCCTTGAAAATTCTTGAACAGTTGTGAAATTGTTCATTATTGAAATATTGATTACATTTAACATTCAAGAATCAATATTAAACAATGTTATTGAACAGAACAATCCTTGAAAAAATTTCAAGTGATCTGGCAACCCTACCAACAAGTATAAAGAAAATTTTCTGACTTGTATGGGTGGTGGTTTTACGGCTTACTTACTATCACTGACCTCAAAAATTAATTCATTTCATCTTAAAATTCTACCTATACCTTCCTAAGGATAATAAGGAAGAGAAAACTATATTGAGGAGTGAGAGAGACTTTTTTTGAGTTCCTGACTGCGGGTCTGCTAGCCATGGAGTTCCGCTTTCACTCGATGTTCTGTTCTAACTTGGGGGTAACGAAAATTCTGATACGGACCATATGTTCACTCGGGCCGCAACCTTCCCACCCCTGATGTAAGCCCTTTAGTCCACGCTATGTGCTGACAAACGTTTTGACTTTGCAACCACGTTTAGTTTTGCCAGCGGGCCGGGTTAGATGGATGGATCGTTCGTACAAACTGTTCCGAACAATATGTTGAAAAGAGAATTTGCTTCGCTGGTACATCTGGACGCAATCACTCGGTCGTGTAAGGATTCTTCACTAACCGTACTTCCCGGATACTTCGACTGTGGTTGGTGCTTTATTTTGTGAAATCCACGATGTGTTTCGACAGTTGTGGACTGTTTACTGCGAACATTTGTCATGTCACCTGACTGACTCGAGGCCGAGGCCCCCTGGCCGCTCTCGACCCCAACCCAGCTGGGGTGGAGAAGCAAGAAACGAGCACCTCACCCTGCTGCTGGAGTTTTGGAGTCGAGTTACACCATCAGTGCTTGTGCTTCTGGAACATGATGGAGGGGTGAGCTGTCTATGCCGATATGGTTGAGCGGTAGCTAGCTGCGCAGACGTAAGTTCTCTGCCATTGTCTTCCAGGCGTCTTGCAGCGTCCATCGTTACATGTCCAGTCTGGTGGAATGTTTGAGACAATATGAATCTTCTATTCTTTTCAAGGTAATTGTTTTCCTTTGTGACAGACGCTGTTGGTCATTTGCTTTTGTTGCAAGTGCTTGCAACACAGTGTGGCCCTCCTCCCTTCAACGTTGAATGTTGAACTGCGCTGCGTCGAGAATTTGCCTTTGTTTGGAAAACTTTCACTGAATGTAGGAGCTTCACCGTTTATTGCGTGACACGTGCGTTTATTGCGTAACACGTGCGTTTATTGCGTAACACGTGCCATTATTGCGTTACACGTGCGTTTCATGCAACATCTCTTCACACCAACTCCTCACGGTATTTTCACATGTTTCCATGAAGCATCTTTAACACTGTTTGTTTTATGCAGTTGCGCGCGATGTGGCTGCCCATGTTGGCCGTCGGCCAGCCCCAGACCAACCCCCCGTGGAGCCCCCCTCCCTCGTGGGTGCCAGGTGAGGAGTCGGTTGGCTGTGGCGCGATGTCGTTACTGTGAAAAGATTTTCGTGTTGACCGCCTTTTTGTGCAATATGGAAATTATACAAATATGTAAAAAATGTCGTTGACATCCCAGTGGACGCTCTGTGACTTGTGCTGTCGGCAAAAGCATCATCTTTATTTGTTCACAATAAAAATATATGGAACCAATGAAGTTAGCAGCGCTGGCAACTGCGCCTCAATGATTCACCCACTCATGTTTGAATCGGTTTCATGATCGCTGATCAAGTCAATGTTGGGACAAGATATAAAAAGAGAGATAAAATGAAATCTTTGTCCATGTGATCAGTTGTTTGCATAACATAATCTATTGCTTATCTCTTGGCATTATTGTACACGACAGATCAGGTCCACAGCCCGCTCTCTGTGGTGGTGTTTGACTTCTGCTATTTGCGAGTGTACGTTCGGTCATCGGCGTACCCAAAGGGGCCATGGCCCCCCAAATTTTTAGAAAATATAGTTATTTTGTGCTTTGAGAAGCGTTTTTCTAAACAAAATAGTGTTATCGCTTAAAATCGAATATTTTGGCCCTCCCAAAAATTTTTGGACTGGCTCATCATTTTGTTCGGCGTCATCTTCATGGTGGCATGTACAGTGAACATCAACTATTTCAGAATTATTTTCTCTGAAACAAATGAGTGGTTTTATTTCAAAGGATCTAAAGGCGAACGAGCAAGATGTGCCACTTGCTTTATTTTTATCAGTCTCATTTTTTACCAACAGCAGAGACCCCATGTCACCCCCATGCGACCCCGGAGGTTGAGGACATGGTTGTCATGACGATGTTTGTGTTCAAATCCATCATTCTGCTTCGGTTGATGTTTAGAGCCTCTGATATTTGCAGCACGTTTAGCTCTAAGTACGTCTGAGGGCATTTTACTGGTAACTGAGTAAAAGATTTGCGGAATTGATTTTAATTTGGATTTAACCTCGAATTGCGCATGGTCATGCCTCACTTCGTCTGGCTTCGGAAACGCCGTCCAACCGTGTCGGTTGTTTCAGCCAGAAGTTTGGTGATTGCAAAACCGGAGATTCAGTCAGATCAGTGAACCTGGCCGTGTTTGGCCCAAGCCAGACCGTTATGTGTTCCAATCCTCACAAATATAGCAGCTGCTTTCAACCGTGTGTTCAGATCCTGACACGACACAAAATATCGTCTGCAATTCAGCGAATTGCCACAGCAGGGGTGGATGTCTTGTTTCTTGCCTGTATTACTTTCTACGATCCAGCCAAGAGATCTTTATGACGTGTAAATACCTTAATCGCTTTCCTCACTGCCGCTACGCGTGACTGGTTTGGCGCCACAAGCGTCGATTTGTCAGAGTCAGGCATTTGTTTAAACTTGTGTTGAAACGCAGGACGTGACGACAATGAAGCGTCGTTCGTGGCGGAAATGAAGCAACGGAAGTCGCGTCAACTGCTTCTCGCCGTCGACGTCATCAAAGGCCGCTTGGTGAAGATCGAGAGTGACCATGGCATCTGGCCGGCATGACCACTCCACAGATATGTGGGAGGAGGAGGAGGACAGTTTTGCTTATACGTCTGTGTTTGTCGTATTGTCGATAAAGACCAGCTCCGTTGTAGACATTGCTCTGTCTATCAATCAATATCATCGCGTAAGTGCGTGTTGTAACGTGGTTGTGTCTGAACATTGTGTGAATACAAACTGGCCATTGTACATGTGTTGCTGCAGCGCCCCCGTGTGTTGGAATCTTACCCTGATTTACTCGTTTCGAGGCAAAAAGCATCCATTGGATGTGACGTAAGCTTTCTGTGAGTCGATGGGCGATACTCAATACTGTTACGGATACTATTTTGAAAAGTTTAAACAAAGACTTCAAAAAATCAATTAGAAAACTTAACAGAAAAACTTGAAGTTATGAATGCGAAGCATCATCCTGACGTCAACAATTATTTCGTGGAGCATCCACGTGGTGGCGTAGCGGTGGAAAAAAGACTCAGCGTTTTTGCATAAACCATATGATCTTTGCAGACTACATATAAAATACATCAAAACCAGATGAGCAAGTGTTTTTCAGTCAATTTTTGTGATTTACCAACCTATTCTAGTCAGGATGGAATTCAGTTTGACCGGGTTGTTTTTCTATCGTCACTATGAGAGGCCGCAGAAATTTTTCCAGGGGGGGCAAAGTTGACGTTTTCAGGTTACTGGCGACGCAATGTAAATGGGCGTTCACGAAACCGAGTTTATTCCACAAAGAAAATTGCCCCATGTGGCGATATCCAGAGGAGCAAATGCCCGTTTTGCCTGTCCCTGCGGACGCCCATCATAACGAGACTGGTGGACTAAGGGTTGGGGCCCGAGGCAAGGCTGAAAACGAAGGCCTCTGATGAAATCATACTCAACCAACCAAGGGCGTACGCAAGGGGGGTGGTTGGAGTTAACCCCCCTTGAGCTTGATATTTTACGAAAACTTTATTACCTGCGCAAAGGAGATTAATTGTTTTCGCATACTTTTGCATGTTAATTTGTCGACTTACTGCAAATACCACAGTATGAATTTGCATGCAAACTTCAAGGAACATTGTAAACGGGACAGAAAGAAATAATTAGGTTTTGGTGGGAATCTGGGTAGTCGTCTGCGCACAGAAACCAACTCACCGCTTTTTGCAGACCTTTCGTCCACTACGCATGCTTAAGATTGTGTTCCGCGACAGTTGGTTTTACCCGAAACAATTGTCTTTGTTTTGCCTGCTTTGACTGAACAGCGCAGGTGCTGACCGCATTGGCTACATTACCAATTTCTGTAGCATGATAAAGCTGTTACGGAGCTCAAAAACAGCGGTTGTTAAAGTAGGAGCATTCAGGCATTTGATAATGTCTCAGCAGGGAAAAGTAAAATTTTGCTGGACTTCCATACATAACAATAAATCGAACGTTTACTTGCGTACTTTATGCGCATTCTCAATTCTTGTGTAGTTTACCAAGATTCGATCTTGCAAACCGGGATGTGCGTTGGCCAGTCCAGCCGCAGATTTTCTGTGCTCCATTGCGTGTATTCGACAACGGAGCAGGCAAATTTTGGAGGGTGCGAAGAATTTTTGCCTAAATTTCTTCAAACTTACCCGAAAAAACTCCAAAGAATGTGACCTCCAACAAAAACAAACGATTGCATTTCTTTTCATGTTGGGCGCAATTTTTAAAATCAAAGCACACTTCAAGCACCATTTGTGCCCAAATTTCCCCTAACTTGCCCGAAAATAACTAAGTATAAATATGACCTCCAAAAAAAATGTCTGCACTTTGATTTTGGGTGCCATTTTTGGAATTTCAAAGCACATACAGCGATTTTGTGACCGTTTTCACACAGTTTGCCCAAATTTCCACAGATTTTACCCGGGTTTTTACCAAATCAAACGTTTTGGGGGTGCGGTTGCACTCCCGCCTCCTACACCAGTTTTCGACAAGACATTATTGCAGCTTCCTTTTGCAATTGTAAATTGCTCTGACGTAGTGATGAGTGTGTTTTACTCCCCTGTTTAACGCGCAGCATGATATTTTTGTAGTTATGAACTGCAGTGTCGTAGCGTGGAGTGTATTTTCTGCCGATATCCTGACCTGGAGCGCTGATAGTTTATATTCAGTTCAATGACACACAAATTAAGGGAAGTGCGTGTAGACGAATACGCATATTATGCACTGTAGTGCCGGATTAAGGTAGCGCAGGGCCCTTAGTTTAAGGTTACCATATCTGATGAGGCGCAATTCCTGACAGATTTATGTTAGTCACTGTAACCAATTTGTGCGACGAAAACACTTTTATTGTGATATAAATTCTGGATGCATCCAAAGCACACTGCCACCGGCGATTTCCCTTGAGAATAGGATAAATACAGTGCAAAGCAAAACCAGCAAAAATTAAATTCATCTTCTATTTTACATCCCGTTGTGACAAAATAGTTTGTCACTTCACTTGATCAGGAAGCTCCACTTACTGCTTTGCAATGTTTATCAGAACTAGGGTTTTTAATTTCCCGGTTTTTACGAAGAAGGGAAACCAGGAA
>Ga0210059_1007786_pt1 | contig 16978 bp, 6 predicted proteins | sample Ectturendosymbi2_FD_188042 | JGI IMG/M metagenome (GOLD analysis project Ga0210059, IMG submission 188042) | Ecteinascidia turbinata endosymbiont from Florida, USA - Sample 2 (SPAdes) (version 2) | ecosystem: Host-associated > Tunicates > Ascidians > Unclassified | place: Key West, Florida...
ATCGCTAAGATCACTGAGATCGCTAAGATCACTGAGATCGCTAAGATCACTGAGATCGCTAAGATCACTGAGATCGCTAAGATCACTGAGATCGCTAAGATCACTGAGATCGCTAAGATCACTGAGATCGCTAAGATCACTGAGAACGCTAAGATCACTGAGATCGCTAAGCTCACTAAGATCGCCAAGACTAAGATAGCTAAGATTACTAAGATCGCTAAGATTACTAAGATCGCTAAGATTACTAAGATCGCTAAGATTACTAAGATCGCTAAGATTACTAAGATCGCTAAGATTACTAAGATCGCTAAGATTACTAAGATTACTAAGATCGCTAAGATTACTAAGATCGCTAAGATTACTAAGATCGCTAAGATTACTAAGATCGCTAAGATTACTAAGATCGCTAAGATTACTAAGATCGCTAAGATTACTAAGATCGCTAAGATTACTAAGATTGCTAAGATTGCTAAGATTACTAAGATTGCTAAGATTACTAAGATTGCTAAGATTACTAAGATTGCTAAGATTACTAAGATCGCTAAGATGGCAAAGATTACTAAGATCGCTAAGATGGCCAAGATTGCTAAGATCGCTAACAGTGGCGTAGCCAGTCCAAAAATTTGAGGAGGGCGAAGAATTATGGGGGGTGCCAAAATGTTTGATTTTCGGCGAATAGCATTATTTTGTTTAAAAAAATGCTTCTCAAGGCACAAAATAACTATATTTTCCAAAAATTTGGAGGGCATGGCTCCTTTGCCTCCCCTGGCTACACATATGATCGCTAAGATCACTAAGATAATTTTTTAAAATTTTTGTTGTGCTTGGAGAGTTTCAAATTTCGGATTCTGCGATTCAGAACTGGAACCAGATCGGACTGGATTTCAAAAAAACTGAACCGGATCAGATATGGATATCCAAACTTCATTGATCACTGCAGTAAAATGCTTAATCAGAGGAGGTCTTAGTGCTCTTGGCGAATCACAGCGATTTTAGTGCTCCTTGCGATCTTAGCAATCTTAGTGATCGTAGCAATCTTAGTGATCGTATCGATCTTAGCGATCTTAGTAGTGATCTTAGCGATCTTAGTGATTTTGTGGTGTTTACAGGTGTCCTTCATGCTGTCAGTTGTTTATTAGGATGTCTGTCGGAGCTATCAAATATAGTACTCAACCAAGCACAACAAGTTATGCTTTGTTACATCATGATTGTTTTAAGGTACTGACCAGTATTGACCTTGTTGCATTGATTCCAACATAAAGGCATGCTTGTATTTAGAACTGTAGGTCTAGGCAGAGGCATAAGGAGGGGGGAAAGGGAGAACAATTCCCTAGGCGCCAAATCATTGCGGGGGTGCCGAAAAGTCCCAAGAATGTCACAAGTAGGCTACTTTCTTCAATACAGCACATTTGCTTTCGAAAGACCGCTGGTTCGAACATGGAGGTGCCAAACTTGTTTCTTTCCCTGGGTGCCATTCAACCTCGTTACGCCCCTGAGGCTAGGGGCTGACTAATTGCTTTGAGATCACACTGGGTAGTTTTAGATCAAAGTCAAAAACTTTATATATACACAGTTTCAAAAGAACTGTGGAGTTTGATTCAGGAAAAGTTGGATCTGCAAACCACAGGCCTACACAATTAAAATACAGAAGGCCACACACCTGCCATTTATAAGCCCAGGATGAATTTTTGGAGTTTTTAAACGACAAAAGTTTGCAACTGGACTTTTCGAAACATAGTTCATGTGATTTTTTGATAAGAACAAGAAATGAATAACCAGTCATTTTTGATCCAGTTTTTCATCAACTCTTAACCGTTTGCATAACATAACTGTGTCAGCATTCTAAAAATTGATAATCATCAAGTCCAAAATACTGATGGTATTTGACAAATGCTGAGAATGTCTTTCTTGCTGCATTGGTTAATTGTATCAATCTATGATTGGATTATTTGTGTAAGAATCATCAAGTACATCCATCCCATTAGTTGTGTTTGGTGACTTCTATAAACTGAACTGTTTTTTGATAATTTTTTTGCGTCTTTGTTTTCATCATGTGGTTGTTTTATTGCTGTATGGTTTCTGTATTGTGTGCATTTGTATGATTTCACCATGGACAACAATGCCTCTTGAGATTTATAATGGGACGTTTACATGTATCATTAACATCTAAGCCAGCTCTGTCCAATCGAAAGTTTTGTGCGGCCCAGTTTAGGTTTTCGCTGTAGTAAAAGTATCCTACATGCTAACAACCTGTCATTATTTTGATAATCTTTAATTTGACATTTTTGATGCAGGTAGTCCTCAGTGCCACTTTATTATGTATGTTTCCATTGCAGTTAGGATTTGAATGCTTTCAGCACATTAGCTTAACACTTTGGCGTCCGACTGCTTTCGGGGATTTTTGGAAAAAAAAACGCCTAAACGCACGTGGCTTTGCGCGGGAATATCTCCGCTCTTGTACAGGTTACGGACCTGGTCAAAGTATCAAAAGACGCAGCAAGTCTTCTAGTCTGCACTCGAAAACAAGTTTTTCTGCTTGGGGGATGCGTTTTTTTGTGAGTAACATCATAAGTGGAGGACTTTTAGGCCACCTTGGCCCACTTTGCCTGGCCAACCGTCAGGTGGTAGTATTTCGCTGAAGTTTTTACTGGAAACTAGGCTACAATCCGAGTCTTTTGATACTTTGGATGACCTGCTGGGGTTTCGGATTGAAAAGTTTTGATCTAAAGTAGTAAAAATTTTTGACTAATTAGATAATTAATTAATTTGTTTATTTTAGATCATAACTTTTTAACCAGAAACCTTAGAAAGTTGATCAAAGGCTTAAAAGACTCGGACTCGAGCCTAGTTTCCAATGAAAACTTGAGCCAAATGACCCCAAAACTACTTTATTTATGATGTCACTCGCAACATGAGCCAAATGACCCCAAAACTACTTTATTTATGATGTCAGTCACAAAAAATCTGCAACCCCAGCCCCCAATTTTTTTCCGAGTGCAATCTACTAGACTGGCCAATCTGTTTGAGCCCTTGAGCAGCTCTCTAGCGCAATCAGCGGAGGAGCTAAGGCGTTAGTAAGGCAACCAAAAAATGCTGTTTTTTAGACCGAAATCAAAGTATGAATACATCGTACGCCGGCTCTCAAAGTGTTAAGCTAAATTTGGTTTGCTAAGATCAAAGTAAGTCATTCAATGTGTAGCCCTCATTAATATGCCATTCAATGTGTGGCCCTGGTTAACACTTTGAGAACTGGGTACGATATATTCATACTTTGAAATCGGCCTAAAACCAGCAGTTGCCAGTTACCTTACCAACGCCATAGCTCCTTCGCTGATTGCACTAGAGAGCTGTTCAAACCCTCAAACGGATTGGCTGGTCTTATAGTCTGCACTCAAAAAAAAATTTTTGGTTGGGGTTTGTCCATTTTTTGTGAGTGGCATCATAAGTGAAGTAGTTTTTGGGCCATTTTGGCTCATGTTCCTTGGCCTAGGGCCCAACTGCCAGGCCAAGGTATTTCGCTGAAGTTTTCATTGGAAACTAGGCTCAAGTCAGAGTCTTTTGAGCCTTTGATCGATTTTCTAGCATTTCTGGTCAAAAGTTATGATTTAAAATAAACAAATTAATTAATTATCTAATTAGTCAAAAAATTTTATTACTCTAGATCATAACTTTTCAAGCCGAAACCCCAGCAGGTCATCCAAAGTATCAAAAGACTCAGAGTGTAGCCTAGTTTCCAATAAAAACTTCAGCAAAATACTACCATCTAGCGGTTTATGCCCAGGGCCATGTGAAGTTGGCCAAGGTGGTCTAAAAGCCTTCCACTTATGACGTCAATCACAAAAAAAACGCACCCCCAACCAAAAATTTTTTTTGTCAGTGTGCAAACTACAAGACTTACCAAGTCTTTTGAGCTATTGACCAGGTCTGTAGCACTTACCGGACCGGAGAAATTCCTGTGCAAGCCACATGCGATCCAGCTGTTTTTTCGCGAACTGCTTGAATTAACCTGGGTGCGAAAGTGTTAAGACAGTGACATAATTTTTGGCTCAGTAAGTCATTTGGGTTGGACAAAGCTGATCTTAAGCTATCCATGAAGGGGTTGCATAGAAAAACCGTTTTTAAGATGGGGTTGCAGAACAAAAAGTTTGAGAAGCCTTGCCTTAAAGGACAATGGCACCCCTTTTCCAGATCACTTTCCCAAAGAACTGGATTAACGTTTTTGCTCTTTACTTAGATTTCTCTTAATTTTGACACCCTCTTTTCTGCCTGACCCTTCTGCAAACAGTCAACCTAGATCTGTTACTGGTGATGATAAATAATAACAAGAATGGTGATGATTACTTTGACAGTCAAATGAATTGGGCAAGGCATCATAATGGATAATATAATCCATTCCAATGGGTTTGGGTTCATCCAGGGTTTTTTAAGGAAAATGTTAGGTACTTGGTTTGGACTTATAGGGACCTGATTTCTCTGATTTTAGGGACCCAATTTTCTCTGATCCTAGAGACCCGATGATAATTTCTCTGATTCTAGGGACCCGAACCGGATCCCTAAAACACCTTAAAAAAGCCTGGGTTCATCAAAAAGTAAAAAAAATTGTGTTCTAAGACTAGAAATGTTTTTGTGTATATGGAAGGATTCAAACCCCATTTGAAAGAAAGTTCTTATCAAAATAGTAAATGTTAATATAAGCTTTGGGTAATACTGTTGGTTCAAAGTGTTGGGTGTTAACTGTTACTGAATTTTGTGTTTTTGCATGAGACAGGAACCCACCATTGTGTCCATTGCTTGAAATGATTTAATGTTCAGTGCAACATGCCACACGTTTTTAACCATCTCAACAAATTCACCATTTTTTATGAGACAACAACAATACTAATGTGGATGGTGCAGCTTTTTGCCCATACTTGTTTATTTCAGTCACTTCATATATGTAAAATAGAAATCAGCTTAGACCAAAGGCATTTACATATACACAAAGTTCTGCTTGAGTGCTTCCAAATACTGTTTTTTTGAAACACAGTAAATCAAATGCAATTGCAGAAGATTTGAAGTGAACTGTGTGTTATTTTCTGTTGTGCACAAATGGTCACTAGTTTTAAACAATTGTTTTAACAAAAATGGTGAAACTTTTTATCTGACTTTGAAGTCTTATTTGTGTACAACAGGGGTTCCCAACCTGTGGTAAGCGAAGGTCTTCCAGGTGGTACGCAAGTAACTTTCATTTTTTCACAAAAACCTGCATTCACAGCTTTGTAGTTCATGTATCGGTCTTTGTTTCTAAATAAATAAATATTCCTATGGCCTACTTTTCCTATTTTATCGCAACATTATGACTTCTGATGTGCTGCCATGCAGGACAAATTGCTACCCAGGACAACTGCTAACCGGAATTGTCCCAGGTGGCAGTTGTCTGGATACTAGTCTAAGGAAGTAAATTAAGCTTGTTTTTAAAATGAACTGCAATTGTGTTAAGGCTGATATTATTTGGTTTATGTAGGATTTTGTGATAGTTGATCCAAATTGTGGATAAAATCACAGGGCTTTTGTGAAAAGACAATGAAATTTAACATCACAAAATATGTCAACTGAATTAAATGTTATTTAGATTTTAACTTTTGCAACAGCAGTATTGAAAACTATGTGTGTTGAAGTTACTAGCTGTCAAAAGCTGTTTCTGGCTCCTGTAATTCATGTTTTTTTCTGTACAGCAATAGCTGTTGCAGACATTAGATATTGTTTTTATAGCGGTTTGCTACTTCTTTTTATCTTATTGCTCACCCTTACTACATACAGTTAATGTACGTAGTGATTAACTAATGGATGACATTGAGCATGTTGCACTCCAAACATTTCAGTTCATGACATCAATATATGTCAAGCATGATAATGCTCTTAGCATTTCAAATCTTTTAAACAGGTCCTTTGGTGTAGTTTCTCTGTGAATGGAGAAGACCTGCATCAATTTGATTTACCCAGATTGAAATTAGAAGCTGCTGGTACAGTCAGAGGAGTTGCAATAGTGGCAGAAGGTGTTGTATACATGTACAGTGAAGATGGTGACAACTATATCACTGCTTTGCCTTTTCATGTAAGTTTTGCATTCTTTGCATTTTCTCCAGTGGTGTTATGCTTTAAATGAGAGATGTCAAACCCAGTTGCTACTGTAAACTACGTTGACATGCGAATACTAGTTTCAGTGGGTTGCGCAACAAGATTCAACAAATTTTAATAGACTTTCATAAGCAGACAAAACTTTTTTGAGTAAACATGTGCATTGCACATCATGGATTTACTGCTTCAAACAATTTTCAAGGAAGGTGTTGTAGGATCATTAACATTTTCGCACCTGGGTTAATTCAAGTGGTTCGCGAACAAACAGCTGGATTGCACGTGGCTTTGCGTGGGAATTTCTCTGGTCTGGTAAGTGCTACAGACCTGGTTAAAAGCTCAAAAGGCTCGGCAAGTCTTGTAGTTTGCACTCAAAAAAAATTTTTGGTTAGGAGGTGCATTTTTTTGTGAGTGATGTCATAGTTAGAGGACTTTTAGGCCAGTCTAGGACAGTTCAGTGACGCCAATTCGGCGCTGCCATTTCGGCGACGGGACATTTCAGCGATGGTGGTCGCAAATGTTTTATGCGAAAAAAATTGGTGTTTTTGAAATACTTTGAAGGTCAGACTACAAAGGATGTTTGCTTCATAAGTGTTTTTGTTCTCAGCATGATGGCCAGTGTAGGTTCCTGTCTGTCAGGATTTTGGAAGAACTTAGTGCGACCGTGACCACGTGTGTAACGAAAAATAGCTCGTGACGTTTATTTTTGCTGGCATGAGGGGTTTGTGAGTTTACACAAAAGTTAAGCCTGGGCAGCATCTATTGCTTGATCTTTCATGTAGGTATCATTCATGTAGGTATCATTTTCATGTAGGTATCATTTTCATGTAGGTATCATTTTCATGTAGGTATCATTCATGTAGGATCTTTCATGTAGGTATCATTTTGATTGCATTTCACAGCTAATCTAAGAATATACCGTACTGTCTTGCCATCAGTTGCTATCGGTGTACGAATATGAAGTAATGGCACTTCCAAATCCATGGTAAACATCATGAATCTCAATCAATACAGCATAATTGGAACGATCTCGGACAAGTGCTAGACAGAATCTTGTGCCTACACGCTTCATGACGGCAGTGCGGACTTTTGCACTTTGATAACATTTCAAAGGAAAGCATATTTCATCGCTGAAACGTCCATCGCCGAAAGGGTGATCGCTGACACGTCCATTGCTGAAACGGCAGCGCCGAACTGTCCCATTCCGCTTTTAGGCCACCTTGGCCAACTTCACCTGGCCCTGGGCCCAAACCGTTAGATGGTAGTATTTTGCTAAAGTTTTTCTTGGAAACTAGGCTACAATCTGAGTCTTTTGATCCTTTGGATGGCTTGCTGGGGTTTCGGGTTGAAAAGTTATGATCTAAAGTAGTAAAAATTTTTGACAAATTAGTTAATTAGATAATTAATTAATTGATTTGTTTATTTTGGACCATAACTTTTTAACCAGAAACGCTAGAAAGTTGATCAAAGGCTCAAAAGACTCTGACTTGAGCCTAGTTTCCAATGAAAACTTCAGCGAATAACCTTGGCCTGGCAGTTGGGCCCTAGGCCAGGTAACATGAGCCAAAATGGCCCAAAAACTACTTCACTTATGATGCCACTCACAAAAAATGGACAACCCCCAACCAAAAAATTATTTTTCGAGTGCAGACTAGAAGACTGGCTGATCTGTTTAAGGGTTTGAACAGCTCTTTAGTGAGGGTTTGAACAGCTCTCTCTCGCAAAGGAGCTATGGCGTTGGTAAGGCAAGTGACAACTGCTGGTTTTAGGCTGATTTCAAAGTACGAATATATCGTACCCTGGTTCTCAAAGTGTTAAATGTGCTTGCTATGTGGATGCAACCAGCAAAGATCATCTGTAGCTTTGATGTGCTGAGTTTACGCTGATGCTTCAAACAAAAAGCAAAGCACTCACAAAAATACATACAGAAACATTATTTTGCAGATGCTATTGCTAAGTGCTGCCACCACTGATGTTTAAATAACAACCTAATTTAACAAAAATAATAAATAGGCCCAACCAAGCACCACTATGGATTATAATTGAAATGCCTGGATGTAAGCTCTAATGGCATTGCTAGCATTTTCTTGCAGTTGCAGATTCTCTCTATAGCTCTGGTCTATTTTTCTTCCTTTGATCTTGAGAACACAAAGTTTATTCAATTGTATCAAGCCAAGTCAGCAGATAGTTGTACTTATTTTGCCTGTGGAGAAGTCCTTTTCAGCATGTTAAGCTGTCAATCAGGGTTGCTCTTGCATGATAACTGATTAGGCTCAGAAAAAATGTTTGAATATAAGTAATTTCTCACAACACCTTACTCTGCAGCACAAGACAGTCAACTTTCTATTGAAATGCAGTGCTTGACTGTCATTTCAAATTTGATATTTTGAAACAATTCGGCATGAAGTAATTAGCATTTGTTTATTTATGGTTGTTCACATGATCTTTGAATGCAAATGGATGTGCTTTATGTAAATAGACTGTGTGGAGAAAAGGTGACTTCCAATAACTTCAAAAGCAGACTATATATTTGATCTACTCTTGTTGTTTCAGGTACACAACACATGGTGCTTCAAGTACGGCTTGTTGTTTGAGCGATCTCAAACACGGGAAAGTTTCAAACATAATACCACTACACATCATAATGTTTTTTCAGAAAATGACCTTACAACTGTATTCTGTTTACAGCATCCTTTACGGGAGTTTTCTCCCATGATAATAAGGAATCAAGGTACTGGATTTCATATGTCTATGCTTCCTACAAGTTATTGAAGTTGATGTTGAAATTGCTATAATGCAACAGAGCTTGTTTGAGCTATTATTACTGGAAAAATCAATAATTAGGTGAATGCACACTGGCCACAATGCTAAAAATCAACAATAAAAGTTTATGAGTAAGCCAGGCACTTTTTATAAGCCAATACAATATCTGTGCAATATGTTCCCACCCTTCATTTGGATGTCAAAATGATCATCACCATTCCTTGCATTAACATCGCCAGTTCAGTGTCTAGATCTGTTTGGTGAGGATTATGTTAGAAGAGAGGGCACTAAAGTTCAGAGTAATCCAAGTGAAGAGCTAAAATATTTTAATTGTATTAGGGGGCATTTTGAAATAGGGTGTTGTCATTTGCGGTAGTAATTGCATCAAATTGTACCCTCTGATCCACCACTGATCATCAACAGTTTAAAAAAGTTTATTCATACAAGATTAATTGTAACATACCAGTGCCCATAGATTGAGTCCCATGTCCCCACTAAGAAGGTCTGTAAATTACACTGAATGTTGTGTCCCAAGGAAACATAGTGCAAATTCAATAATATTTTGCTGTTCCTTAGCAAAAGAGAAGTAGAGTGCATTTATGAGTACATGCAATATTTGCCATTAGTGGGGAAAATCCAAAGTAAGCAATGTTAGCAGGATAGATAGCAGCATTTTGCAAATTCATGGTCCATAGAACATGCAATTGATTTAAGAGTTAACACAGATTTTGCTGTAACAAACATCAATCTGTTGCAATGTGTGATGTAAAACTCACAAACTTCATTGCCACTTGCAAGTGCAAGTGATCTGGAAATAATTTCACACATATACCTGTTGCATTTCCAGGCCCACAACCAGGGTTTGGGAAACCAAGAAATTGCACCCTCTGAAATAAAAAAACAAAAACAATTTGAAAGCACCAAAAACTTTTTAGTTGTTAGGTAAAACAACAAATTGCAACAATTTTTCTCTTGAAAATATCAGCCAGATACAGCCCTGAGAAATGCTGTTGCACGAAAAAACGTTTTGGTACAGATTTGCTGTTATTTAATATCCTAAAGTGACTATTCAGCTATTACGTATTGTGAATTGATGTTATTTAACATTTTGAATAATTTTTACATCAACATTTGTTAAGTATCATTTGTCACATATTGCATGTATGTACATAAGCCAGGGGTGCAAAAATTCAGTTGTGCACTCTCACTGCGCGACCAAAAACTTGGTCCGAGCAGGATTTGCAATGATGTAGCAGTGCCTATTTCATAATTTTAAGTATAATATTATGGCAAAGCCCTATGTCCACGCTAACGACAATTTCTGCATGCTACTAAATTTCACAGAAAATTTTGCACCCCTGACATACTATAAGCTATCACATTTGAATTGGCTAACGTGAAATGTTAAGAAAGAATGGAACAGTTTAAGGTTTAAATGAAGTGTGATTTGTTTCACTAAGATCATTTTGAAAGGTAGTTCAAATTATTTCAAATAATATGGGTCTTACGGTAGTTATTATAGCACACACAAGATTTCTTTGTCCCCAGGCAACATTTTTGATGAGATAAACTTCCCAACCAAAAATACACTGTTGAAATTATGATCAACATACTTCTTTGCAAAAAGTTTAGTACAATAATATTACATTTGGTGAAAAATATATCCTGATGTATCAAAGAAGACAAATTTGTGCTTAATTTCATGTTAAATGTAATGCGGTTTGCAGGACATGTGCGATACATGAACCGTTGGCAAGACACTATTGTTTACTGTGAAGATGATTTCATTGTAACTTGTGATGAAAGACACGGGTTGCATTCAGTATGGAAGGCTAAAGAAGTTTGTGCAGACGATGTATCCATCCTTCATTCTACCAAAACTCATTTGCAAAATCAGGTTGGCAGTAGCTAATTTCATATACATCTTCGCATTTGATGAGTGATAACCATCGCAAGTCTTTCATCTTTTTCCAAAGTGTAAAAATATATGTTTTATTGTTTTGTAATCATATATCTTTCCATTTTTTAAGTGTAAAATGTGTATCCTGCTGTATTTATCACGTGTATACAGCAAGCTTTAATCCACCATTAAATTCCCCATTTTATTCTTTTTAATTGTGGCACTTAAAAAGGATTTTCATCCACCAGTTTTAATCCAGTTTAATCCACCATTTTTATTATTCAAGTGTGGCTATTTTGAAGTTAACAGCAATATATGCACATTACCCAAAATATCGCATTTGATGTCACTTATGCACTTCTGCATAACAGAAAGCTTACCGCAATGAAAGTTCAGGATATTTCTAACATCGTTTATCCATCTTGTGTATTTGAGCACACACAGTTTTTTTGTGTACGTTTTTTTATGGGAGTTCTTGTAATGACCAAGGACGGGTTTATTGTTTGCAGTGTACTGTTGAGTTCAGTACAGTTCAAAGTTTAAAGCATTCTCATTTTTAATTTTCAAATGTTTGAAGGTGAAATATGCTGCTGAAATGCCAGCTTTCCAAGACGTTTAATTTTATTTTTGGAATTGGGAGTGATGGCATGTCATACTGTTGTTTTGTTACCTATATTATGCTGGTCCATCTTTAAAAGTCAACATTAATAGCATTCAGATGTAAAAATACTAGAGCATTTATAGGAATTTCCTCTGCATGTGGTTCGGGTTGTTAGTGCCACAGTCACTTTAACCCTGTATTTTATAGAAGGTACATCAGTTTTTCACTGGAAGCTGTTCAAAACTGATAGAGCAGGGGTTCCAACCTTTTTTACTCCTGCATCCCTAAAAATTTTTTGTGACCTCGCACCCCTTATAGTTCATAACCCTTAGTTTTCTTCTGATAGAGGTGTGCAGACAAAAGTGCACATGCTGCATCCCTTAGCAATATATTGTGTCTTTATTTCACGGTCTGTGCAGCGCGCAGCTACTCTGCAAACGTTCCTCCAAACGGAAACACCAAGGTCTCATCAAACAACTAACTTAACCTCTGTGCGAAACTCGCTGGGTAGAAAGACCCGATTCTGTCATCACGTTTCGCTTGGTCAGGCCCTTTAAAAAATCCTGGATGCGTCACTGATTGTGACGAAATGGTTTTGTTTCTAGACTTTCTACTGCAACCTTCGAAGTTTTTCAGTTTCAAGACATGTGCACATGTTCAGAAATTTTATGCATAACCCTGAGAAAACCTTTTGCCAAACTAAGTAGGCTTGTTCACCTCATTCACTTTTTTTCCTATAGGCAAGCAACCTTGGTCACCCTTCGGTATCTAGTCCAGTTGTATCTCCATTTCGATCTGCTGCTTATCGTTGCTCTCCCCTTGCTGGTGCAAATAGTATGGGTGCTTCCGGTTTCAACAAAACTCCGCACAACAGAAATCCATCTTTGGCTCATTTATCATGCACTCCTCACTCAAGCAAAGCATTCTCTCCCAGTGGTGGCTCGATGATGCACAGGTAATTAAACCAGGTTATTTAATTGCTGTTTCAGGATTATTGGTCGTTAGGAACAGCCCTTTGTCATGAGACTATGACTAAAGATTGTTTACTGGTATTTCACCACAGAAAGCAGTGGGCAAAAGACAATACGTGTTTTCAGATGTCATCAGGTCCACCACTATGAGCCATGAGGTTGAGTTAATTTTGTAAGAAGCATTAGTGTCGAACTAATGCTGTAGATCAACTTTGATCAAGCACAAGATTTGCCAAATTGAGACGTAAAGAAATCAATTGTATTTTGAGCGGCGATTAGCTCAGTGGTAAAGTGTCCGCCTCACAATCGGAAGGTTGGATGGTCGATCCACGGCCACTGAGTGACTCGGCATTGCGCTGCTTGGGCAAGAGCGTTCACCGCCCCGACAAAAAGCATTATTTAGGCTTCGGCCTGCCGCCAAGTGTCGTTAAACAAATTCGTCACATTGCATGCGTTGCGATCAATAAAAAAAATGCATTTTATGAAATGTTGTGGGTAACGCTGTGTGCCACCGGGGCAGTTCAACAAAGAATACGATCGATATTAGAACCCTGACCATTGACAGCGACGAAACGATGGTACTGTATCACTGGATGCAGTCTCACTGTAAGCCAACGTCATCATCGACCATGCACTTCGGCACAGCCGCCATGAACGGCAAGAACACCACACCGACAACCATGGCAATCCGACTTACTAAAACCAATTTTAAGTAAGCCGTAAGCCATTCGATACCGAGAAAATTCAGGCGGATACGGCCAAACTAGCATGTGTGAAGACTGCCCTGGGTCATAAGCGTGTTCGTAAGCCGTAACCGGATTTTGTGCAAAGCCACCTTTATGGTGGTTCACCCGTTTCAATCGTAGTTGCGAATGTGGTAATACTAAAATCAGGGAAATCTGAAATCCTCTGCAGTCCAAGATTTTGCAAACGGCATGTTAATGATACTTTGGAGTTTGGACTTGTTCAAGCCGGAGGTGCTGCCAGATGTTCAATTATATCAACATGAGTGCGTTCTTCGTAAACCTAACAATAGAGGAACCCCTTTCGTTTTTGGACACGCCAATAACCCGCCCAGAACACAACTAACTCCGTGCAGCAGTATATTAAACACCACCTAATGTTGATATTTACTTGCACTTTCGTTTGAAACACTCTGTGTGACTCAGTGGTGTCAAACTGGTGGCCTGCGGGCCAAATCCGGCCACCTTGCCCCGTTTCGTGGCCCGGGTCATGCCAGTTTTGTGCTTGCATTAGGTCTGACAGAGTTGCAGAGTTACGTGGTTTATTTATAGTCGTAACGCGACATTACATCTTAATAATTAAGGTAAGCCAATGGTAACAACCTTTTCTGTTCAAGACCATGAGTTAGCGTAGATGCGATTAGGATTCGAAGAATATCCAACGCATTCAAAGAAAAATTTTCTTTTTTAAAGATCTGGAAACTGATTTACTATTTTCAGTAACTCTTTTTCTGTCAATTTCTGAAGAGGTGCCACAAAACATATCAAACGGAACTAATTGAGCTACAGTGCAACAGTGTTCTTCAAGCTAAATTTGAAAATATTGACATAAAAAACTGCAACTGCATCTTTGCTTAAAGACGCCTCTCAACATACTTTCCACCTATTTGCTGCGGAGACTGCAAGCAATGGCGCATCGCTGAAACAAGAAGCCAGTTAATCAGACTGAGGCATAAAGTTAACGTGAAATATATGGATTTGAAAGCAGTGTTGCAACACGCATGCGCGTAAATGTACTTGCAAAGTAAACTGAGAAAAAATGAAGCAGTAGCTTTCGAAACCAGCTTACGCACGTGCACATTTATAGAATTATACAACACGAACAAAGAAAGCACGCTATTTATGATTAATGCCAAATGTGTTTCTATGATTAATGCCGAATGTGTATTTATGATTAATGCAAAATGTGTAGCAAACCTTCGACTTCGCTTTGCCGTTGCTTCTGTGATGTGACTATTTTCGTCTTAGACTTCGCAAGCAGTGGCTTAGTTGTTTTTTTGCACTTTTAACATAATCACGTCGCTTCCTTGTGACACATCGCTTGAAGTGCAGCCCTGTGAATTTAATTTACTTTTTACTTAAGCCAGGGTTTTTAAGGAAAATGTTAAGTACCCGGTATGGACCAGTAGGGACCAGTGTTCCCTCTACGATTTTTGTAAGTCGGCTGGTGTCCAGAAAGTGCCGTCAAGATCAAAAGAAACTTAGGCGCCCTTTGTAAATTTTCCTAAAATTCGTCCATTTTCACCGAAGAACTTTTCATCAATAATTTTTGGTGAATGACCAAGAAAAATAAAAAATGGTCTTCACTTCTTCCAACCCGTACACATGCAATATTTTCTGATAAACAAACAAAAAAACAGTCATCACAAAGGCAATAAACGAAATCAGCTGCATGCAAACTTCCTAGCCAAATGTGAACCTTTTCTCTCAGACGGGGGTTCCCATGCGTACGCTCCTGAATGACTGTTCTTGTGTTTGTTGTGCGTTGCTTACTGTCGCACTAAACCAGTTGTTTTCAACCTTTTTGCACAGCAACCCACTCTAACCCAACAACCCCCATCTAAAACTCGAATAAAGCAAATGCAATACAGCTGTGTTCATAAAATATCTACTGGTGAACCCTCCAAAAATGGTTCACGACCCCCAAGTTGAAAATCATTGCACTAAAACAACAATACAATTGAAGCAGGCTGGTGATCTGATGACACTGTGCAATTTCTTTACTTAAACTTTGTCAAAACGTAGCAACTCTGAAATCGAAACAGGAATTTTCGGTCTGGCCCATTCGGTCACGGGTCTTTTCGGTCTTGGTCGTTTTGGTCTCGAGACATTTGGTCAGACTATGAAATCTTGCAGAAATCTTACAGGCTAACATTTTATTGCAAACGTACTTGAATCCACTAAAAGTTTTATTAAAAAAAATACAAACATGATCCAAGAACCAGCAGTTAATCAGCATCAACACATGATTTGCGTATTAAGTTTAATGCAAACATACTTAAATCACGTTGGTATAACATCGACTACCGTTAAATTTCACCTGTAAGACTGTTTTATCACTTCGTTGCAACATCAAAGGGAGTTTGTATAACACCAGCTAGGGTGACATTTCGCTGCCTATATAATCATTTATTTTAAATAAACAAATGTTATCGGTTGTTTATGGACAGAAATGTCGCGACCGAAATGTTACCAGACCGAAAAGTCACGTACCCCTCAGAAATACTGACAAATTATTTAACCCAAATTTGGAAACCTGCCAGGTCTTCTTCCATTCCGGGTCAGAGTGGACCTGACAATAATAGTGGTAAAGGGGTCATTATACTCTCCCCTACCCAAATCTACTGCACCGTGGGCCCATGATCGGCTGCAATGTCCGGCACTGAAACGATTAAAAGAAGTTAATTTTTTGGCACAAACCACTATGGCAATCACGGAGTCGACACGGCACTGTAGGTATACAGACTAATCTGAAACTAAAACATCATAAATCACATGAAATAAACAACGTTGAAATATATTGTTCTTCTGAGTCAAACTTTGTTTGCAGCTAACATGCGTTTGAAGTCCAATGCGCGACAGTTCTTGGAAGAAACCCAGTGTTTAGGAAAGCTGCATGTCGTTCATATCGTTTTCTTTGGCCGTTATTTTCATTATGAAGCTCCATAAGTCAGATTTCCGGGTATTTTTTGCTGCTACAGTGCATCAATTTATCCAGTTTCCACGTTTTATTTGTTCTTTAAACGAAAACATTCTCTCCAACAACCGTCGCCTACATCAAGCCACAATGCACTTGCAAATCATCCATGTTGGATGAGTTACTTGATTATATCTAGTCCACTGCTTGAAAGATTTATTTGAGAAAGCAGAAGCACTGCCATACGCGGAAAACAATATCCAGATATAGAAAAGCACTCTTCACAACCGTTTTAGGCCTATTTTCTCACTTAAAAATTCTGGGCATATTTATCTTAACTGCACACATTGGTTCTAACCGATACGTCAAAATCGATTGACAGAAATCTCTACTCCCAGCCTTTCGACTATTTGCACTGACTTGATTGACAAATATTTTTTTAGCCTAATTTCGCAAACAAGCACTAACTTTGTTAGGAATTTACTACATGTGCAAGTGAACTGTTATTCGAAATAAATGCGTCGTACCTATTAAGCCTGCCAGGCTTAGATATTAAGTATAATTATCAATGATCATTGCTTTTTCCCACCTCTTGCAGGCTTGTTTACTTTCATACTTGATACATCACAAATGATCGTGAAATTTTATCGTCAAACTTTTTGGCCTCAGCCATTTACCAGACACGTGATGAGATATGAGCTGAACCTGGAACTTGATAACAGTCGTGATAAGCCGGACAAAAAACAAGTTTTACTGTCTGTTAAAAGTGCATTGTACTTACTACACAAGCAGAAGTTAGGAAAAAGGCCTCTATGAACAACTTAGCTTAATTTTGCCACCCAATTTACCTTAGGTCAAATTTCACAAAATCTGTTCTTCAAAGTTCAGATACTACAAAACATGTCAGAGGTGCCAGCAGAATCGTCGCCAGAAAGTTTTCAGAAGGGGGTTTTGCGTTTGTTTGGGGGG
>Ga0210059_1007787_pt1 | contig 16976 bp, 12 predicted proteins | sample Ectturendosymbi2_FD_188042 | JGI IMG/M metagenome (GOLD analysis project Ga0210059, IMG submission 188042) | Ecteinascidia turbinata endosymbiont from Florida, USA - Sample 2 (SPAdes) (version 2) | ecosystem: Host-associated > Tunicates > Ascidians > Unclassified | place: Key West, Florida...
TGTAATCTACTAGGCTGGCCGATCCGTTTGAGCCATTAAACAGCTCTCTAGCGCAATCGGCGGAGGAGCTAGGGCGTTGGTAAGGCAACTGAAATTGCTGGTTTTAGGCTGAAATCAAAGTACGAATATATCGTACCCCGGTTCTCAAAGTGTTAATGTGCCTTATAATCCGGTGCGCCTTATGTATGGAAAAAAACAGCAGCTAGCATTCAATTTTTGATACTGCGACTTATAATCCGGTGCACTTCATGGTGCTGAAAATACGGTAACTACAGTCAGGCCTCGTTTATCCGAACTACTTTGTTTTTCAATTAATGTCGGTTTGGCAAGGTATCCGAAAAATCGGAATCAGACCTGTAGCCATGGGGGACATTCGGGGGCAATCCCCCCGAGCTCCTCAAAATATTGGCTATTAAAATGATGTCACATATGAGTGATCATAAGAGGTGCTGCTGATGAACCTTGCATTCTTGCCATGAGGTTTTCCCACTAAATATAGGTGATGAATGCAGGAAAAGGTTACACCAGGATACCAATGTGATGGCTTCCTCCTGCAAGATACAAAATAAGGTTTCATCTAAAAGCGATGGGAGATTGTGGATCGTTCCTATAGTATGGGAAAACAACACAATGTAATAATTGAACTGCAGAAAGTCTTATCGTCCACATTTGAGCTATATGCTGTGCGTGGCAATTTGCATTGATATCAACATAGTACAGTCTTTTTGTAAGTTGTGTGCTTTTTTCAAACACTGTATTTGTTACCAGTACTTACGTTAATTAAGTATGACTTACATCATCAGCAGTGACTACTCATTTTTATCAGTAAATACAACTAATGACTAGTCAACACTTGATATCGTAGAGAAATTATGTTTTTAGATATGCAGTGTATTATCTGAAATAGCCCAAATTAGCTAAAGGGAAGTGTCTATTTTGCCTCAGGAGTTAAAAGCACTGCTGGAACTATTGTGCCTTTAGCTGAACATGATTGGCTTGGTCACATGACTGCTACGTAGCTGGCAACCACGTGATTCAGCACATAGTTATGCATGGTTAGGTTTAATCACCGGAAGCGAATGCAGATTCAGGTTTCCTTGATATAGTAGTGGGATGAACATATAAGGATAGAGTGGCCTAGAGACAGTGACCTTTGTTCTATGCTGGGGTTTGTGGTACGCTCTTAGGGTTGCAGTTTTCAAGTTTAGAATTTTTTCTGCAAACAAAGCTTTGGCTTGTGTTCACGTGACGCAGACAAGCTGCTAACACCTTGCCACTGCCAGCATTGAAAACATGACAACACTCATCCATGCATGTTGTTATAGACATCGTGGTCAGCTAAGCAGGTCATGTCTTCTGAACTTGACATGTGACCAATACCATTTCAAGCAATCATGTTCGGCTAAAGGCAAAATATCTCCAGCAGTGTTTTTCCTAATGAGGCATGTCTTGATTTGAAATCATTTGTTTGCAATCAGACTTCATTTATGCAGACTACTTTGTTTCATCAAACAATGTCAGTTCAGCAAGGTATCAAAATAATCAGAATTGGAAGTATACAGAGCAAAATTCTTTCAAGAGCAAATGCCAACAATGTACACAAAGGTGATGATGTGTAGTACAGTAGAATGCACCTAAACGGATGCTTAAAGGGAACAGAAGAAAACTGTAGAGTAGACCTAAACGAACTCTCAACTTACGCAAATATGTAGACTGCATGTGGAACATGGCTAAATGAAACACTCAGTTTTTTTGTTTATTAGCAGATCTGATTAATATACGTAAGCTAGTATGCATTCATAATGAGATTAACCACAGAAAAGAACTGTATAAGAGACCTAACTGTGTCCTGTAAGTTTTTCCACTGTTACATTCATTGTGCGTAGAAAATTGACTTTCACACTTCCATTGTGATTTAATAAACAAATGCTGTAAATAACAGTTGGCGTAATCTGCTTCAGCAGATTTTTTTCTATTGATTTGACATCCGTTCCTAAATTTCCGTGTTAGGAGTTGAACAGCAAAGTTTCCATATTAAAGGGGTGAATTGCATAAATCCGTTCCTAGGAGTTTTGGAGTTCAGATAAATGAAGTCTGACTGTATCTGACTGCCTGCTGTATGATGGTTGACCATATTTTTTGTGTTCCTGTATACTTCTACTAACCCATATTCTATTGAGCTTGTTTGGTAATAAGTGTCTACAACGGCCATGCAGCTAAATCTGCTCGCTAAGTGTTTAGTAAAAAATAGATTTTGCTTCGTTTCAGCCAATGCATCATTAGCCCTGTGTGTAAATTGCAAGCAAAAACTTATAGGTGAGATGATGAAAAACTAAACCAAGACTTAGAGAAAGCATGTGTGAACTGCAGTTTCAAACACACGCTATGGCCAATTGGCCAGAATGCTGTTTTTTCCTGGTAAAATACTTTGTGAGCAGATTCACCTGTATTGCCCTTGTGGAGATTAGTTGCTGAAATGTAGATCAGAATCTTTGCAAAGTTATGAAAGCAGAGCATGGCAGGCAGATTCCTCAAAGGCTCAACAGCAAAATTAGAATCTTCAATTCACAATCAGTACTTTGGTTATATCTTTGTATGCACTTGGTTTATGTAACACACCTGAATTAAACATTTAAATTGAGAAGTTCCTTCTCAGCTAAGGCTACATGGTCTTTTTTGTTTTACAGCTTGGAATAAGCTAATGTTTAGCTGGTTACATAGATGTTCATAAAATTATTGTAACTATGAAACATTCTGTAATGTATTCTTCTGTGCTGTTGACAATATTGGGAGTAAATGGAGTTTTAGCCCTTGAATCTAATGATTACACGGGAGCTATGGTAAAATTTAACATTACTGAAAATGGTGGAAATCTTATTATGCCTCAGGTATGAACTTTCTGCAAGGTCAAAGTGCTCTAAAAGTTTCCTTTTGTGAAATATTTGTCTATCTATCTTGTTTTTATACAGCGATATATATATATATATTTGTTTAACTATACTAGAATAGTTATGGTTTTCTTGAACTTTTGTTTTTGAAAGATTGGTTTGTTAGAGGCTATACCAAAGTGATTATGGATTTAAACTTTGGTTTAGAAGTCATTTCCAAGCCTCAAAATTAAAAATAGGGAAGAGTGTTATTTTACTATAGTTTTGATAGTATATGTTATCAGTACCTGACTAACAAATGTGACAATTCAAGGAAAGGTTTTGATTAAAAATAGACGTTCACTATGTTTGCATGAAATATATAGGTTTAGGATATTTAGGTGTTCATGTTTTTCATGAAGATTTCTTTGCATACCGTATAAATTTTGTTTATTTTTCTGGATAAGTTGTGTAGCAGTTGGTCTTGCAACGGTATGTGCTTTTGCTTAGCTAAGTTGTTGAGATTAATATTTATACCCATTGCCAGGTTTTACTTTGTCACTCAGGTGAGCAATAAAAGGAATTCTTAATCTATGAGTAAAAATCTAGTTGACTAGACAGGCTATTGCTTTTCATGTTTGTTCAGAATTTTGTGTCATGCTAGTAGTTGTGTTCCCACATTGTTTGACTATGTAATTCATAGTGTGTGCTGTGTCTAGTGGTTATTAACCGTGTTTTCACCATGACTCCCTTAAGTAATTGTCCTTTGTTTCAAGCCCCCATGACTTTAAATAAGCTGTGGAAACAAATGTATTTATTGGTAAATTAATTGATCAAACTTTCCATTGTGCAGGGCGTGTAAGGGCTTGTACCCCACTGAAAATTTATTGACACCCCCTGGGGTGTGTGCCCCCTTGTTAAGAACTACTGGTCTCGTCTATCACATCTGAACCTCGCAACCCTGGCAAGCAGATGACTGTCTGTGAAAAATTCAGAGTATTGGCTGTGGTGGTTGACAGTGGCCTACATACTGCAAAAAAGATTCACTGTAATGTCTTTCAACTGTGGCTTTGAGTAATGCTAAAATATCAGTATTGGCATCAGTTATTGGCAATGAATAATGAAAAACATCAGTATAGGTATTGGTCCAAAAAGGCCCTCATGGTCAGGATCTGCTGTTACTGTTGGCAGAATAAAGGATTTGTGTAATGTTTTAAATTTTGTTTTCTTACTTGATGCTTATGTCTTGTCAATATTTAACCTTTTTCTTGAACTGTTTCTCAGGTGTTTTAATTGTGCTTATTGTAATGGCAAAACATATCGATTTCACAATCAAGTATTTGGATGTTTTTTATCAACTTACATTTCACAATCAAGTATTTAGATGTTTTTTATCAGTAAGTTTAAGGACTTTTTTCATTTTAAATGAAATAATCATTGTTTTATACAGAATTTGATCGCTGACAATGGAATATATGGTAATGTTTCTCCTTTAAAAGGAAGCAGTGGATATGTTGTCCAGGCAGTATCTGTATCTGATGGGGCTCATGATGGATGTCAAAGTAATTCCTACAGCCATATCAATTTTTCTGGCCCATGGATAGCATTGGCTGCTCGAGGAAAATGTTCATTTACAAAAAAAATTGATGGAGTGAGTTAACTGCTATAAACATATGCTGTTGGATGTATATTTTCACAAAATATTGTGGATTAGCACTGTGTAACATCATCAATTAGCATGTTTGCACATAATTATATTTTTATTTTTCTGAATCACCAGACTATTTTCTGAAGCTTACAATATATGGTAGTAATTTTGTGAAATGGTAGATACTGATCAAAGGAGCTGCTATAAGCAAACATCTGATGTAGTTACCCCAACCATTAGTAATGTTTCTTGTGTTTTTTTGTGGTTGGTACCATGTTTATTAAGTCTTGGTTTAAAACCTTAAGAATATCCCTAATGTTTTCAGAGCAGTTAATTTTGATGATAAGTGTGCTGACATAAAGTTTAATGGCTGGCTAAGTGAAAGGGCATTTCATTTAACCCAACAAAGGAAGCATATGTCATTTATGTTGAAGATGCTTTTGATACCTTATGAAGTCATTGTAAGCATGTGTGACATGAAGAAAAACAGACTATCTTTACATATAAGCCTCATCATAAACTATTCAAAGTGTGCCTAAAATAATTGTCAACAAAATCAAAATTACGAATTTTTGTTTATCAAGCAAAAACTTACAAGTGGAGCAAATGTGGCTTGCTTGCAGTTACCCTGAAGTTTGCTGCATGTTGAAACAAATTACCAGCAAGTCACATGCATGTTTAAAAGTCAAAAGTTATTTTGATATATTTTCCAAAAAAAGCAGGAATTTCAGTGCATTTTCATTATTATCATTTATTTCGTTGCCAAATACTGTGATGATTCACTTGTACGATGATAAGAGAAATTGGTCTTAACACTACAACAGTTGAGGTTTTTTCTCTGTACATCAACTTCCACAGGCAAATTTTCATTGTGCGTACCAGGTCAAAGTCTATGAGATCAGAGCAGTTTCACGTCTGTACTTCAGGTGGACAAATCGAGAGATCTTAAGGCTGACTCTCAACAAATCATAGTGAAAAGACTGCTCTAGTGATTGCAACACCCTGATCTTCAATTGGCTTTTTGAAAACAACAAAATTATCAATTAATCCCCTAATTAGTATTTTGTTGTTTTTAGGCCATACCTTTTGAACCAGAAATGCTAGAATGCCAAGCAAAGGCTCAAAAGACTTGGATTCTAGCCTAGTTTCCAAGAAAAACTTAGTGAAAAATTCCCTCTTAGTGGTTGGTGCCCAGGGCCAGGTAACCTGAGCCAAAATGGCCTAAAACCTACCCCACTTATGACATCACCTGAAAAATCCAAAACTTTCCAATTTTTAAAAATGCGAAATAGAAGACTGGCCATATCTTTTGAGTGTTTGAATAGTTCTCTAGCGCAGTCGGCTGGCAAGTTACTGGTGTTGCAAAGTGACGGTAAAAAGTGACTTACGTGGGTCTTAAAGATAAAAACAACCTGGCGCCAAAGGTGTTAATAGTTTTTGTATATAAAAAAATTACAGCTGGGATCCAATTGAAGTTGAATCCATATTTTGTATGTCGACTGGCATCTGCTCTGGAATTCTGTTGTGCAAAGATACATACACTGGTAGTGTGTAAGTGTTAAGTCGGAATCCTTCCTGGAAGGTGATGATGCACTTGTGCTCTGCCTGTAACTGGCACGGTCAGATGGCTGTGGGGGTGTTGCTTTAACTGACATCTAACCTAGCATGAGTGTGGCTAGGGCCATACTTTGTTAGTGCATCCTCCTGTTGATAAGATGCTAAATCATTCACAAATGACCGAGTTGCAGATTAGAGTGTCATAATCACTGAAGCAGTCTTTTCACTGTGATTTGTTGAGAGTAAGCCTCAAAATCTATTGATTTGGCTGCTTGGAATGCAGGTGCAGAATGTAGAGATATATGATAGCAATTGGTATGACTAATTGATATTGCAAAACTTCGTTTCAGTTGCGTCTTAGTTTTTTTTATAAAAATAGAAAACGTGAAAAATTCGATATGTTTTTTGTGAGATGTGTTTATCCACTTGTCTTATTCCAGTCAGCACTGTTGATTTAAAGTGAATAATATTTGAAATGACAAGCTTGTTGAAATCAGAGTACTATGTATGTTAAAACTAATGAAATGTTTCATCTGCACATCCTGTCTGTATCAAATTCATGTTTTAAACATGGCCATTATTTGTAATAGACATGGTAGATTGGCTGATTACTGTAGAAATTGACAACTTAGCACTGAAAGCCACTACATTTCTACGAATCGGAATTACATTTCAACAAATCAGAATAAGCTCACCCCAGACAATTTTTCACACTTACTGCATCTTATGCAATATTCTGCATTCACTATGAAATCTGAAAAGCACTGATTCTATATGATGTAGCTCTAACGTTTTTTTATATATATGTTAGGAAGAGCTTTTCAAAGATATGAGATTTTGGATGTTTCTATTTTGAATATGAATATGTTGAGCAGATGCTATTTAAATCAACCTAAATGATGTTGCATACTAGAGTGTGATATTTCAGATATGTTTAAACTTCTTTGTTCAGGTGATGTTTTGCTCGAATTATTTCAGGTTTTAAAATATTTCAAAATATTATAGTGTCACAGAATTTATTATATGTGGTAAAGGTTAAAAAGATAGCTATTGCTAATGTGTGAAAATCTTAGATCTGTTGAAGTTGTTGTATTTTAGATTATGAGCATGTAAGGTAGAAATTGTTGTCTGAGTGCTTTCATTACTTTTTAGGCTTTGACTTCTGTTGGGTTCTTAAACTACATGTAATGGGCTGTGCTAAGAAACTTTCTCTTAAAGTTGTGTTGATTTAAATCAACACCTATTTTGTGATGTTGTGGTTTATTGACATATTTGGCAACTTCAATATTGTAGACATTGTTTTTAAGCTTTGCTAATGTTTACTGACATGGTATCAGCAAAATAGTGCATGTTCTGTTCTGTAATATTGGATAGTTTTATGTTTTTGTGTTTTCAGGCAGCAGCTTCCAATGCCAGTGCTATTGTAATATATGAATATCCCGACAATGGACATTTGTCTTTGATGAATCATAAAGGTGCTGGATTACTTGCTTTCATCATGTGTGTGTAAAAAAGCTGAATAGGGTAGTACTCCACAAATTCGCAATTATGTCAAAAGCAGGGAGGCGCTGTTGAATTTATCATAAAATATTTTCATAATTGTTCATGTGTTGCCTGGTCAATTCTTGTGCCAAGATTTATGCAAGGATGAGCAACCAAACTACATGAACATCTAGCAAAAAAACAGAACTTTTGTATGAGGCATAAAAGTCTTGCTTTAATAGAAAGTTGTTGTTGAGATTATTACGCCAACTTGTTTTAACTTATTTGTACAAGGAGTTGGGGATATTTTTACCAAAGAGCTCTTTATTAGTGTAAGCTTGTCAAGTTTTACTCTGACTTAGTGTATCTGTTTTTCCAAAATACTTTTGTTTCAGATTCTGCTGAAATTGTTGCTGTGGTGATAGCCTATGAGTTAGGAAAATCAATCTCAGAAAAGCTCGATAAAGGCATTGTTGCAACAGCAACTATCACTCCTGGTAGCAAGCAACGAAAGCAGTATGTTGTCTATTTCTAAATGCATTTGACAATTTTCTTGCTTTTTGCAAATAGTAGTTGTGACTGCTACTGCCATTGTAAAGAAAGTGTTCAAAATAAAATAGGTCCGTTTTGATAAATTGTCTCTGGAAGTTATTGTTCACAAGTTTTGAAAATCTAAAGGGATGATGGCCACTGGACGTACACTTCGGAGATTCATGAAATATACACAGTAGAGTCAACATACCAAAGGAAGGATGCCGTGTGTCGTTTTGCTAAAACATTTCTGGATGCATTTGGGGATATTATGAAGGGCATACATAAATTTGCCCGCATTGTTTTTCATTCGTGAATTCAGATCTTCTGCTTTTAAATTGTTGTCATAACAGTGAGTAGGTACTTCGTATGTTAGTCGTGGTTATTTTGCTGAAATTGGTGGTTGGTAGATGTCAACTGCATCATCTTCGAGATGTTTTTAAGTATTTTACCCAATTAAAAGTTTCATTTGTAACCTACGTTGATTGGCTTTATTGAATATGAACACCCGACCCCTTGTTTTGGCAATTTACCGTGTCTTCTCGTATCCGAAATACTCCGTCGCCATTACTGAAAGATATGAGAATCGTTCTTGGAACTGTTGAAAGGGTTTGAGATGCCAAAACCAAAATGCGCAAAGGGAAATTTGCATTTAAGCGTTTGTGCGCAATCTGTATGGAAACCAAATGGCTTTGTTTTTACAGTTATGATCCGATTTAAAACACCTGGACCAGAGGCGAATTTTCATTTTTGGGGCCCTGGGCTTTCTTAAATTGGGGCCCCTTTTGGAATGTTTGCGACCACTGATGTTATACAAATTAGCACTACAAGTGCTCGTTGTGTTCACTGAACAAGTTGTTCCAATTCATAAACGTATTACTTCATTTTGAATTCCGTCGATGTCAGGAACAAAAGCAATCACAATAAAACTAACGAAAAAGGCAGCGGTGAAGTTATCTGACCACACTCCCATTGCATATTTATTGAGCGCCCTGTGCAATTGCACGGTTATCACGTGTCAAGAGAGGGCTCTGAGTGAAGCACCTGTACCCTGAATCTTACTCATAATAAGCAACAAGAGTGAGACCCGAGCTGAACGAAAGTACCTCACTGGCCTCGTGTAATCTAAAAAAATGGATTCAGGCGTTTTGTTCCACGCATTACACATAACCATAACCAAATCTAACGCCATAAAACGTGCGTTGAACCCAAACATAACTACAAATATAGTTGCTTACAAAAATGCTAGAAATTGTGCTTATTCCCAAAATTTAGGGGCCCACAAAATTGGGGGCCTAGGCTTAAGCCTTTTTAGCCTAATAGTAAATTCGCGCCTGACCTGGACACATTAGCGGGGCATTTTGAAAAACGGTCGAGTTCTTTGAGTATTCTTCTTGCCGGCAGAATTCGATCAGCAATAATTGCAGAATTTTTTATTTTTCTGCATGCATCACTCGATCTATAGTTTTAACGTCCAAAAGTTCTTGGGGTGGAGCGAATGGCTCGATTGTGTGTCGTTGCTCTCGCTGCTAGCTTCGCGTTATATCGCAACCATATTTATAATGAAGGTTGTATTTTGAAACTTTTCCCATGCGATACCTTTAATTTGAAGTTGCTTCCGAACTCACACAATCTTGTAGATTTTGCTTTATGCTTGTTTGTTATTGCAGATTGGGATTGCAAAGGACGTCAATAATATTTGTTGCTGTTTCTTTCATGATTTTAATGCTGGTATCACTTGCTTGGCTTGTCTTTTATTACATACAACGCTTTCGAATTATACAGGCGCACACCAGAGGCCAGGTGAGTTAAACGGCAATCGTGATCATATTATGAAGGGTTGCCTTCTTGTACACGAAGTTTGTTACAAATGCAATTGTACCCCAAGTTGGTCTTATTATATGCAATTGTATAACTTGTGTTGAAGAGACTGTGTACCCAAATAGTCTATTTATTGAAAGGGAAAGATCCCACCAGCAGTAGCATTTAAAGTTTTGTTGAAACCATCTGTGAGTGAATTTGATGTGTCAGTATCAGATCTCCCTGTTGCGAAGTTACGGCGGTCCTGCCGAATGTCCCTGCTCAGGAATCCTGGGTGGTCCACTACCCAAAGGCTTTTTTGTTGATTTCATATTCTTAGAAAAATGTTAGAAACCTGTGCTTCCAAGACTTTTCCTGATTTTCAGAGACAAATGGAATGGTGCCAGAGTTGTTTTACAAAAATGTCCTTGAAAGCCTTTGTATACGAAATTTATGTACTATACTACCCATGGTTATCTGATATGTAGCAAATTTTGGACACCTTAATTTCATTGTAATTTTCAAATGCAAATCCTGTTTGGCCAGATATGACTACCGATACCTTATATGTGAGGAGTCTTCCTACACCATGACTTGACATGAAGAAAAAACGGATCTAACACGCGCATGACGTTTTCTACGCACAAACAAAAAATCCCCTTTTTGGTGGTACAGTACACAAAATTTGTATATGTAAGTTTCCCTGCGCAGATGCAGTTTTGGGCCAACGTAAGATGTCCGGCCCTTGAATTGTTGTGAATTAGCTAATGTGGCCCTCTGACAAAAAAGTTTGGAGATCCATGCCCTAATTGATAGACACCGGCACATACAGTTGTCGTTTTATATTGGTGGTTTCCAGGCCTTTGCTGGCTACAAACCACTTCAAAACAAATTTTTATCATGCGGGCCCCGTACTTCGCAATTTGAATTTCAAAAACTTCTTTTCATAACGCCAGATACAGGTATTGATTAACACAGGATTTTCGGAAATGGTTTGTGGATGTGCTACATAACGAGGTTGTCAATTATAAACATATCTGTATACTGAAAAAATACCTGTGAAATTTTATGTCATTTAAAATAGTAAGTTTTCATATCCATCTACATCACTGAAAGATTCATAGACCCCCTCAAACTTCTTCACGAGTCCTTTGGTCGCCTGTGGACTTCAGATTTAGAAAAGTCAAGAGATGAGTTGCCGACTTTGTTTCTTGGAGTTTTTTTTGTGTTTATTTCACCAAACCCTCTTCATTCTGCCGGTGAACAATAATTGTCGTTTCGTACGGTCGTCAATTTTTCCACTTTTGTAACAATTACGGTTGATTCGAAACACAACCAAGTGATAGGATTTATTTAGCGATTTAGACGTTTGAACGCAAACGCTCATATTTCGCGGAAACAACTTGCTCTGAACTGTACCTCCTTTAGAAGCATTTAAATGTTGCGTTGGCATAAATTTGAAATAAAATCTGGCAGATGGGTAAAATGAATAACCAGTTTCTTCTAAGGCATCGGCGTAATGCCGCCTACATGTTGATCAGTGACGTGGTCTGCCTATACAGTAACCTATTGCGTTTTGTTGTTAAAGACAGATGTGGAAACGCCCTTTTGCGCATGAATTTAGTTAGGAGCATTTGAATACGCATGCAATAGTCTTAGGCAAGGCTTTAAAGAATATAGTGCTGCTGCAGAATTACGAACTCACATTCGTTAAATATAGTTAATCCGTATTTTTACTTGATCATGTTACATTTCTTTTTCTTGGATCGCAGTTCAAGCTGGAATTCTCGCGAAGTTGAATCAGAAATGACAACGCAAGAATTTTTTTGGGCTTATGAACGTTTTGTAAACAACCGTATTCGTTTCCTGCCTCCTGTTGAAACGTCCAACATGATTTTGTTTAAATAAGTACTCTTTGTTTTGGTTTTGAAGTTTGGCGTGAACGTGCATGTTGGACTGGGATGGAATAATTTAATGGTTGTTTTTGTTTGTTTTCATCAGCGTCAGCGCCGAAGTATGACACGCAAAGCTATTGCAAAACTCACCACCAGAACTGTGAAGGCTGGAGACGAGGCGCTCTCTGCAGATGTGCTGTGCGCTGTGTGTATTGAAATATACAAAGCTGGTGAAGTGATTCGAGAATTGCCGTGTGGGTGAGTCGCTCTGTCAAACACAAGCTGAATACAACGTAATTCTCGGTTTGCAACGTTCTGACGTAACATTAATACGTTAGTTGGCGTAAGTGCGCAGCAGCCAATTGTTATGTTGGGTCGTAGATCAACGCTCGGTTTGCTGTAAAGTGTCCAGAGCTTTTCGCTTCCGCACATTTCACGGTCTATTTTCAACAGCTGAGCTTCAAAACCATAGTTTTTTTATCCTAGTGCCTTCGGGCTCCGTAATAACGCACTTCCTACCATTTTTTTTCAGACATTATTATCACAAGAAATGTGTCGATCCTTGGCTGGAGTCGCGACAGACATGCCCAATGTGTAAAATAAACGTAATCAAATCGCTTTGGATGGTGAGTGACGGCTTTTCTTGCCAGTCTTATTTCACTCCGTGACAGGACGTTGTAGGCAAACGTTTGCATTTCGCTGCTAATTTTTTGGCATCGTTTCTTGTGGTCTTCAGTGAAACCTTTGATTAAATCTGTTGAATTCCTTAACGTGAATGAAACAGTCTGCGGAGTTGAAAATAATTGTATTGTACTATCGATCCATGTAAATCGACAGATGCATGCTTAACGTCACATCATTTTGATGTGGTTCTGAAGTCACTTAGTTGTATATCCGTATTCAAATCGAGTTTATTATCTTGTTGTTGTGATTCTTTTTGACAGATACACAAGTTTTTTAGTTCTTACACGCAACAACTTTATACTTAGAAAAATAGTCCAAAGTAAGTTACTTCATGTTTGTTGATTCTTGTGTCTGCCACACTTAAAATCAATCTGATCGTTAATTTACCCTTCTTCGTAAGAGAGATGAGGCTGGTGTATTTATGCAGCAGGTAAACTTTTACTTAATGTCAAGGGTATGCTGCATACGAAAGTTGGGAAGCGATATGTACAAAATTAAGATTTTTTGAAGCTTGAAATTCAGCCATGCAAGCTGTTGGGGTTACAACGAAAGGTAATGCAGGTGACAGGGTGAAGGGTAGTGAGCCTTAATATAAATAGGCGAGAAAAAATACAATTGTGCTTTATATTTTTTTCTCTGGTGTTTTGTGACGACCGACCACAAAAACTTTGCTCAGAGTGAACGTCAACTGACCATGAGACGCCAGCCTTAGCGCTATCTACAAATCAAGGTGTACCGGTGCATGGACCATTAGCCCTTTTGTTTGTAATTTGAATCAGTCAAGGAGTGAGTAATTATATAACCGTTCAACGTTGCTAAATGAAACATACTTCTTGGGTAACGTCGCTGCAACATCCTATCTCAGTGGTGGCGCGTTTTGAAGTACAGCTGGTCTAGCTGAAACGCACGAGCGCAGATGGCTGCAAGCCGAGGGGCAACTGTGTTGTGGACAGTGCGCACACGCGGCAGTCAAAACATTTCGCGGACAGTAGATGGGAGCGCATATATTGCCATTTGTTCAGAGATTTTTCAGTGCATCGCGAAAGCAAAGTCAGAGTTGTGCGTATGAAACTATTACCGATATCACCGGAAATTCAGTGTTGAATGGAACCATGCTTATCTTGCTGAGACTCAAAAACTAGCGTCATGTATTTTTACGATTTGCTAAAAATTAAGTTTTACAATTCGGACATGGTGATAGACTTCAAACTGTTTGAAATTAAGGCGTTTTCATCATACTTGCCTTATTTTTACCATTCGAAGCACTTTCTTTCAGCGGCGTAACCCGAAATTGTTACGTGGTGGCATTTCACTCTTGAGTTTTTGCCCAAGGCTTCGGTTATAAAAGAACTGATAAAAGAAAAGAAGCGCTTGCTGATAACACTTAAACCTGTATTACTTTTCTGTTCACTTTAATTAAACCTAGGTGTTAAGATATTGTTCGTGAGTGATAAGAGCTGGAAATATCTGTCTTCTGATGCGTGTCTGCCAGTTGGAAATTGCTACGCTGCCATCCGCAGTGTTTGGTGAAAAAACAAAACGAACACCCACGGCTGAAATAGCTTCCACCATTATACGCTCGGAGGTAAAGTATCAGGTGTGCTGCGTCATAGCGTTGCTGTTAAAGCAGAAGCTGCTGGTTATACTGCGTCAGGTGATTTAAACGTCATGCCAGTCGTCAGTAATTTTCTCGGCAACCGCTATTTATATTTCAGGGTGACGAAGACCTTGCTGCAAGCAACTCAAATCACGAGGAATCTGTTGTGGAAGTGCAGGTTAGTTGTGTGTGTCATTATCGCAATCCACTTTTTTCTTTATTTTGCAGCATTGCTGTTTCGTTAACATCCTGCTCCTCACCCTTTTTTTTCTTGCGTTCGACTGTTTGTTTCACAAGCTCTGTAGCGTGCGCAGGAGCGGCGGCTTGCCGGGGGCAGCTTGTGCGCAGGAGCGGCGGCTTGCCGGGGGCAGCTTGTGCGCAGGAGCGGCGGCTTGCCGAGGGCAGCTTTTGCTTTTGCTTGGTCGAGCTGGTCTTGTTGCTTCAAATGTCAGATTTTTATATTCCGCACAAAAAAATCGGTAAAGGCTTCCCTAAAGAATTTGCTACGCAGTCATTTCAGCAATTTAAAACGTGCAATCGTTCACTTTGTTTAATATTTAAAGCGAACTACTACGCAGTTTTTCACTTTCTTTCCGCTCGCTAAGAGCAAGGCCTAAGCATTCGCTTGTGGTCGCTTACTGATTACATCCACCCCAAGCACGCCGCATTCACTGTCCATGGAGGTGCAGCTGGTTATGCGACCGTTAGGGGAGTTTCAGTGTTGGAAAATGTTTTGTCCTTTCTTGATTTAGTGGCATATTTTCACGGTTGGGATTTCTCTCTCGTGAAAGGTGAACAAGTACACTAGTGGTATGTTTGAGTGAAAAGGGATTCGTTATCCGCAGACGAAATGAGAACTCTCAAAAAATCAGGAGTAATTGAATTGTTGTTTGTCAGAGGAGAGATACTGAAACTTCTGGTGTAGTTTTATGTACCTATTGTGCTCTTTCCCACAACAACATGCGAAGCGTGCTATGGATGTGAAAGTTGTGTTTAGTACAAGCACTTTACTTCTCAGTTCGCATCAGTCTTGTGCGAACAACTTGAATATCACATGTAATTTCAGAAGAATAAAACCGATTTAGATGAAGTTTTTAACAGGGACATTTTGCTGATGTCTTTTATTGCATGGAGTAATTATCGTTCTGCCGATGATCTCACGCAGCATTGCTTTCGCAGCCATTTCTCTGGACATTGTTTTGCCATTTGGTGAATGCTCGTTTTCTTGTTTCTGGATTAATTAAGGTTTTTGAATGTGGATGTTTCGGATTGCGTTACTGTTATGAATGAAAAGTAGTTGGGGGGGCGTGATTAGAAACTCACTGCACGTACGCCTGAGGGTTGCGTCGGTGCCGTGTTGGGGTTTAATGCGTGCGTTTGAGGCGAATGTCATTTGTACTTCTGCTTCACTGGCATTGCGTTAATCAACGCTTCCCACTGTTTGTGAAATAAAAGTCAGTGAAGTCTGGCTCAAACTGAAAACCGACAAGCTTTAATAAGGTTTCGTTCTGTACTTAAATGCCGATATTTGTCGTGTATATGGCGCCAGTTCTAATATAGGAGTCATACACCGGCGACGTCTGGTCCGATTGGAAACTTGAGTGACGACATTTGGAATTTGTTTAGCTTTTCGTAAGTTTTGGCCAACCCGAGATCGCCTGCAAAGTTTCCCGGTTTCTGTTGTTGAGAGTTTTAGTTGCGACGTATTGTGTTGTAACATGTAAACATGAAGCAGTTACCCTCTTTACACTGCATTGTTATCGGATTCGCGTTGGATTGGGAATCCCATAAATCACTCAAGCACGACCGTGAGTGTCTCACCGAGCTGCTTGAGCGCGCATGTTTTCAGCCATACCCGATTCAGCGAATCCAACTAGCTGAAGTAGGTTGGGAATCCGATGGTAAGGGATTCGAGCGGAAAAGAGGTTGGGTGGTTTGCATTAAGTCTTTTGCAACCTTTTCTGTACTTGTTTGATACTAAAACCACTACCGTGGAACAGATTAGTTTATTCAAGCTAATCTGTAGCAAAAATGACGGATTAATTTATTTAATAGTGTTGCCTGTAGGCTAACTACACATAGTTAGGGAAACAATCAGCAAAATTGAATCTGTTGAACAAACTGAAAGATTATTCGGTAGGTTACAAGACATCAGATATTGGGCTGAAGGACTGTTACTCCAATACTGATAGGTTCTCATTACACCTTGGTATAGTAGAGTGATTCGACCTCTGAAAAATATGTAGCCTGATATTGGAAGTGGATGACTTCAGTATAGGCTTCACATTGAACTTTCCAGTTATGATTTCCTCAGTTCATAATGGAACACATGGAGTAGCATAAAATGTGGCATAAAAGTTTGTGGAATAGGTTACAGTTGCAATTTGGTGAATTGCAGTAACCTATCTACTGTTCATAGATTACAACTTACAAAGTGCTGTGAATCCTCATATTTGACACTCTGTTTTATTGTACTGCCTGATATCAACAAAGTGTCTTTGCAGTGTAAAAACTAACTCCCATATCCTGCCCTGTAGAAGCTGTTCAAATTCTGTTAAACTTACTTGAAGACTGTAATTACGATGCGACGCGGTTTTCATGACCTCATCGCCCAGCAGTTCTCCACGATTTTCTCTGCTGGCTGTTATTTTTCGGACTCCACTAAATAAAATCACATCTCGACGATTCCAACAACACCTACAAAAAGCACCTTTGTGTGGCGGAATCGGCTTTCACCTTTTCATTTTCACCTACACCCCAGCTTTCGCAATACCATAGGCCAGGGGTCTCCAAACTTCTTTGTTCGAGGGCCACATAAGCTGTTACTCAACAGTCCGAGGGCCGGACATCTTACAAAATGTGATTGTTTCAGGAAATGTTTCTGCCAAATCAACAAATTTTCCTTTGTTATATTG
>Ga0210059_1007788_pt1 | contig 16976 bp, 10 predicted proteins | sample Ectturendosymbi2_FD_188042 | JGI IMG/M metagenome (GOLD analysis project Ga0210059, IMG submission 188042) | Ecteinascidia turbinata endosymbiont from Florida, USA - Sample 2 (SPAdes) (version 2) | ecosystem: Host-associated > Tunicates > Ascidians > Unclassified | place: Key West, Florida...
CGACGAGACAACCTGTTTAACAGTTTTTTTTCGGTGTCCCAGCGCCTTAGCTTTAATTTGTATGAAATTGTTTAATGTTTGCGCCAATAAACTCTCTCTCTCTCTTCTGCACGTACCCCCATATTTTATGTGTCACTGCGCTGTATATGAACTATCAGCGCTCCAAGTTAGACTATCGGAGGAAAATAAACTCAACGCTACGACACAGCAGTTTATAACTGCATAAATATCAGGTATCACATTAAACAGGGGAGTAAAACACATTCATCACCATGGGCGTCCGCAGGAACTTTTCCATGGGGGGCCAACGTCGACATTTCTATATGGTTTTCAGGTTCCTGGCGAAGCAATGCAAACCGACGTTCACAAAACACTTTAAACAAGCAGAGTAGACGAAAGATCTGCAAAAAGTGGTGAGATGTTTTCTGGACGCAGACGATAAGCCAGATTCCCACCAAAACATAATTATTACTCTTTGGCCCATTCACAACGTTCCTTGAAACTTGCCTCCAAATTTATTCCGTGGTATTTGCATTAAGTCAACAAATTAACAAGCAAAAAGTATGCGAAAACAAATGATCTCCTATGCAAAGTTAATAAGTTTTTTTTGCAAAATACAAAACTCAAGGAGGGGTTAACCACAACCCCCCTTCCGTACGCCCTTGGCCTCAGTGAATATTATAAAAATGTATATAGCTATTAGTTGATTGTGACCGTTTTTTTAGTTTTTCTTGTTTGAGTGACGTTTCGCCGACTGACCTTGGGAATGTTGTCATTCTGCTGGCATTCCAAGTTCCATTGCCCATTTATGATTTGATTTTCGGAATCTGCGACACTTGTAGATGTGAAATAACATTAAATTTTTTTGCCGATGATTCCGGAAAGTTATGAAAATGAACACAGTATTTGGTTGATTTTAAACATTTTTTCGCTTTTTCTTGTTTGAGTGACGTTCCGCCGACTGACCTTGGAATGTTGTCATTCTGCTGGGATTCCAAGTTCCGGTGCCATTTTTGATTTGGTTTTCGGAATCTAAGACACTTGTAGGTGTGAAACAATATACAATTTTTTTGCCGATTCCGGAAAGTTATGAAAATGAACATAGCATTTGGTTGATTTTAAACGTTTTTTCACTTTTTCTTGTTTGAGTGTCGTTTCGCCGACTGACCTTGGAATGTTGTCATTCTGCTGGGATTCCAAGTTCCGGTGCCCTTTTTTGGTTGGCTTTTCGGAATCCTGTGACACTTGTAGATGTGAAACAACATTAAAATTTTTTGCCGATGATTCCGGAAAGTTATGAAAATGAATATAGTATTTGGTTGATTTTGACCGCTTTTGAAGTTCTTCTTGTTTGAGTGACGTTGCGCAGACTGACCTTGGAATGTTGTCATTCTGCTGGGATTCCAAGTTCCAGTGCCCTATATTGATTTGATTACTGCGACACTTGTAGATCTGAAATAACATGAACAATTATTTCAGGCTCATCATTGGTATTGGCGTTTTTTCGAGAGAAACACTGCGTGTTGTTTTCGGTGCTGCGTATTCTGCCAGAATGACGATGATGATGATGGTCTCATTTTGTCAATTCGTCTTTCACCTAGATTTTTATTTGATGGTGTCAACATGCTGCATTAAAAAATCAGTTATAGTTGGCATTTCCTCATAGCCACCTCTACTGTTTTTCAGTTTTGATGTACAATGGTCCAAAACCTCCTCTATTTGAATTTGGCTCTTAATTTCACTAATCATAATGTAATGCGTGTTTTATGTTTGGTTCCTTTTTTTTGGCACCTCTGATTTGGTGCTGTTGATGACGAACCTTACTGCTTTGGATCTTAATTTTAGAATAAATGCATTAGATCGTAATTTTAGAATTTCTAAGCCAAAATTGCAAAGTTGCAAATCTATAATAGGTATATATTCAAAACATTCAATGTTTTGTTACATTGAACTCAACTGTAGAAGTTATCATGAACTTAAAATTTCCATTTTAACCATTCATGTTATAGTGTTGATGTTTTTTTTTAAGCAATGCCATTTTCTGAACGTTTGAAAGTTTATGAAGCTAGTGACTTTGAAAAGATTGGTGAACATGGACTGGTGGGCTGTGGAAGTTGCGGTGAGGTTTGGAAATGGAACCATAAAGAATTGAAAGAGGTTGCCATTAAGCAATTTTCCACAACTGGTAGTATTACACAAGTGCAAAAGAAAAAAGAAAAGTAAGAAGGTGCACATTTGTGTAAGTGGTGCTGCTCTGCTAATTGATAAAATACGTGGTTTTCTAACTTATCATTCTATTGCACAGTATTTAAAAATATGTCCGTACAAAGTGCAATGAGTGAATCAATAATTGCTAAATGTTTTTGATACTTTGAACAAAATTCAATTCTTAAGCAATCAAATTTTGGACCTATAAAATTGTGAAAAAACGTCTGCTGGGGATGCACTAAGTTACCCATATTGCAGTTCAACTAATTTGTGTTTTTACATCATAGCCGCAACCGTTGAACTTTGGCAAGGATAAAATCTCAGGCGTCCAACTGCGTTTTCCACTGATGAAACCACAAAGGTTAAACAGTTGTCTAGAATCCAAGTAGAAACTTTGCTTCCTTTTTTATATTTTTTTCTTGTTTATTAATACAAAAGAAAATTTTAATTTCAGTGCTTGATACTATGTGGACTGCAGTGGTCATTGGAATAGGTTCTGTTAATGTTTAGGATGCTCAATGTATGCTCACTTGCATAGGCCAACTAAATAGTGCCATCATTTGTGTGCCATCCTCAGGATGTTTAATGTGCAAATGTGAAGCTTGAAAGTAATAAAGTTTAAGAAATTTTAAAATCTCAATTGTGTCAGGGTCATAAGAAAGATTGATCATTTCTAATTGCAATTCCTATAGTGTCATGTTGAAGTCTGGTGATAAGGTGCAGGCTTGTACCTTTATTCAATGCTAGCAAACATAACTGAAAGAAAGCTGCTAGTACCTGATACTTGTAAATTTGAAAATCAGTTACAATACACATAGGAACTTTTATGTGTGACAAGTGATTTTTTAAACTTGCATTGGCTCTTTAGCCACAAAGGTTTCACGTCTGTCATAAGTGTCGTTTTGAGAAGTTACCTTTGGACAAATGCTTGTTAGCTTTTACCTTGATCTTATTATTAGTATCTTGAATCACAGTTTGTTGGTTAAAAACATTTTTAGAACCTGCATATACAACTAGCTCCCATTGACTGTTTGCTGAAGTAATTGGCAAGCTGCATAGAAATTAATGGCTGACTTTATATAATATATTTGAAAACAGCTTTACTTTAGTGGCATGTTAGACAATAGACATACTGCCATTACTTGAATGGGTGAGAAACTATTTTGCTGTCCCTTATTAACACTTACTGCACTCGATGTCCAATTTTTCTTCAGTGCGCTCAAATTACCAGGACTTGTTGCACTGCTTTGCCAAGTTGTTAAAAGTGTTGCAAATATTTGTGAAGCAAGCTGCTGTAAGCTATTGTGGTTTTGCAATAACCACCTTCATGACAAAGACTATATCAAGTTGAGTCCCACCCAGCCCCAAAGGTGAACGCATTCTAAAGAGCAAAATGTGAATGTGGAGCATATCAACACAGAGCACCTTGTACTGAGGAAATGTGGTCATCAGAAAGAACATGAATCATGGGTTGGTTTTATTAAGATTATTGGGACAAGTTCAGCAGGCAAGATTAAAGAGCTTATAGTACTATAGTTTGCCCATGCCCACTTTGAATTAATCTTGAGCTGCAAAAAATTTCTTTAACCATCACATTACATGACCAAAAATAATCTGCCAACAGCAAAACAATTTTAAATAACTCTATAGTAAAAAAAATTTGGAGCTTGCCTGAGTTAAATCATTTCCAATGAGAACAGGACAGATATCCTATTTCTAGCTGAAACAGAATTGGAGTACATCCTTAAAACCTAATCTAAAAATTAATTTACACTGTTGATGCACAGCACAAAGCTGTTATGTTGCACCCATATTTCAATGCATTGCTTTTTTCATGGCATTTTTGTCTGGATGGCTCACTGTTGTTAGTTAGAATGTTTGATAGCATGTTAATATTTATACATTACAATGCAGATTGTACAGTTTTCATTGCTAATTCAACTGCTTTAATCTGGAAACTTTAAATTAATACTAATTTTTGTATTAAGCATCACTGTTATCATTCTTCTAGAACAGGGATCTCAAACTCACGGGCCGATGCGGTCCGCGAGGGCATTTTTTTGCGACCCACAATGGTTTTCCGGAACTTTCAAATAATTAACATTTATGGTATTTAGTTTATGGGTGTTTTGAAGTGCTCAGCCAGCGAGTGAACAAGTTCAGTTTAGACTAAAGTAGAGATGGCTAGAAATGAAGTGACTATAACTCATGATACCTTTCGCAGGAAATAAGATGTGAAAGCTGTTTCAAGTGAGGTTCAGGTACTGCCATTGTTGCGTCGGTGTCACAATGCAGCCCTCGGGTTACTTCATAAGAACTCATTTGGCCATCAGAGCAATTTGAGTTAGAGACCCCTGTTCTGGAATGCTATTAAATATTTAAATTATGTCTCTCTTGGCTTTTGTACATGAGGAAATGTATTAATTAAAATGTAAACCATCTGCTCTGGTATAGATTTCCAAATTGTGTAGATGTTCGTCAGAGCAGGTGAGTGTTTCCTTTCCCCTCACATGATACTGCTTATTTATCAAGATCCATTGTTTCAAATGATTTGGTTGTGATTAAAAAATAGTGTAGTATTGGTTGCTGAACTAGTAATCATTTATTCTTTTTGCAGCGTGTCCCGTGAAGCAAATGTTTTATGCCGACTTCACCATCCCAACATAGTAAAAGTCTTTGGGAGAACTGTTTGGCCAAATGCTGTTGGAATCGTAATGGAATATATTGATGGAGGAAATTTGGAAGATCTTTTGGTTGAGGGTGATCATTCAAAGCCATCATGGATTTGCCTTTTTCACATAGCCAAAGGCATTGTCCATGCACTCTCCTACATTCATTCTTACAAAAAATGCAAAAGCTTGTGCCATGGTGATTTGAAGCCACAAAATGTCCTACTGACAAAGCAATTCCAAGTAAAGCTGTCAGACTTTGGGTCTGTGACATTGCTGCATGCTACAGGTGCTTCTGCTACAACCTTAGATACTACACGCTCCAACCAACACACATTGCAATATGCTGCTCCAGAATTTCTGAAAGATACCAATCAAGACAGAAAACCAGCCATGGACATGTACAGGTATGTGAATTGTCAGCATGTTTCCAGTAACTGCATTGTTTGCAAATTGTTTTATACCCGTTTTTAAAAGCTTCGGTTCCTAGTGTTTTATTTTCAGAAAAATAAGCAGGGATTGCATTATGCCCTACCAGTACTTATTTTGAACCTTCACCAAGTGAAAAGTCCACACAAGTTGGAAAAGTTGATACAAGATATTTAGCTGCATATTTTCAGGACTCTTGTATAATTTTTCTATAGCATTAAGTAACTCGTCTCCAGAATAGTGACACAAGTGAATCAAACAAGCATATATTTATAGGAGATCGATTTCACGATTCAATTTAGCATGCACATAAGGTTCTGCATTTGTATTATACCTGTGTTATCTAAGTTTGCTTTCCTGGCTTATGTCTTGCATTTCACATCGCTATGTAATCGACAGTTTGCATTTTCGTAATTTTGCTTAGCACTGGATGTGCTGCCTGTTATATAATATGTGGTGGTTCTTTTTGCAATGCAAACTGTCCTTGGTAATGGCTTTTCTATCCTGCACTGTAAAGTTAAAAAGCATGCACTTTAACCTAGTCGCATTTTAATGTTCCGGTGCAATAATTGTGTTTTTGTTTGCAATTAATTGTTTATTCATATTTTTCTTATGCTAGCTTTGGCTCTATTCTCTATGAAATACTGACAAAGCATGCTCCTTATGGTGGTTCTAACGCTTCAAGCGGTCTGCTGAGAGAGCTGATTGTGGGCAAAAGTAAACCTGATCTAGAACTGCTTAATGAAGTTAAAAAACGTTTGACTTCAAAAAACGATTTGTACCTATTTGAAGTAATGGAAGGTGTGATGACAAGGTGTTGGGACTTAGACCCAAATTCACGACCATCCAGCGCAGACGGTATGTAGTATGTTGCAAGTGCTGAACAATTTATTTTGTGTGTTGATCTGTGATTCACAAAGTTTATAAAGATCTTGCCTGAAACGTGCATTTCAGTACATCATCTAAAATTTTGTAGTTAGCTCTGTACAGCAGCAGAACTTCTACAATCCGTTGCCTTCAGCGAAAAGGAATTCGATGTACAGATTTCTTGACGTGCATATTAAGGGAAATGCTGGTTATTTTGTGGATATGGTGTAGCTTGACAAAAAATTGTTACTTGTGATGTGCGAACATAGCCTTGTTTGAAGGTTTAAAGTAGACAAACGCGACAGGACTCTGTTGTGTATCGTGCTTCCTTTGCTACTTCTTAAATGAACTGCAAAACCCAGTCCTATGTATTCTGGCTGTGAAAGCTGGTAAATGTCGAATACCTTTGCGTTATAAACTACTATTTAATGGTGTTTCGAAGAAATACGAATCTGTTCGTTTGTAACGTGCAAGTATATTGAAGTCGGTGGTACTGTAAAGTTTTGAGGGGCATATGTTGTAATTATAGGTATATAATTAAGTTCGAAGTATTTTTGGTAACACTTTAGACATACATAAATATACGAAATTGTCCTGAAATACAGTAGAGTTGTTATTTCTTCAAATAAATCGTTCAGTTTTGGTGCTGTTGTGACAATAGTAAGAATGTAACTGGTAAGTAAATACTGAAGCAATGTTATGAATTGAATGCTGTTACCCTATTTTGCATTGCATCTTATCTACATGTCAAGGAGGTCTATCGTGTGTTGATTAAATATTTTAGTAACTTTGTGTTGCAGTTGAGAAAGAATGGAGTCAGATTCCTGATGAGGTGATTTTGGTTCGGACGTTTTAATTGTTTTTTAATAATGGAAACATACCGCCTTTGATCCCACATGAAATTTACCTTGATCTAAAACAGGGGTTCCCAACCTATCTGTGAACTTGTACTCCTTCAGCATTTCGACAGACGAGCATGTACCCCTAAACTTTCGTATGACAAAAGAGCTTAGCAAAATAACAAAAATCAACTAAATTTTTGATAACTGTGAGATTTTTAGAATGATTTTTTGAAAATAATATTCACTGATATATGTAAATACATTTGGAAATAAATATTATAGGCTGTAAATATACTTTTCACTGCTATTGCTAACATTAAATGTACACCTTCAGATAGGCAAATGTACCCCTAGTGGTACATGTACCCATGGGTGGCGGAACCTTTTTCAAAATGGTGGGCACAAGTGCACGTCAAAAAAAACACAGAAAATTTTTGTGGTTTGAATTGGTATCTGTGACGTCACAAGCATTGGAATATGACATCAGTACCTATAATTACACCACTGTGAAAACGTATCGGTTAACTACCTGAAATTCAAATGAGCTGTTACAGGGGCGGCCCAGGTTAACAGCGTCACTCGGGCTCATCATACGATTTATTCTGACTGACTAAAACCGTTCGACGCTTGTGTCACTGACGTTTCCATTTGCTGGCAGCATCGTTGCTCTGTGACGTTAGTTACGTAACAATAAATGATAAGTTCTCATGATAACTTCTCCATTGTTGAATAACGCACATCATAGAGCAGTGATAACGCCAGTAAGCCCTCCACGTGCGAGGCTCATTCATATTAGACCCAGTTACTGGACAACTTACCGTTCGTTTGAAATTATTCTCGAAATAGGAACTGTCCATTGGATTGAACTTCAAATCCAATGTTCTATACAAATCCATTGCTTCAAAAAACGTTCAGTCCGATATGAATTGTGTTTCAAAAAATACTTATTCGAGCTCTAATTCAGGGGTTCTCAACCTTTTTTCTCCCGTTTACCCCTTGCCAGCTTCCTATCATAAAATTTAACCTCTGTTTTTTGTTTACTCACTAGCGCTGTAGAAAAAAACAAAGTATTGCAACGTCAGCATCATTAAATTTAACCCCAGGATAGGTAAAATTTACCCTCAGTTGAGAACTCCGGCTCTGATTGATGAACCCGAGTAAAATGCGAGCGAACGAAGTCGAGAGAACGCCTACTACGAACGATATTATTTTATTCAGGTCACCTGCAACATGAACGTGAAAGGCCAGACATGAAACGAAAATATACGAACAGTGACATGCACAAAGAAAACAGCCCGAATTAACAACATGGAGAAGTTGGACCGGACCGTGGTTGGTGGCACAAATATGCAAAGCAAGCAAGCTTGCGTTCTCATATATAAATCGTAATCGAAGACTCGGGCTGAACCCGAGGATCCCGTGTACCGGAATCTCCACTGGGCTGTTAAAAACACCAAGAACACAGCTTCAAAAATTGGCAAAAATGACACAGCATTGATACCTGTCTTAAACACTTTCAAAATAACAACTTTTCCACATTTTGAACACAGAAGTAATATGACTGAATACTCATTCTACAAAGGCATTAGATACCGGTGTCAAGCGAAATTTCTGACCTCTGCGAAATCTGACCTAATATTGTTTGTCAGTTATTTTGCATCTCAGAATAAAGGAATAAAGTTTGGCAATTACTTTTTTGATGTGTGTTGCGCAAATTGAAACTTTTAGGTTTAATGTCAGATACCAACAACAAGCTTACAGTTCGAGAATAACTATAACCGCTGAAAAATATTGGACTTAGTCTTAGACCTCAATTATTTTTCTTTTTCAAACCTAACCCGAAACACTTATAAGCACTAATCATCAGTTTTCTCAACGTATTTGATATGTAGAATATTACTCTATGCATGTTCGCATGGTGTGAAGTCAGAAATTTCGCTTGACACCGGAATGCAAAAACACGACAAAGCATATGTAGCAACTGGCAAGTTGTTTGTAAGGATGCCAATTGTGTTGCCAATGCAGAAATAAAATATAGCTATTTAGTGTTGCCAATGCAAAAACAAAAACACAAGTGAAATTGATCTGTTAAATATTTCATTTTGCGTATAAGAATCAGCAAAATCTCACTATTCAGATGGTGTTAAAACGCTTGAAATGCACCAATTGTTTAATGGTGTGGCATGAACGTTTTCCTGCACACAAGCATGGGTGTCGAAAGGGGGGTACAAATGTGAAAATTTCAGCAAGAAAGGTTGTTTTCTTAGTTTCAGGTGATAAAAACAAAACTTCACCACTTTTGGCCCCCCACCCGAGAAAAACGTTTGGAAAAATCCACTAGTGGCCTCGCTGGAAAAAGTCCTTCCGACGCCCATGTACACAAGCATGTGAAATTACACCATTTTTGTGAAAATTGTGTTGCATTACACCATCCAGCAACAAGGTTGAACAACACCAATGCGGTGTGTACCCATAGTTTGATGACAGACTGTGCACGGTGTATTCTGACAAGCAAATACCAAATCCTGTCAAATTATAATTGATATATTACAAACAATACTGACAAAATACTGCCAAAAATCCGCAACATGTTTTTCATTTAACGGTTTACTTTAACAATGGACCCAAACTTATTTAGGCAAAATTCGACATTTAATAGTGGAGGGGCCAGCCCCCCAGAAATAAAAGTGAAAGGGCCTAGGCCCCCGGTTCCGCCACCTATGCGTGTACCCCAGGTTGGGAATCCCTGATCTAAAGCACTGTGGTGTGAGTTGCGATACATCTGAAACAATGCATTCTACCTTATTTAAGTTGTTTTGATGGGATCTTGGCTGATTTAGCCGAAACAGCGTTGAATATGCGATTAAAGTGCAATTGCTAATGTAGTTAACGTTTTTAAAATGTTCGATATCTGAAACGCTTTGTTTCGAGCTTCTAGTTCTCGGTGTAGACAGTGGCGTATCGCGGCACAGGGTTGTGTCGTGTAAGCGCAGCTTTTGATACCACTTGTCAGCATAAAACCAGATATTCTACAGGTGTCCTAAGACAAGCTGGACCGATGAATTGGCATGCTGAGATATATCGTCCGATGTAACGATGTTAATGATCTGTCACATCGGCAAAATTCCACCGATATATATCGGCAGTGTTTGCTCATAAAAGCCGCTACGTTAGTTTTCTGCACGGAGTGTTCGGAAACCCAAGTTGCTACTTCGTTAACGCAAAATCTCTGTCCCGTTACTGACGGCGCGCAGCCCTCCGACTATTGTGGTGCCTAACAGAAAGACCGCTACACGATCATCTCCATAAACCGATTTATGACGTCACAATAGCTCGCAGGGTTTTGCGCCGTAAGCAGATGACTGACTGCGATTGTGAACAAATCAGGATAAGTCCTGTGGTGGTTGACTGTTTTAGTGACCCAGGTTTGCGTAGAATTCGATTTTGCGCCGAACTTTGCGTTTGCGCACAATTCTGTCTGTTATACGGCTTTTCATATGCACAGTCTTTCATCGCACGGAAGTGATGCCTTTCAAGTTGCTTTGAGTAATGGAAAAAGTATTGGCATCCGCTATCAGCAATAGAAAATGAAGAACATCGGTATCGGCCCAAAAAAGCCTTTTTATTGGTTGAGCTCTACCTAAGACCCAGTCAAACATGGCTATTAGCCTAGCCCAGTGGTTGTTAACCTTTTTTACATATCTTACCCTTTTATCAAACAAGATTACCAGATTTACCCCCAATGCAATCATATGGTACTCGTTTATTGAAAATACGAAATTAACAAACTCTTACAATTTAGAACGATTTATAAAAATTTACATTGGCTGAAATACGTGATTCAGTAAATTTACCCCCTTGGAGATGAAATTTACCCCAGGTTAAGAACCACTGGCCGAGCCCACCTTGCTATTTAGATGGTGGTGCCAGTCGCATTGTCAAACACACTTGAGGTTATCACTTTTGTTTGGTCACAGCGCAGTTTTTACATCACAATCCTTTTTTTTCCTGCAAACATCCTGAGACGATGCGTAGTCGTCGTTCGTCGAACAATCAGCAAACGCCAGTAACGTTTATCCAAACGTACATCCACTCATAAAATTGATGCTGACAATCACCTGCAAAGTTTAGATTCAAACCCTTCACCTATGTGGAGATTAGTCACTACGATTTAGTATGGCTTAGGCCAGGGTTTCTCAAACGGGGCCTAGGGGCCACGGAGCGATTCTCTGGGGACCACGAGCAGAGGCCTTCGCCAGGTAGCTTTGCCGTGATATTGCATAACCCAAGTGTCACGATATATTCGCCAGTTAAACTTAGAAGGGGGCGACGGCTCATAAAAGTTGGAGAACCACTGATTTAAGCTTCGTTTTTAATAAGATTTTTTTGAAATGGTATATTAGTATATGCTTGCTTCTCGCAGACTGCTATGAATTTAAACGTTATACTTGTATGTCACTGCTTTCACCAAGCCCTGGTCTAAGCTATCGCTTGTGGTGGCTTTCCTAGGCAGCTCTGAATTTTCGACTGGTAGGTGTTAGTTTACAGCCTGGCTCTTGGCATTGCTCTAAGTTGCCCAAGGCAGCGCGGGATGGTATGGTAGTTGCATTGAGTTGGTGTGGGAAGTGCCAAATTCGGTATCAACAGTTTAGCTGAACCTGATTGGAATTTTAAACAAGCAAAGTTTTTCCAAGACTTTTTCAAACAGGTTGTTTTTCCCCGCTGAACAAAATACAAACTAAACATGCAATCCAACCAGCGTTGGAAATTTTCACTGCTGACAGGAGGCTGACAAGCCTTAATACTCCCTTTTTAACCGACTCCACTGCCACGTTCGTTTTTTGCAACAAAAACGTCAATGCGTTTGTGGCGGACTCAGAACGTTGGAATCCTGCAGTAAACTCTATCGATGCTAAACGATTGCCCGGGCTCAGTGCTCTCACTTTTAGGGATTTTGTCCCAAGACTGGAACTTTTGAGTCCTTTTAGGGATTTTCGGAAAAATATGAAAATGTGTGATATGAACTATTTCAGTTTATTTTACAAATGATATTTGGTTCTGTTTTTAACATTTATCATTCGCACTCCGATTTCATGCTGCACCACCACAGATTTCGGGATTTTTTGGTACTGTCCTAGAGATTTTTGGAATTGCATTTGTGAGAGCCCCGTCCGTGCTGAGCATGTGTGCATTTATGAAATTCATTTCTGCTCACATGCGAATAACACAGAACGTATGGCAAAGAACTTAAACGATCAGGTTGCTTACCATTATTCTGTACCGAACGCCACACGGTTAGATTGTTAGCACTCTGTTCATTTGACTTCAGATGTAATCGCAAACTTCATGCTTAGATTGATTAACACAAATATTTTAATGGCATATTTTGTCGAAAACTGCAGCATGTGCACGCATGTTTTACTCTGTTGCTTAGTTTGTTGCGTCTTCTGTATCCATGGATTTGAACGGACGTTGCCAGATCTTCACCAACATTAACTCAAAATCCGGTCATTTTTCTGAAACGTGTGATCTATGTTTGCCCATAATATCCAATTGGCATTATTGAATGTTTCTGCTGTTCAGCCATTTCAATGAATGCTAATAGGGAAAAAATGTTATTCGGTGAAATTTCGTGCCAAAGTGTTACTTGCAGACACTTCAACCTCTCGGATGGACATTCGACTATCAACCTTCACTCTCACCGAGCCAGACTGCCGACGTCAGCGGTCAACCAAACAACCTGAATGCGAGTGACGGACAGAATAGCAGCCAGCAAGTCCCCGATGTGTCGGGGAGGAAAAAGACAACCCTTCATTAGTTAGTTATAATACTTCTTCTTTGTGCGAGTAGTTCATGTACAACTGACGCGCCAAACTTGTGATGTAAATACATCCAAGTGTTTTCCCCTGTTGCTATGCCTTATCTCCCTCCTATGTTCGAAATCTATCAAATGCTTCTTAAAACTATTTTGCTCAGCAATTTTCACACTGTAGATTGCAAGCAATATAAACTGTCATAGCAACACTGTTTTGACGGGATTTTGCAGACGTTTATCGAGGATTTTATCCCTTCTAGATAGTTTTTTTACCTGTTATGGTCTTTGCATTGTGTTGCAACTTTAACTTATCCCCAAAATCGATTAAAGCTACCATCCAAACTCTAAATTTTGAGGCAGTCTGATTGAGGCTTTCCGTAAGAAATTCAGTTAGGTCGGGCAGTTGCACTACGACTTTTTGTTGACGCCAAACATTCGAAACTAATGCAATGCTTTGTTAGAACAACAATTTTTGCGAAGTGAATTCCATTCAAACCTGAAACGATACAGGACCTTTTTCGTTATATTGGAATCAGTGCAGGCGTCGTTGTAAGGAAAAATGCCATTGCCTGTTCTGTTCACCTAGACCGCCTATAGTGGAAGGTTGCTGCCAGGGGGAACGAATGAAAACGCCTGGCAGTTGAACGCTTCATAGTCGTTTGCAACCGATGCCTGAGACCTTATATAATTTTCAAATGCGATCTCCTAGCTTCAATGTTCGAGGACTTTCTGAAAACCCAAGTTTTTCACGGGAAGTATATTACATATTAAATCTATAACTACAAAACCTGAATCTAATGTTTAATCGCAAAACCTCAATCTCAAATCTGTATTTGCAAAATGTATCTAGTTCATAGGCCTCACTGCAAACCACAATAGCAACTCACTGCGTGCAAACTGGTTGTAATTGAACATTTCGCCATTGCCAGCAAAAGTAATTTCAACTTCTGTGCTTGACAGTTGCTGTGATTTGTTCCTAAAGACTCTTTTCAATGTTTGAAAATACCCAATGAAGTTAGTTTTTCTTTGAATTGTTACGTTCACGTTGCATTTCAGCATGAACTTCAGTGGAAAGGTCAACTTTCAGATTGCAGTGATGAAAGCCCACAGTGATTCTACGAACACAGAGCACTATGTGGTAGGTATTTCAGTGGGAGCGCGTTGCAACACAGGGTAAAAGTTGTCAACGTTTATATTTGATTGCTCGTCATATTAATAAAATTTTTCGAACTCAGAAAAGCGGTTTCGGTTCTTACTGCTCTTATCTCTATCCATCTTACGCTCAAACCCATTGTACGCTCAACTCCGCCCCATCTTATGGTCAACTGCCCTCACTTATGCTGTATGTTCAAATCACTTGAACCATCTGATGCTCAACTCACTACCTACTTACGCTCAACTCACTTCCATATTACGCTCACCTCTTCAACAGGAATAAAATTCTGGGTTTGTTTTGATGAAAACTTACGAAGGTATTTAAAATATTTGTGGATCCCTGTTTGCTCCATGGTCCAACGCAGTTTGTTTCAGTTGTTTCACCCAACCCACTGAAGAACTTGAGTGAAACAATAAATCAGATGCAGGACTCCTAAAGCATGCTTACATATGTTACAACCACAGCTTCAAGCATGACCAAACTAAGAGAGAAAATGCGTTTTCAGCGCAGTATTTGAAATTATTCAATGAGCTGACCAAACATAAAGGTATTTACTCGGAGTGTAATTGCTGTGATCAACTTCCTTGTATTTTTTGAAATGGTAGAGGAAATAGGTGATGAAAGAAGTAACATTTTTATTGACAGCATGCACTGTACTGATCTTGAATAGGCTATCATCGAAGTGTTGGTGCTTGTCGCCTTCAGCTATCCAACCGTGCAAAAACAGATACAAATATAGCAAGCAGTACTGCCCGTTTTCTAACTTCAGTGATAATGTTACAGATGTTGTTGCTGCGACTTGAATTGTTTCAGTAAATTCAGGATGCAATCGTTCCTTCATGTTTTGCAGTACTCTCCTTCTCTCAAAAAATTATTCGTCAAGATGAACGCCGTCAACGTAATATACTTCAAATTCTCCACACGCAATCCAACGGATTGTGTCATACGTGCTTCCCCTGTATTTGAACAAGCTGCTGATCAGAAAGATGTGGTCAGACGCTGCACGTCGCACCAGTTTGTGGATGAAGGTACAAAGCTACTGTTTTTATTAATGAAGTTTGCTCCTTACTATGCTGAACGTATCGCCAAAAATGGGATAAATTTTTCTTCCCGTTATGCGTGACTGTTACAACACGCAAAAATCTACTCAGTCCAAACCTACACCACTACAGTACATGAACCCATTTTGGCAACGTGTTTTTTTGTAGTGCCTGGCAGTACTGCAGTTTTAACCTCGAATGAAAATCACTGAAGAAGTAACCACTGTGAAACCAGAAATACTAGCCCAAGACAAACACAGTGCAAATACAAACATTCAACGGACTGATAAGGTACAAAAACATCCCAGACAAAATCGTCCGACAGGCAACTTAACAAAACGGTAGCAAAGGTTGAAAAAACAAAACACAGGACCTAGGGATTCCTATCTTTCTGCACGAAGCATGTGATGGCATATTGCAGTAAGTGATGTCGATGATTTTTACCTACGTTGGCGTCGTTTTCACAAAAAAGACTCTAAGTTTATTTACTAATTTCTTTTGTAAGAAAAGAAAATCGATGCTAAAATCTTTTTTGCCAACATCAGGGCTTCTACCTGAGGCTGATAGTGAGAGGAATGAAAAAACTGTTCCTTACGTGTTAAGATTACAGAAATAGTACATTATCAAACACTGAAAAAATGCACAGAAACTTTGAAAAGAATGGAAACGATTTGTTTTTAATTTTCCGAATTTGCAACGTTCCAAATTAAACGAGAATCGCGAATCGTTTTGACAAAAAGTAGAGTTTGGATACATCCGTTAAAAAGTTGAAGTCGTTAGGTCTCTTCATATCTCTGTTTTTAGTACTCTTGGTTTTAAAGTTGTGCAATGATATTTAAATGATTAACCCTTTGGGTCCCGGGTTTACCCCCTTTTTTGCAGAACTTTGTAATCCTATAACTCGCCAGGCGATTGAGCTAGAGAGCTGTTCAAACCATCCACGGATTCAGCAAGTCTTCTAGTTGACATCGAAAAACAACGTTTTTCGATTTCGGTGGGGGATTTCTGGACGTGACGTCACAAAGAAGGGATGTTTTGGAAATTTGGGCCACTTTTGGCCGGCCCTGGTCCCCAACCCATTGACCCATTCTTTAGGCTCAAAGTTTTGTTGAAAACTAGGTCAACATCCGCATCTATAGAGTCCTTGATTGACTTGCTAGCATATCTGTAGCCAAAATTATGGGTCAAAAACCCAGTTTTTGGCCTAATTCAAAACTTTTCAGAAAAGGCATAATTTGCCCTTTCAGGGCAAACTTTGGCCAGCCATAACTCGGCAGGTGATTGAGCTAGAGAGCTGTTCAAACCCTGTAATGACTAGTGGCGTCGTGTAGTTTAGAATCAAAAAAACGTTTTAAAAATTAATTTGGGGCGTTTTGGGCCAATGGGATCATGACAGGGGCATGTTTTTTGGTTAATTTTGTGACGTCATCATCCGATCCCACGCGCCAATATTTTGGCTTGCAGTATTTTTGGATTCTAGGGCAGAATACGCGTTTTTAGAGCCCTTGATTGAGTTTCTACCGTTTCTGGTTCAAAAGTTTGGCCAAAAACAGCTAATTGGTAAGGGGCTTTTCTCAATACTTTTGGGGGATTTCCCCAATTAATTTTAATGTTTTTTGGCCTTAATCTTGGAACCAGGAACGCTAAAAACCCATTCGGACCCTTCACAGTTCCGAAATGTAACCAAAAAACAGCTAAACTAAAAAAAAAATTATGTCATTTAAATGGCTCCTGCGGGTCTTAAAGGGAGGTCGGGCAAAAATGCTTACGTCAGCAAAAAATAACATGAACATCCTATCAATATACAAGCATTAAAAAAAACCCAGACAGCCTAAACTGAAACGTTTCTTTTTTATTGCAAACTACATACCTTCACGAGTCTTTAGAGGGTTTGAACAGCTCTCTAGCTCAATCTGACGGCGAGTTATTGCCTGGGGAGAAATGCCCCTC
>Ga0210059_1007789_pt1 | contig 16975 bp, 8 predicted proteins | sample Ectturendosymbi2_FD_188042 | JGI IMG/M metagenome (GOLD analysis project Ga0210059, IMG submission 188042) | Ecteinascidia turbinata endosymbiont from Florida, USA - Sample 2 (SPAdes) (version 2) | ecosystem: Host-associated > Tunicates > Ascidians > Unclassified | place: Key West, Florida...
TGCTTTGATGCAGTCAGATTGTTTGTACTCGTCACTATTCTTTGAACACTATAATCGCATTTTACTCTGTGATTGAGTGATCGAACTTTGCAGTGTCCGTTTGATCGATGGCGTGCCAAGCCACAATGCTTGCGCATTTTACCTAGACTAGACCAAGTTAGTAATTAGCGCCCTACTCCGCAGTAGTGCTGTAACAAGTGTTACGTTTTAGCTAACAATAGTGTTAAGAATGTGTCTGTAACCCTATGGTTCTGTCTTCAATGCAGTTGCAAAAAGTGTCTGTAACCCTGTGATTTCGCCGGCTTCAATGTCTTGTACTACGTTCTGTATTGTCTGTTTTTATCAACTTGCGTTCTGCAGAGTGTGTGTGTTCATACTATGGACTTCGTGTCTGCTCACAAACAAATTAAATTAAATTAAATTAGTGGCATAACTGAGAGAATTCACAAGGCAACAGTCACCAGCAGACACGTAACGAGCTTGGCACGTCAGGAGGGGCGAACAATTTTCTGAGGGAGGCACAAATTGTACGTCGAAAGCATACGTCAAGCTTAAGCCCAGAGCGTCAAGATCCAAGGAGAGCTCCAACAAACTGTGGTAGGCTATACGCATAGAACACATTGCCGGTTTATGATTATTTCAATGAATATCCATGAAAAATTTGTATCAGAATATTTCATGAAATTTAGTTTTGTTCATCCATTCAGATTTTGTGGTAATAACGCCAGAGTCTTTCCATGAAACTCAATATGACGGTTGGACAAGTCGCATGCCGACTGTTGTGTCGATATACGCAAAGCACGCTGGCTGCGTCTTACGTTTTGCTGAATTGTACGGATTGTTACGAATGAATCAGGCGAAAGAACGTGTGGCTGTTCGGGTTTGATATGCACCGGATAAGTGACGTAACAGACGGGGGCAGGGGTGTTAACCGCCCCCTGGCAAGCTAATGTGAAAACCAGGCCCTCAGCTTGCTTGTATTTTGGCATTTACTATTTGTTTGGTTTTCAGTAAGTTGTTATATTTTGCGTGTTTCGGAGTGTTTCCCATGATTTCCAGTTTTAGTATAGCCATCCACATCCGGATTCACTATTATTTTTCAACTTTTTTCAGAGTGTAGGGCTGGCCAGTGGACTCACTGCAGCTACGTTTCTCCCCTGGCTCTTGCAGAAAAGAGCTATATGTTTAGGGCTAACAGCAGTATCCTAAACTGAACATGGTTGCTCTTCTGATCAAATGCCGTGGTTTTGTCAGCGTTTTTTATTAGGTAAAGCCCTAATGGTGTTTTAGATGTGATTCTTTCCATTTTAATTTTCTTTCAGATAGTCATTCAGAAATCAGATTGCCATTGAGTACTAGCGCAAGTTTGTACTGCTCCCATGCTGAGAAAATCAGAGATATTGGTGATCTTGAAGAGGAAGCAAAAGTCACTTTGCCAATTGGCAACCACAGAACTCTTCCCAAAAGAGACAAACAATAGGGAAACAGAAAGAAAATTACAAAAGTGCGTTTAGGTTTTATGCTTCAGATTAGTGCATGGTTCTCAGTCCCTCAAATCGAAATATGAAAACTACAAATCAGTGGAGATTTTTCGAAAATTTTCAGAATGTCAAGTCCCTCTGCGCCAATGTAGTACCCCCTTCTGGAAGACTTTCTGGCGACGATTCTGATTTGAAACTCACATCATTTTGCGTGACGGTTTCGTTGCGTTCGATTCTTTTCAGTCTGAAAAAGTAACAAACACACGAATCGTGAACCTAGCAGTTCAACCAATTGGGTGCGTTTTACATGACGTTTCTTGCTCGTGTGTGTGAGATTTTTACAGCAGTGGTAAGCGAGTCAAAACGTGGTCCTCACGTTGTGCTTTAACATCTTTATGTTGCCATACATATGTGCAGTGTGGTTTGTTTTTATGAGTGCAGATAGGAAAAGACAGTTGTAAACTTACAAAAATGTAAGCAATGTGTTTTTTCAAATATTTCAACCGTGACGTTTTTGGTTGGTTCTCCCCTGGAAATTAATAATCCCGTTACCGCCGGCCAAGCGCAATTTCCACAATTCCGTGTCATTGAACTTTTTGCGTCGAAGGTAGCAAACAGACGCAGTGATCATGGGGCATTCTAGAGTAATGATATAAAATTTTTTATTGATTGTACTTTAGAGCATCTATATCGTCATTTTCGGCTTTATCAAATTAGTTACCGCTTTTCCATTTTTTCCTCGTAAATATGGGGAGTGGGCCTCACAAGTGAGTTAGCCTAGGGCCTCACATCAGCTTAATCCGGCCCTGATATTTGATCTACTTTCAATAGAAGGGTACTACTGAAAAACAGGTTTAGATGATTTCGTTGATGAATTTGACAGTGCACGTGATAATCGAAGGATTGAGTTATATTGAGGTGGTGATGATGTAAAATTTTAAAGTAGACTGTGCAGGGATCTGAGTGGGATTTGTATTGCTTATTGTCTATTTGTCTGAATCTTGTTAGATTCTGATATAGTGCGTGTTTCGCTTATGACAAGACAGTCATAAATCAACGCAGGGTTGAAAAGTCAGTTTTTGAGGAACAGCCAGAGGAAATCCAGTGCGAATATTAAAATTAACGAGTTCGTTGGGAATATTCTGCAAAATAAGTTTTCCGCCTGATGTTACATCTTGCTACCAGGTACACGCCCTAAACGCCGGTGCACACCAACCTGCGACGCTGCTATGCTACTTTAGGTGCAACTGATGCCGAAACCTCGCCTCTGTTAACTGCACACTGCATTGAATAGTTCTCACCCTACCCACGCTGCAGGTTGTTTTTTCGATTACTAGGGGTAAAAACCAAATTTCACCAAATTTGTGGTGAAAATTTCTAGGGGAAAAACCAAATTTCACCAAAAATTCCCAGCTGGCAACCCTGGAAAAAATCTTTCCGACGCCCATGACTACGTAGCTTCTGAAAAGTTGAAAAAGAATGCAACATGAATTATTTCTCTATTTGGTAGTACATATGTTTGCGAACAGATGTTTTCTCGAATGAAACACGTTAAGAATAAGATTAGAACTTCTATCGCTGATTGTCACCTGGAGCAATGCAAGTGCTTGGCCACTACATCGTTAGAACCCGACATAGATTTTCCAGTTCGAGAAAAACAAAGTCAAGTGGCTCATTAACGGGTAATTATTAATCTGATTGATTTGATGTAAATAAACTTGCTTTTTGTGTGATATGTAAATTTGTAAATTCTTACGTAAATTATGTACATTGCACAATAAAACATTGTGAATGAACTTGATTTGTATTTAAGTTTCGTGAAAACGTGTGTGGCCGGCATTAAATTTCCTCTTCTGAAAGTGGTCCGCAACACTAAAAAGGTTGGGCAGGCCTGGCTCACATGAACTGGTCTCAATAGTCGTGGGACCAGTGAAAGACGACCGCAACCAGCTGATGGGTTGGTGGGGCAAAATATTTGCAACTGGTTAATTGAATAAAAGAGTTTTTGGTGCTTTCAAAACGTTTTCAAAATTTTGGGGAGGGCAATTTCCCAGTTGTCCCCCTGGTTCCGGCCCTGTGGCGAAGCAAGTATAACGCTTGTTGTTAAACGCTTATATACTGCGCAACAATCATCGGTGCGCGTGTGCCAGTAGCGTAGCAAGGCTATGTGCCGCCCGACACTTCATTGTTCGTTAACAAAAAAAGTCTATTTCGAAAAATACTATATTACCAAACACTGCCTGATGAGACATCTGCCTTTTTAATGCCCAGCAGTAATTGCAACATCAACGCCTTCACCACAATCACACCCAAATATATTTTTTGAACTTGCGTTAGGTTTTCAGAAAAATGTTCATGCCTTCAATTCATCAAAATGAGACAAGCACCCGTAGTAAGCTTTTCTGGTTAAAATGACTTCTTGTTTTGAAGAAAAATTTGTCCATTTGGTGGAATGCAACATATTTCAAAACAATTTTGTTTTCAAATAAAATTTGTCCATTTCGCGGAATGCAAAATATTTCAAAACAATCACATTACGTAAGATGTCCTGGCACCGAATTGTTGTGTAGCGGATTGTGGGGACACTGGGAAGAAAAACTTTGGCGCCACTCTTTTAGAGCAAACATTTAAACAATTTATTCACTCTACAACCATATTTCCTAGTTTTTCAGGCTAGCCAGCAGTCGAAGGCGTCTTCACATGGAACCTAACAAAACGTGATATTTTCAAACTTTAAGAAAAGTATGCAAAATATCAAGGATGAGTTTCATGTTTCAAGTTACTCTCAAATCTTTGTTTTCAATCATCAAATTGCAGAACCCCACAACGTGCCACATGGGGCCCGGAGCCACACCCCTGCTGCCCCACTGTGCAGAGTTCTAGATTATCACACGTATGCGTTCAACTACGAGTGTGTCTAGAGTTTGAGTTGAGGATACACGGCGCAGTGCAATTACTTTCGTGCAGGGCTAACGAAGTACAGGGCATGCAAAGAAATGGAAATAGAAAGAAACATTTGCAGATTACGGTAAACTTCCGTTCCTTTCAATAGTATGACACGTCGCATAACTTCCTGACATGCAACTTCTCGTGTAGTGCAGGAAAACATGCTTTCCTCAAATCGTTAACTTCACTAGGAAGCAAAACCATATCCTGGCTTTCAAAAGTTCAGAGTGTTACTTGAACAACCAAAAACTGGCTAAAAAACACTGGCCAAGCCCATCAAGAGTTGTTACGCAATTTCGAGACTTGGATTAATTCAACGTGTATTGCAACTGGAGGCAGCGTCAAGTAACCATTTCAGATTTCTGTCATGTTTTTCGAGATTAGCTCCAGTGACAGTTACATCATTTAACATATTTTCGATGAATATTCACCCAAAAAATGGTCTCGTTTGCCGAAAGTACAATTCAAGTTACGGGCAGAGCACTGATAACAAGGGCTGTGAGGTCTAACCACCGCAAAATAAACACAAACATTGCGTCAAGTCACGTGAACGTTGAAAGAACGTTCCACACCGGAAGCAACAAAATGATTTTCTATGCAGTGTGTGTTAGCACATAAGAAGCTAAGTAACCAGCAACCAAAGACCTTTTTCCGCACTCCTGGCAACATTAAGGTTTTTCTCCAGTATGTGTTCGCATGTGCATGGACAGGAGATGTGATTGGGTAAATTTTTTTCCACATTTCTGGCAAGAATGAAGTTTTTCCCCAGTGTGTGTTCGCATGTGCATGGTCAGGGAGCTGGCAACGGAAAATCTTTTTCCACACTCCTGGCAACAAAACGTTTTTTTCTCCAGCATGTGTTCTCATGTGATGGGCAAGGCCATTGGACTGGGAAAATATTTTTTAACATATCTGGCAACAATAAGGTTTTTCACCAGTGTGTGTTCGCATGTGCGTGGTCAGGTGACCTGACCGGGAAAATTTTTCTCCACATTTCGGTCAACAAAAACTTTATTCTCCAGTGTGTGTTCGGATGTGCATTGTACATGAATGAGCTGCTGCTCTGGGAAAATCTTTTTCCACACTCGTGGCAAGAATAAGGTTTTCCTCCAGTATGTGTTAGCATGTGATATGCAAGGCCATTGAACTGGGAAAATTTTTTTCCACCCTGGCAACAAAAATGTTTTTCTCCAGTATGTGTTCGCACGTGCGCAAAAACGTTTTCTAAACTCCTTGAAATAATAAGGTTTTTCCCCACTATTCGTTCGCATGTGCGTGGTCAGGCTGGTGGACAAGGAAAACCTTTTCAAACACACCTGTCAACAAAAGGGTTTTTCTCCAGTGTGTGTTCGCATGTGCATGGTCAGGTGGATAGCAATGGTAAATCTTTTTTCGCACACCTTCCAAGAAAATGTTTTTTCTCCAGTGTGTGTTCGCATGTGATTGGTTGAGTGGGCGGACCGAGAAACATTTTTCCACAATCGTAGCAACATTATGGTTTGTCTACAATGTGTGTTCGCATGTGCGTGGACAGGTGACTTGACTGGGTAAATTTTTTTCCACATTTCGGATAACAAAAAGGTCTTTCTCCAGTGTGTGTTCGCATGTGCGTCGTCAGGCTGCTGGGATCGGAAAAATATTTTCCACACTCCTGGCAACAAAAAGGTTTTTCTCCAGTGTGTGTTCGCATGTGCATGGTCAGGTGATGTGACCGGGAAAACTTTTTTCCACATTTCGGGCAACAAAAAGGTTTTTCACCAGTGTGTGTTCGCGTGTGCGTGGTCAAGTGGCCGGCATCGGAAAATCTTTTTTCACACACTTGGCAACAATAATTCTTCTCTCCAGTATGTGTTCGCATGTGAGTGGTCAGGTTGCTGGATTGGGAAAATCTTTTTCCGCACTCCTGGCAACAAAAAGGTTTTTCTCCAGTGTGTGTTCGCATGTGCGTCGTCAGGCTGTTGGCAACGGAAAATCTTTTGCCACACACTTGGCAACAATAATTTTTTTCTCCAGTATGTGTTCGCATGTGAGCGGTCAGGTTGCTGGATTTGGAAAATCTTTTTCCACACTCCTGGCAACAAAAAGGTTTTTCTCCAGTGTGTGTTCGCATGTGCGTCGTCAGGCTGCTGGCAACGGAAAATCTTTTACCACACACTTGGCAACAGTAATTTTTTTCTCCAGTGTGTGTTCGCATGTGCATAGTGAGGTTGCTGGCAAAGGTAAATCTTTTTCCACACTCCTTGCAAGAATAAGGTTTTTCCCCAGTATGTGTTCGCATGTGCATGGTGAGGTGACCGGACTGAGAAAATTTATTTCCACACTCCCGGCAACAAAAAGGCTTTTCTCCAGTGTGTGTTCGAATGTGCGTGGTCAGTATGCTGGCAACGGAAAATCTTTTTCCACACTCCTTGCAACAGTAAGGTTTTTCGCCAGTGTGTGTTTGCATGTGAATGTTCAGGTGGCGGGCACGGGAAAATTTTTTTCCACACTCGTGGCAACAATGTTGTTTTCTTTCCAAATGAATTTTCATGTGTTTAGATAAACACGCTTTTTGTTTGAAACACTTTCCGCACTGATGGCAACAAAGCTGTTTTTTTCCTCGTACAGTTTTTGTTTGCTTGATTGATGTCATTTTTCTGACCAAGCACTGTTGAATTGGCTGGCAATGGCTTTTTGCAGCAAATCTTTCTCGTGTTGTGTTGGGCAAAGATGTTGCTTGAAGAGCAGATTTTCTACTTCGTTTCAAGGACAACAAGCTTTCATCAGTTAAAGCTTTGCTATCTTTCATTTGACTTGATTTGTTTTCATAGTAAATTTGAGAAGAGTTACCTCGAAGATTACGCCGAGGGACTTCAAACTTTTTTTGCCTGTTTGATGGTTTCTTGCTATTTTTTAAACTTTTTTCCACAGGAATAGCTCTGTTTTTTTCCACTAACACAGATGAATGAACGTTTGAATATGGTTTTCCGTAGTGATTGGATTGGAGGTTAGTTTTTGCTAAAATATGAACAGAAAAACCTTCAGGACATTGTTTTTCTGCAACAGATCCTTCGGTTTCGGATGTTTTTCCTGAAATAACTTTGCGAGTCAATTTGCTGAAGTGTCGCAAACGTTGATCTTTCGGTGTTTTGAAGGAAGCGTCTGAGTGAAGTTTGTTCCTGAGATAGAAGAACGTCTCCGTGTGTGAAGATTTGTTGTGATTCGGTGAAATGTTTTTTTCTAATTGCTTTTTAAAGAAATATTTTCCATTGTTTCCTTTTCCAGATCTTCGATGACATTCTTCATTTCTTTTGTGATCCAGTATTTGCAAAACTTCTTTTCGATAATTTCTATCCGTAGGCTTCACCAATATCGAGCTTTTCGTTGCGATTGCGTCCAAGTAATTGTTTCCTGTTTTTCAGAGAAACATGTTTAGCACGTGACATATTGAAAGCCATTGTTTTGAGAGCAATAACGTTTCAACTTGTGAGCTTTGATCTACAAAAGTGCTACATGCAGTGCCCGTGCAAGGTAGTTGGGGCCATAGGCGGAGGCAAAATTTTGGTGGTGGGAAGGATGTTTGCCCGAATTTACCCAAACTTCCAAACTTGCAAAAATCGTTTTTTTTTTGGAACTCATTTTTTGTTGCGACCTCCAAAAACAGGCCTTCATGTTTTTTTTCTGTAAACGTTGGGCTCCATTTTTGAAGTCAAAGATGTTGGGCGTCATTTTTACTCGGATTTTCAGGACGTTTGTCCAGATTTTCAGAGATTTTGCCCAGATTATCGACAAATCAAAATTTTTGGGAGTTCATTTGCACCACTGCACTTCCTCGTTCTGCACCACTGGTTGGGTTCCCTCCAGCCTGGACTTTGTAGCCTTCAATGCACATGATGTTGCTTCTGATAAATGATGTGTATATAAACAAAAGTGTCGACTTATTTTGACCGACCGTGCGATGAAGGGAAAATCACAGAAATGATTTATAGACCGTGCGATCAAGGGAAAATCACAGAAATGATTGAAAGAAAATCAGGGTTGTTAAAAACCTGTTTTTTTTTAAAAAAAGGCAACCAATCTGTTTTTTTCAATCCGCTTTTTTAGACAGAAACAGGTTTTTGTTCTTTTTTAGAAAGAAACCACAAAAACCCAGGTCTGAATTGTTTTTATTGCATCATGCAATATTGTCATATCCAGAATTGCACAATATTAACTTGTTATACCTATTATGGCATTTAAAACTGAGGGTAAAGAAATGTACCCCATCTTTGTTTTCGCAAAGTGTTGTTGGTCAATTCACTCCAAATTAGTAAGGCATGGCAAGCATGCGTACAGCAGATAGCAAAGAGAGAAAAGCCACTCCCACACAAACTCTGCGGTTTCACGTCACGTTTAAATACATGCCCTGCTAGTTCAGCATCTATATAGTGTATTTTTTCAACATATAGTTTGGGATGGTCCAACATCAGTAGAAAAAGCTTAGATGCAGCGAAGGCAGAAAAATTGGGTAAAGTATTCCGATTTTACAGAGCTGAGGAATCGATCAGAACGCATGCGGCTGGGTTGGACACCCAGGATTGACAGCTTGAAACTTGGAAATTACACAAAAATTGAGAATGCGCATAAAGTACGCTAGAAAACTTTCGTTTTTATTTTGTAGCTGTTATATGTACAATTACTAAGGGAAAAGAACAGATGTGGGCTTGTGTGAGCCGTTATGATCAATCCGCCTGAACAGCCAATTAATGACGAAACCCGAATCGAAGCATATATTGCAAGTACAGGTGCAACTGTATTAGCACAAATCAATTAAATCTTCATAATCATCTTTAGGGTTGATGTGATTGGACCCAACTATAAAAAACACTCGGGTTTTTAAAAAAATCCCATTTAAAAAAACAAAATCCCAATTCTGTCATTACTTTTGAAAAATGTGCTATGCTTAAAAAGTAAAATAAGCAGCACATTTGCATAGTTAAGTGGAATTTTTTTAATGATACAAAACCAACAGCAACGAAATTTAATGGATTGAACAAATAGAAGAATAATTCGTGCAATTTGGATAAATTCTACCGGTATTCGACGAGACATTCGCGCAGCCTTGTATTTTTGCAGTTGTGAACCGCGCTGACATAGCACTGAGTGTGTTCTACTCCCCTGTTTTAACGGATCAATTGGTAACATAATTAGTCACGATTTTTTGTTTTTAATAAGTTTCCATGGCCCTAAATTCTTTTACTGCTCTCCTTGCCATTGCTCTGGCGTTCCTGAATATGAATGTTGTGTCAACAAACTTCGCCAAAACGTTGGTTTCCAAACGTGAAAATGACGTCATATTATGACGTCACAAACAGTGTATATTCAGTAACAATGACCACCATGCGCCACTCTTCAATACTAAAATTTGAAAAGGGGGCATCCAATCAATCTGTCGCCCCGGCCACATTAGACCTCTGCACGCCACTGCGTAGATCCCCTCCATTAAAAAATTTCTGGCGAGTTCGTGAGCATCAACGCAAACTATAACGTAATCAGATTTTAGCATTAGCTATATTTTAAGCTGAGAAAATGACTTTTTCCAAGTTTTCAGTGATACAAATATTTTTGTCCACTCAGTTATTTTCAATCATAAGTTTTGCAATGTAACTTTCGATACATATCATTCCCAAGATTGTTAGCCTTTCATAAGTCATGCTTGCTCGGTTAAACGTTTTGATCAAATTAATCTTGCAGAAGCTCCCCTCAAAGGCATTGCGTACAGCAATGATCGGCAAACATTCGTTATGATTGCACCAATCCTCAATTCAGTCATAATTAAAGGCCTGTACTTAATTTTTTAAAGGACCAGTTTCAAATGTATGTTGTCTTTGTGTATCTGGAACATAACAGTTTTATGTAAATGTCATAAACCGTTTAATGACAAGATCAGTGAGATGTTAACGTCTTACAATCATATGGTTCCATCGTTGTTACGTTAGACCAGTGGTTCCCAAAGTGGGCGGAACCGCCCCCCTGAGGGCGGTGAGAAACCCTAGGGGGGCGGTGAAGCAGAAATGGGCGATTGGGGCACAGTGACGCAGAAATGGGCGGTTGGGGGGCGAAAGGATACCCTGTTAATAATTGCAGTTCTGTTGTTTTCCTAACTTTGAGTGACCAAATGTCATAAAAACAGTATGATCAACAAACATGTATGCATGTAATTTGTAAATGAAAACTTAGGGTTTTGGAAACAAAACGGAGGTGAAATGCTAGGAGATAAATTGATGAACTGCAGTTACCATCATTAACGGTAAGCTGCACAGTATAACTGTTCTCCTCTATAATTCAATGATTATGATTGGAATTTTCGTCAGCTGTACTTCTTGGCACGGAAAAACTGCTACTTAACAATGCCCGATTCGTTACAGTGACTATCACCGGTCAGATTTCAGAATGCAAGCTTGCACTCATATATTTATTGATTTATTTAACGAAAATCTTGCTACAGGCGGTAGCCCGACTGGTGCAATCCTGTCGTGTCACGTCGAGCTTTGATAATATAACAACGCACGCTTGCACTTAGACTCAGCCTGTAACCAAAAACGCGAGCTAATTTTGGATGGAGTGGTTTAATGATCACAAATGTAAAACTAACCTTGTACGAGTTCAATTCCAAAGCAGGAAGGCAATTTATATGTTTTACAGATAGTGTTAGGTGCCAACAATTATAAGTTACCTAAAGGGAATTGAAAAGATTCTGGAAAATAGAAGTGTGTTTCAGAACGAAATTTAGCTTGAGAAGCGCCAAGGAAATCCTGGGAGAGAGAGATGGTAGAGCCAGTGGACGAATGCAAGTGTCACGGTTAAGTTCAAAACATTTTAAAATATGCAGATTAAATTCAATCCTGCACTGCTGCGAACTCAAAACGTAGGCTACTAAATATGTGGCAGAGTATTAATGGATTGATTGATCAAAAAATTGTGTTGATATGCGTGCTAGACATGGTAGGGGGGCGATAGGTATTTGTTGGTCAGAAAAGGGGTCACTAGCCAAAAAAAGATTGGGAAACACTGCATTACACTATTTTTTATCCCCCGCAACCGGCGCAGAACGTTAGTTCCTACATACCATACGACCCACAGCAATGAGTGCTGCGCAGCCCAGTAAAAAATAAAAAAGTGCTGAATGGCCCAAAATTGCACCGAGGCCCACAGTTGGCCGACCACTGGCGTACAGTGTTATTGCTTAAACAACTGGATTTTGCATTGGTGAAAAGTGTTGTATTTTTATTCGACAACCCTGGCACAAGATGCACCGGATATTGCAGGTGCAGGCTTCGAATATGATTTTACATAGTCGTATACCCTGGAAACCGGCTATTGTATTGTTGCACAGTGAGAGGATACAACGCAGGTCTGCAACAATCGCATATCTGACGGGGATGCATGGGTGCGAGCCTCCATGCATTGCTAAATGTAAAAACCGGGCACCATATGATTTGTATTTCGGTATTCAGTATTCTTTTGGTTTTCAGTAGGTTGTGTTTTTTTGCCTTTTTGGAAGCTTTTTGGTATGTTTGCTGTTGTTACCGTACAGATATCCACATTCGGATACTCTATCATTTCTCATTTTCAAAAGTGTTGGTAAGTGTGCCTCCTTCAGCTACGTTTCTCACTGTTGCTGAAATGTCTAAGTACGCCACTAATCTAGAACTTAATTTTCCTGAAAATTTTGATATTAAACTATGCACAAATCGTCACAATCAACGTGAATTCATCAACGTTGCCCCCTTTCAACTATGGTCCACAGCTGCCAGTGGGTGCTTTTTCCTCGGGCTATGGATGTATATTTTGTAAATAGGATATTTATGGCAGGGAATGTATGCGGTGCTTTCAACGTTCCATGGTAATGTGTATGTCGCAGTAGGCGCTCTTATTTGCCAATGATGATTTGACTTTTTATTCATTATGCAACTTTTCTATTTTCAGGCATTTCCAAAAAAAGATGTAGGAATAGCAAGAATTCCTCGTAAATGCTTCATGATATTTGAAAATATCATAGAAAAGCAAATCGTTGTTTTGAACTCATACCTGGAACTCTTGAGCCTGCCCTTGAATTCCTTCCATCGTCTTCTGCAATTGCAGGGCTTGAAAACGAACAACTGAAAACGGTTGAAATGAACAAATCGGTAAAGAATGTTGTTCTCAGTATTTGAACGTATTTATCTTCAGTCAGTCACATATGTATTCCAATATTACGTGTATATCTCACTGCACATTTTTGTCAATTGGCATCAGTTTCAAATTTTTACGCGTGTTTAATGATCCACAATAGTTCTTTTTCGTTTTCCTGGACCGAAAGAATTTTAAGCAATTTGTAACATACTTGTTTTCTTTGATATTTCGTGGATTGATATTTGTTTATGAAAAATTTCAAAAAATATACTTTCAAAAACTAAAGCAAATGAGTATTATTGAAACGTGTAAAGAACTTCTCAAAACATTTTAACATAACTCGTATCGTTTTTTCAACAGAAATAACATGCAGGGTACCACTCACTCGCAAACACCTGAACTGCGTCATCAGAAGATTCTGTATATAGCTGCAGACAATATTTACAAATGTTTCGTAAACTTGCCTTGAAATTTCGTTTTTGAATTCGTAATAATCTTTATGCTGTTTCTCGGTAGTTGAGGATCTTTCGTTCTCAAATGGAACCTGAATAAACAACACACAAGAACAATAATATTATTATTGTCTTAAAACTGAACTGCATTTAAAAAAATATCTTCAAATTGTTGAAAACATACACTAAGCTTTTGTTAACATTGTTGTGTGCTGTTTGAAAACATAGAAAAGTTGCAAAAATACGCTGTTAATCTCTTGAAATACAATTGGGAAGTGATGATTGCATAGATGACATTCCCTTTACTTCAAGGATAATGAACAAACATTTGACAATCAAACTGTCACGGAAACAATGTTTTTTATATTTGTAATCGAAACTCGTTTCTTACGTCTGATACTGGTATTTCCTCACGCTGGATTCCATCGAAACATTTCCATGTCGCAGACATTTTCACTTCTGAATTGCTTTGTTTAAAGAAAAACGGTATTCCAATGTATTCCTATATGTATTCCAATAAAGGAAAACGGTATTTTATAAAGTTTCTGTAACGATTGTAAAAAGTTATGGGGTAAAGACTGAATTTGAAACAAAGGTTTCCGATCTGGAAAAAAATTCCATTTTTGAAAAACTCAAAAATACACCGAAAACGTCTTCCCTTTTATATTTTTCCATTCCGAAAGAGCCCATGACATGTGCTGAAATGAACCAAAAAAACAATTAAAACGGAAGGAGCTAAACATGTTCAAAAAACACAATTTATACTTACTTCCACCAAAGAAATAGTAGAATGATTTTGACAACATTTGCTGTTTGCGGTTTACATTAGTCATCACTTATTGTATGGATCAGTCATGTGCAGACGTCACAACAGTTTGGGATACGTACAAATAATGTGTACATGAAATGTTGCGTTTTGCATTACAGTACCTCAAAGCTTGAAAAATGTCGCAGTCGTTTGGCCCTAAACCGAGCGACTCAAAGGTTATTGCCTGAATTTTGCTTACCGAAGCTGGTTTTATGTTTGAGAAATTAACTGCAGAAACCAGTAAATGGACAAATCTGATAGCGGGTTGATGTACTTCAACACAAGAATTAATTATTTGCGTCTTTCTCAGGTTTGCAAATTAAGCATAACTACGACTTATTAACTGAACAAACGCACATTAAACCTCCAAACTCAATTTCTATTGACATTGCAAGGTTTGTCATGCTATATGTCAACAGTTGTTCTTATCCTTGTTTGCTTTTTATATGCAACAAGTCAAAGAAGACGCCAAGTTCATACATAGATAATAACGGTCAAACTTGTGCTATACGCTTCGCATGATGTTGGTATCGCTGAAGACATAAACTGAACGTGGATTCATGTTTTCTGCAATGTATGGGTACGCACATATCGATATTCCACCATAGCATGCTAAACCGAGACTTATACAAAGTGTTCCTTGATACAACTTATGTCTTTGATATGGCAAAGAATGAAATTTTTCGTTAAAATCATAATAAAACTTTTCACACCTTCTTTTATTCAAAACTTAACTATAAAGTAACGGAAACAGGCTCGTAAGCAGCTTGGGATACCAGTTTGAGAAAAGACATTTCTGAGTGGGCCCAAATTTACACCTGTGAAGGTACGTTTGTGACACATCAAACATGCTATTGCAGTGATATTTGTAAAAACACCACGCATGCATTCACACAGTTCAGAATGATTCCATTTTTCGCTACTAGAACCTTCGACGTGTTTCGCCAACCGATCATTGCTGCACTGCGGTGACAACATCTTTATGAGTTGTCATCAAGCAACTAGCCGAGGTCCGTCAAAGAAGCAATGACAGTACTTTTTCGATAAGAATGCAAATGAGCTCTTCATTAAGTTAGAATCTTGTTTTCGTTTTTACTCACCAATCTGTTGTGTTTTCATTCAACAAATTTATATTCAAACGTCACATGAAGCCTCCAGCTAATGCTCGACCTCGTAGCCGAGTGTCGTGAAGGCGAGTGACGTTCGAAGCTCAGCATTGATTACTTCAGATCTATCTGGCAGCGAGACTCAACGCTTAACAACATAGTTTTTTTGCTTTAAATCTCACTCATCACAGTCGAAGTATCTTGAAATTGTTGAAAATGATTTGGTAACCTTTGAGAGCTTATAACTTCGCTTGCGCAGTGACGAAGTTCAAAAAGTTACTTTTATTCCTAAGTTCATTTTTTGCAACCTTTGACAGTTTTTTTGACTGGTTCTATTTCCTACTGGTTTTATCAAATAACAACCACTGTTGTTTTCATTTCTATTGCTTGCCGAACATATCTTTGAAACGTACAATTCAGTGTTGCGTTTCAGCTAAGAAACATCACTCACTAACATCTCGCCACAAGCTTTTCCTAAACCGCCATCAACGCGCTGTTTCTACACAGGAAGGAAACGCTCGTTCCACGTGATTGGTCGCAATTGCCCTGCCTGTGGACTGCATTATGTCTTACTAGGAGAATGAGGCCTTGACTGCGTGCCCTGACGGTTAGGTGTAATTGTGCCGGGTAACCAGTGGCGATTCTAACGGGCGACCTGGGTTGGCCATGTCCCCCCAGATTTTTGCTTGGCCCCCTGCTCTGTCCCCCCAGTTTTTTTTATAATTTCCCGTTTCAGTACATTTGGAAGACATATACAGTAGATCACTTTCGGCCAGCAATATTTTAAACGGTAATTTGGAAAACCTCTAGCCTGCATTCAATATTTCCCAAATGCGTGATAAGCTGCGTTATTGTTTTTGACGATCGGGTAAATAAAGTTGATTATGACGACACACACCAGTGATTGCTCGGATTCAGCGTGAAATTTAGTCAGACCGCGGTCGTGGTGTTGAAAAGTTGATTTCTAAACTAAGAAGCAGTCATCGAAATGGGAAGATTGATGTTACCAACTGGATTATATTACTGTCGGCAGATTGTTGCTTGTTCCAGTAGCCAAACATTTGTGAAAACATTGATAATTGTTTTCAGTTAATTTATCCGAATTTGTTTTGGCTGTTGTTTTTCGTAATGCTTGTGTATACGACTTGGAGGCATCTTAGGTAAGTGGTTCGTGTCTGCTGTTAAATTTTATAAATTTCCTAAATTTCCTCTTCTGAAAGTGGTCCGCAACACTAAAAAGGTTGGGCAGGCCTGGCTCACATAAATTGGACTCAATAGTCATGTGACCAGTGAAGCACGGCCGCAACCAGCTGATGTGTTGGTGGGGTAAAATATATGCAACCGTTTGCTTTGCCAAACGAATTTTTGGTGCATTCAAAACGTTTTGAAAATATTTAGGAGGGCAATTGCCCTTAAGTTGATAAGTAACGCAAGTTGACGAACGCTTGTATGCTGCGCAACAATCGTCAGTGCGCGTAAGTTAGTAGCGTAGCAAGGCTAAGTACCGCCCGACATTTCATTGTTCGTTAACAACAAAAGTCTATTTCGAAAACTACTGTATTACCAAACACTGCCTGATGAGACGTCTGCCTTTTTTATGCCCAGCAGTAATTACAACTTCGATGGAAATCGCTCTGAACAACTTTATTCCGGACTGATATTGCAAAGTTGTGGAACGTCTTCGCCTATTTTCCCATATAACAAAAGCTTTCATCACAATCACACCTGAACATATATTTTGTACTTGCGTTAGGTTTTCCGAAAAATGTTCATGCATTCAATTTATCAAAATGAGAGCAGCACCCTTAGTAAGCTTTTCTGGTTGAAATGACTTCTGGCATGACTGCAAATATTCAGTGTACCGGTAAAAAATACGTGTACGAAACCCACGCTGCCTATCGGCTGGCTCTCACTCGGTGGTGCACGAGCTTGACGTGAAGAGGTGCAAGTGAATTGAATTGAATTTATTGACAAACAGCCAATGAAGGCAGGCCAAGGCCTGAAGAGCTCATTGGCAACGCAAAAACACAGAAAAAAAATGACACACAT
>Ga0210059_1007790_pt1 | contig 16975 bp, 15 predicted proteins | sample Ectturendosymbi2_FD_188042 | JGI IMG/M metagenome (GOLD analysis project Ga0210059, IMG submission 188042) | Ecteinascidia turbinata endosymbiont from Florida, USA - Sample 2 (SPAdes) (version 2) | ecosystem: Host-associated > Tunicates > Ascidians > Unclassified | place: Key West, Florida...
TGGTTGACCAGATGACCGCCACGGTCTTTCGCCAATCCTATGTGACACAGCGCCCCTCTTTGTTTACACTGATCAGCTATTGTGCCATTGTATTCTCATTTGCTCTAATGTTCACTAATGGTTGGTGTACTGTATGCGATGGCTTTTATGGTGCTTCTGCTTATTGGCTGAGTCATATGAAACAATAAACCATTACCATTACCATTACCAACAGATCGGCACCTACAAAAGAAATACAACAGGAAAGCACGAAGCTCCCATAAATGATGCACAAGGTTGCGCGTATGTTGTCAAAATCTATTACAAGACTTATGAAAATCATCCACGGCGAAAAACACAGCAACCGAGATATGTGATGGTTCGTTACCAGGCAAGCCAAATAAGAAAATGCGCAGCAACTCAACGTTACTCAGACAATCAAAGAGCTCAGGTGATTTGTTGTCAGTTACAATATTACAGACCCTATTGGAAAGGATCGCTCATGCGGCATCATGAAATGTACAGTAAAAGAACAAGTGAATCTCAGTTTCGATCTCACCACAAACGCAAGTGCGATTCGATTTTTTATTGATATTTAATGGACTGCGGGCAAGGCGAAGCATGAAACGGACGGATTTCAAAAGAGGATTAACTCGCAAATGGTGGAGGGTACTATGTTTTGCAACATGGTAATAGGACTTTACATGATTCATGAAATTTGGGTGACTTGGACAAGATTTAATTTCGAGTGGGAGAGAATTCCATCAGCTACAGGGGGAGAGAATTCCATAAGCTACAGGGGGAGAGAATTCCATGAGCTTCAGGGGGAGAGAATTCCATAAGCGCTACAGGGGAAAGGTTCCATAAGCTACAGGCCTTTCGGAGAAAAAAGTTAAATGCCAGTGATTTTTTTGAAAGTGAAATCTGAACGTATAGATTGTGGCGCAAAGTGTAGGGAACAATGTCACTGAACCATCTAAAGAGATTCATAGCGAAAGGGCAGGGTACCAAACGAAAATTTTTTTTAGAAAAATAGCGGATTATAGATATTTCTCTGCGATGGTTCAAGGTTTTAAGGTTTAGATCAAGTAGAACATCTGAAGAGGATGTAGTTTTTAAACAGCCTAATATGATTTTAGCGGCGGAGATTTGGGCCTTATCTAGCAGATGTTTGTCGCTTTCAGAGCAGTTGTCACAAATAATGCTTCCACAGTCAAAAATCGTATCTTCAAAACATTTTTTTGGAAACCCGCATTCAACTGCACATTTTGCATGCGTGCCAGAGATGATCACAGAGCCGGAGTGGACTTTAGGCCGGAGCAGGATCCGGAGCCGGAGTTCGAACAGGATCCGGAGCCAAGTTCGAGCAGGATCCGGAGCTGGAGTCGACATTAAGATCTGTGCAGGAGACAATCAAATGCTTTAGGGACCTATTAATATTTCTGTATGGATGATTGTTGTTGTCAAACAGAATGGAATTAATTGAGACTTGTTTTCAGACCAGCGTCGTCATATGACACAAAAGTGTGACACTGGGTGGGAGTACCGAGCATTTCACGACCAATGATGGTTTCAGAAGCTCGTGCCTGTGCAAAATACAATGTGTAAGTGACAATGCAGTTTGGGAATTTATGAATCCGTGCTGTAACCATGATAATGTTTAGGCTAATGATGTGGGCAAAAGCACAAGACACGCCAGAAAACAATGATCAACAAAAGAGACAGAAGTAAAGTGTGCCGAAATGATCAATAGTGAAAGGATTTGACATTTTAGAAGTAATGTACTGCAGTAGAATAGAATATTTAGTTGCATTTGTGAGATTTCCAGTCTAGCCACCACTTGCATAGGTCAACCTCTGCTCACATTTTGGAGCCATCCTGAACAAAGTTGGAGGTTTGCCCTGATAGTTGCTGCTTTAAAAAGATAACCTATCGTGTTTTGCAACTGTATTGCCTGCATTAAATTGGAAAGGGATTGTAAGTTATGTGTAATGTTCAACTTATTAATTTTTTGTAGGATTTGCTTTCACATTCATGTTATGACATAATTTGCCACAGTCATATAGTTCAGAGTTTTGTTTGAGCACATGATTATAGAGCGATTCAATATTTGTAAACAGGTGATGAGCTACTGAGTTTGGAGATTTAAATTAATCTTTCACAAAAATTGAAAGTTAACGCTCAATTCAAATAATTGTCAAATATCTGGTTAATTACTGAAGCCTCAACTACTTAACCAATGTTTCAACGGTTAACCCTTTATAACTGAAATTGCAGTAGAACCTACAGTTTTGAAGATGTATATATTTGATAAACAGTGTTTATTTTGCTTCATGAGGCAAAAACTGTTCTGAGTTGCTTTGTCAGTAGCTGTGCACAAGCGTTTGAAGTGACCACATGACAAGTTCAAAACACATGACAAGTTTGGAATGCATGACCGGCACAGATGACCGTAACGTCTAATTTAAGTGTTGGCAAGCTTTTGCTGGTCTTTTGTCTCCGTTGGGTGAAGTATAGGCTAAGCCACAACTCTAAACCTGAACATGTTGTGTCTCTCTGTATTGTGCTTGTCACGTGGCACTTCAAACATTTGTGTTCGAACAAAGGCCAAATAGTCACGGCATATATTTTGCCTCATGAGGCGAAATCAAGAAACTATCCTTTTGATATGAGTTACTTGGAATTTTTCGTAGTGTTAACAGGAGTCTGTGTTGATATTTCATAATTTTTCGGAGTCCGAGCAGGAGTAGGAGTCTTAAAGCCAGAAGCAGGAGCGGAGTTGGAGTCTGAAAAATGTGACCCCCTCATTTCTGATGCGTGTTTCCTTTCCCGTTCCGTATGTGTGTGTCTCTAATTCATTTTACTAAAATCAATAGCAAAACCAAACATGATTGAAATTTTTTTTTGTGAGAACTAACTTGAATTGAAAGGAAGCTTTAACTACGCAGACTTTCGAGAAGTTGTTGTTTTTTTATTTTATGTCTGGTTTATGATTCGAAATCTAATTTAATTTTTGAAGTAATGAAGTTTTGTTCACTGAAAGTAAGGAATGCAGCGCAGGGACGTAACGAGTTTAGATGGCGCCCGACGGATGAAACAAGTTTGGCGACACATGTTCGAGCCTGAGGTCTTTCGGAAGCAAATATGCTGTATTGAAGAAAGTACTTGTGACATTGTTGGGACTTTTCGACGCCCTCGCAGTCATTCGGCGCCCCCCGCAGTGATTTGGCTCCCCCATGGTAATTGGGCGCCCGGGGAATTATCCCCCCTTGCCCCCCGTCCTTACGCCCCTGATGCAGTGCATGCCTTGCAGTGATGTACGCTACTCCCCTGCTCCACTGCGTGAAAAACTTCAAAAAACGATTTTGCCGTGTACGTAACTTTTCTTGGTTGGACTTGTCCAGGTATTTTTAATGTTGATTCACAAAAAGAAATTTGCCAAATAAGCCAAGATATGATGTGATGACCAAGACAACCCGTACCGCAATGCCTAAAGATGCTGCTCGTTGATGCGAAACGCAAGAAACAATGACGTCATTTTACAGCGCATGTTGCATGTCGTTGATTGGTGCAATTACGGAGTGTGAATTGCCTTAAGAAAATAGAAGAAACGAAGATATTTTGATCAAGAAGAGGGCTGACATTTGGTTTGCTGGCAGGAGAACAGGGACGTTGTTGAGCGAAAATTCGATGTCATGGGAATAAAAGTTGAAGAAATAGAAGGAACGGTGAGAGTGTGTTTATCAAGGTTTGTGTGGCAATTCTGTCGTTCTTGAGGGTTTCAACATCCATACTGTTGCAACCTCTCCTGTGGTGTTGCGTTGATTGTGTGATTCACCACGAACGGCATGTGCGCGAAGAATAACACCATTATATACGTAGCACGAGCAAGCAATAGTAAGAGAGATTCCTACGTGGTAGCTCTGCCGATACTAACGTGTGAACGATTGAACGTAACGACTAGCGTACGCGAAGAGAGATTGCGAGGCATGAATGATCTCTGTTGTTGCTTGCTGCCACGGTGCGAAGCTTTGCGCATATGCCGCTCGGGATTTCCGATCGCAACAATACGAGCATATCTTCAAAAAAACAGGTTAGAACGTGATGAAACGTTTTGTGGACATTGGTATACTGACTGTCAAAAGAATGTGTAAGTTTAAAAGCAAAATTCTGAACAATATGGAAATATTTGCGGTGGCTGCAGCAGGTGCAAGATTTTGTTATGGGCGTCATTTGGTGCTCCCACTCAACACAAAGCATTCACTATATACCTCAGTTCTAATCAATTATTAAAAAGTCAGTGAGGACGTTGCCCCTGAGTTTTTTTCAAAAGTTTGTCGAAATGAGGTCCTGCTGGTGTGCAACGCACACTACGTGATGTCATCTTTTGCTTGAAGTTGGTTTCAATCTTTGGAGCATCAATAATGTTTAAAACCCAGCTTCACTAAGGTGTGTTGTTCAAAAAAGCAAGAGTTCTTGTTGCCTGTCGACACGGATCAAAAAGATTTGGTTCCATTGAATGGACATTCACTCAAAAGTCAGTCAGAGTATCCACAACTGTCGACTTCTCAGCTTAATCAGCTCTTAACCAATGCAGTCCATTCCACAATGAACCTTTATCTCTGGCACCTCAAAGGACTTCGCACACAGTTGATGAGTTGGATAGGTATATCCCTGTGAGAAGGGATACACCTATCCAACCCGAAGAGAAATGTAGTAAGGTGCTAGAGATAAATTGGACGAATGCAGCACAAATCAATTCCTACATCTCCTGCAAATGCGTTCAATGTCAGAAAATCAGCTATTTTTCCACTTTCCATTCGATAATTCCACAACTTTATTTTCCCTTAAAATGCGACGATGTTTTCGGATACACCTACAAATATTTTAGCTTTTCCCATCGTAAAACTCTTGAGCTGGTTGAAAATTTCTGAAAATAATCAGCAAATAGTAGCAACTATTTTGGAACTCACTTGTAGAATCGTTAGACAAACATTTTATTTTGTTCTTTTTAATAAAGCACCGGTTTCATTGCGTAGGCCGCTCTCTCCAGCATCTGTCGTCCTTAGAGTCAGCGGATGTCCAAATGAAACAAAAGTCCACTGTTATTGAGAAAGTGTATGATGGAATTTCACTCGAAAAATGTGTTTTGCCGCATCTCATCACACAGAGCAGTGGTGAAGGAGGCGAAGCCACAGGGAGTGCAAACACAACCCCAAAAGTTTTGATTTGGTGAAAATCTGGGCAAAATCCGAGCAAATCCCATGAGAATCTGGCCAAAATCTGTGAAAACTTTCGTAAAATCCTTAAAAATCTGGGCAAACTCTCTGAAAATACCATCAAAAATGGTGCTCAACTGGCTTTGATTTGACAAAAATGGCGCCCAATGTTCTTTGATTTGAAAAAATGGCGCCCAAAATCCCAGGTCATCCGAAATAGAAAATATTCGCACAAAACGTGGCCCAAATTTTTTCGAGCAAGTTTGGGGAAATACTGGCGAAAATCCTTTGCTCCCCCATTTGCCTGCTCCTACACCTATGCCACACAACACCAAATAAACGAGTGCATAACAGACCGGATTTGATATAATTGTAAACAGATGAAGCTTATTTTGAAATTATGGTCAGGTCATCTTGCATTATTTTGCTGCCAGATTTTCTCAGTGGAGATGACAATGAAAAACTGAAATTTTCTTGTTTTCGTTTTTTCACAAAACGCATGAAGTCTTGTTTGGTTCCCATCATGTCTGAAGCACCACCGGAACTCACAGACAAGAACTCATCCCATTAAAAGCTGGTGCTCTTCAAATGAGGAATCCACTCTCAACATTTCTTCTCCTGTGGTATGTCTGACAAGTGGACGGCACAAGAGAGTATGTTCCACGTAGGCGTCAGTCGCACGGTATCGCACAAAAACCATGAACTGTGCATCGTTTGCTAAATCTGTTGTTTCATCCGACTGTAAAACAATATCTCCCTCGCTACACAGCAGCAATTAGTTTCTTGCAGAATATCGACTGAGAGTTCTTGGGTGCACCGCTTGGTGGTGTAGTTTGACAAAGGAGCCTCAAGGGCGTCGGATCAGCGGTAAGACAAGGGGGCAGTTTAGAGTTGAGGTCATTGCAAACGAATAAAAAACAAAAAAATCGTTACCAATTATGCCTGTTTCTATTTAGGAACAATATTTACCTCTAAAATACTAAAAGAATTTATAGAAAACCCTTCTGAATTTTCATCGGTGCACGAATTACTTCAATAAATGTGTTTCTATTTGGTATTGCTAAACCATTAAATTACCTATGACAGATTTTTTTAAAGGAAAATGTTAGGTACCCGGTATGGATCTGTAAGAACCCGATTTCTCTGATTTTGGGGACACGATGATAATTTTCTCTGATTCGAGGTACCCGATTTTAAATTCTTGGGACCAGAATCGGGTCCTTTAAACGCCTTAAAATAAAACCCTGGCTATGATATTGTTGTGAAAAGGCACCTGCACCCCCATTGCCCCACTTTGAAAGAGCAGGAGGGAATGCCCCCGCCATATCCTCGCTTTCCGCCGTCCCTTCGTGTCCTGATCGATTTCATCTACATATTTACATTTTTTCTTTCAAAACAACAAAGTGTTTTTTGTACGAAATTCGTAAACATTCTGCAGGCATTGAGATATAAACGCATATTAGATGTTGGAATTCATACCAAATTGGTAGCAAACAAATATCTCAAATAGGCTACTCTTGTTCTTCCACTAGTAAGTCCTGCACTTTGACTGATAAGGCTACACTGATCAGTGTTCAGGTCAACTATCTGGTTTTCACTCGAGATTAAGAACGAAACTTTCGAAAGTACTGAGATTCCAGCAGATAATCTTCGTGCAGGAGTATAGGACGTTCATGCAGAGCTCACCAGAGATTTCATGACTAGAGTGAGCAAAACATGGCATATTTCGGTGAAATCTCTCCCCATTACGTAATGGACGCAGTTAATTTCGCCACGGTACGTTTTTTGAAGTGTAAAGATGCTGACTGCTTAAGACGAAAAGCTAGAACACTTGAATTTCGCCATTTGATTCATAATTTCTGTTATGTTTGGTGTAAAAAGCAGGAGAAATGCATGTTGCTAGAGGATAAAAAAGTATAGGAACAATAATTTCATTCACCCTTCATTCACCCCTTTAGTTTCATTCACTCTTACAAAGATCTCATTCTCCCTGGGGTGAACCATTCACCCGGTTAAGAAGCACTGTTCCAAGAAAACTAAACCGCTACTGAAAAGTGAAGTGAACAATGAAATTTTCTTTATATCCTTTAGATCATATTATGAAATTTATTATCTTAGCCTACTATACGCAGCATGTATACTTTATTTAGTTGAATACGGGGACACTACACGAATTATTAACATGCAAATGTTTACATCAGTAAAGTAGGTATGCCGCCATCACTTCTCTTAACTTTTTATTTTATCCCTTGGAATTTGTAATCCAAGCGTACTCAACATTTTCAACCATGTGGCTCAGTTACCCATCAAAAATTATTCCATGGCAGACAGGTTGAGAAATCCTGGAGTAACCGATTAAAGTCAAGTGTTGTGGCCTACCTGAGACTAACGGCCAACAGGGAAGAAACTTTGACGAAATATGCCGGGCCATATATACCAGAGGTGGGAAAACGTGTTCAACAGAGTAGTCACTGGCAGAAAAATAAAAACACCTGCGAGCCGCAAAACCAGTTTTTAGTGCCAAACACAGTTTTTAGTATCAAAATACAGAATGTAATTTTCACATAAAATGACCTGTATCAAAACGCATAAACTGCTTGACAACTAACCTTACGAATTCGTGTAAACTCATTGATAAATGAAACAAACTTAAATATGAGGCGAAAATTCGCTGTCAACTTCAGATATTGCTGATCAGCTGGAAGAGCCACACAGAATATGTTGGCGAGCGGCATGCGGCTCGCGAGCCGCAGCTGGCCTACCATTGATATAAGCAGAAACAATAGGAAGAGCAATCAATGGCGTGCAGAGGTCTGGTGATGCTCGGGACGATTGCTTAATTGTATGCCCCTACCAAATTCTAATATTCATCAGTGGGGTATGGTGGTCATTGTTACTAGATACACCTTGTTTGTGACGTCACACTATGACGTCATGGTCATGTTTGCAAACCAACGTTTTGGCGAAGTTTGTTGACACAACATGCATATTATTCTACACGCTCCTTCTTCGTTATTTTACAATGTGTCACTGTGATGATCATAAATTATCAGCGCTCCAAGTTGGGAAACCTGAGCAAAACACAGCACTCAACGCTAAGACAGAGCAGTTCATAATTGCAAAAATATCCGGCAACACTTGAACAGATGGGAGTAGAACCCACTCTGTGCTGCAACAGCGCAGTTTACAGCTGCAAAAATATACGGCTGCGCATTACAACAGTGGAGTGAAACACACTCAACGCTACGAAAGGACAGTTCACAACTGCGAAAGCATCAAGCTGCGCGAATCTCTCGTCGAATAGCAGTTGAGCAGAGAAGATATGCGGCTGGAATGGCGGACACACAGATTTGACAGTTTGAAACTTGCTGAACTGCACAAGAATTGAGAATGCGCATATAGTACAGAAGAAAGCTTTAATTTTTTATTATGTGGCTGTTCTATGTACAAATACTTGGGGGACAGAACAAGTTCGCAAAATGTGTATTGTGAATTTTCTAAATCACACGATTTCCATTACACTAGGATGTAGGCAAATTGGCTCTTTGTTTCGGATGCAATGATTGTGCCATCTCTTACATTTTCACGCTTTAAACCACGTTTAAAGCACTTATAAAATAAAGAAGGTCTACACTGTCAGCAAAAAGGCAATTCCAGTCACATGGGAAAGAACTATTTGAACACACAAATTTTCGAGTAAATTTATAAGATGTTGATAAACGATGATCATCTTTTATAAAAATGAAAATGAAAGAAATGTTTCAAAAGTAAGTGTTCGGCAACAACGTATGCTACGTGTTCGGTGTTTGATCAGGGTGATTTTGATTCACTGTCTGTATACGCTTTATTCCACATAGTCTAAACACAACTTTTATGACTGAGTTCATCGTGCTTGCGTACACCAGCGGATTTATTACGCTGTTGATTGGAATCAGTATCCCAGTCGCAGTACCAAGTGACGGAGTGACGCTCATCATGAATTGACACGTCTCACGTAGTTTGGGATCATTAGCAAAAGCTGTGTACCAAAAGCCCATTAAGGATGCGGGGATCCAGCAAAGCAAATCAGTGACAATGATAAAAAACACTCTGCATTGAAGGCGTCTGTCTTCTATGTCCCGGGTACTGTGATCATCAGCATTCCTTAATCTCAAGCAACAAAAGCAGCAGCAGCAGAAAAGGAAAGATTTTCTTTCGGCGGATTTGAAACAAATCGAAAGATAAGCAACTAGTAGGTAGAAGAAAGCAGTAAAATTAAATGCCAACAGCGAGAGGCCGAAAAATCTATGATGATCCACGGAACTTAAATATAAATTTGGTGCGCAAAAAGAACCTTCCTCATAATAGTTATAGAATGAAGGACCCTTGCTCACAAGCTTCAAATGTTGTAGAATTTTAAGCAGATGTTGAGTTTTCAGACCACCTCTCAATTGTAAAGGGCTCTTTGATGCAAAACTACATGCGGAATTAAAACTTTTAATGAATTGTTGAATATAATCTCTCATTAGCGTATAAGTAAACCTGTACGGAGTTCCTTTACAACCTGTATCTTTGAAAAAACCGAAAACTTGTTGCACTCTTTCTACGTTCAGCAATGGAGCACTGCCAATGAAAATCCATAAAATCCAACTCAGTGCGATTAAAACATAAGCAACGTTTAAGTTCAGTTTCTTTAGTGGTTTGAAAATACTATAGAAACGAAATGAAGTAATCAAAATCAACACAGTGACCGACATTTGGGAGGAAAGGACGGTGATCACACCAAGGATTTTGCATAGATGTTGTGGGTCATCCTTCCTGGTTCCATCCCCAACGTTAGCAATGGAGAGCAAGACACACCTACCGACCACATGAACTCCCGTCAAGAAATCGGCAAGTGCCAAGTTGATCAACATAATATGGTGGATTTTTTGCACGTTCGAAAAAGTCCGATAGCTTTGTTTCAACAAACGAGAACTGTTGACCAACACAATCATATTTCCTGTGATAGCTAACAAACCTAATAACCACATTAACGCTAATACTGCAGAAGGTTTCACAAGTGCTCTGTTTGTTTGATTGTAGCTCAAATTGCACAAAGTTTCACCAACTTGAAACCGATCTTGCCATGCTGCATCACAGCTCATCAAATCAGTTTCATTGAACGACAATATTGAATTTTGTGAGTTGTTTTCACAGTTGGTTTTGAAGATGGCTGTTTGATTGAACCAGTCGTCGAAGGGTACATTGCTCTTATTGCAAACATGGTTGCCTGAGAACAAATGATTGGGACAAATGTGAAACAAAGTGCAAGGAATGCTTTCGCTTGAATGTTGGAATGTCACGCATCGATCATATGAAATCCAATCTGAATCTGAAATACCAAAAACTTTACATGGTGCATGTGTTTGGACGATTTTTGAAGCAGTTTGATATTGGTAAAATTTCAACTGCAAATTCATGCATTCAATTTAGAAACCAAGACGCTCCTCATTGAAACGTTATAAGTTATTCATGCGAACAATTTCATCGCGCTTTCCACGACTTGCACTGCACAGTGTTTTGTGGAAAAAGATAATATTTTTGTGATATATCAATTCCTACTTCAAATTCAATTGATAATGAATATTACGAAACTAATGTGATACAATTTAGCTTTTGTTCCACCTTCACATGTTTTCTCTTTGAATGGATCAAAAAGAAGTCTTTCCAAATAATAAATAATTTTTTTTCATACCCGCTTTTCCTCTGATGAGGGTGGCGGAGTCGGCAGAGGGGACACGAAATACCCACGGGTTTCAGAAATCTCTGATAGTTCTTCTGGCTCCGCATCGTGATGGGAACGAGCAAGATCAGAGATGCAGCCAGTCCACCTGTTCCTTGAACGACCTTTGGGCCGAGTTCCCGTATTTTTAACCAGAAGGACTTGCCTCGTCAATCTTTCACGGGGCATTCTGGAAACATGGCCGAACCAACTTAGATGGGATCTCCTCTCTACGCAGAAGTTGTGACGGCGGGAAGATGGCGCCACATGTAAATAAATAGTCACCGCCAGATGGTGCCCATAAGTAACAAGTCACTGTGATAGTCACCACCAGCGAATTATCGTGATTCAGTTATCCGTACATAAAAGTGGCGTGTAGAGGTCTGGTGATGCCCGGGACGACTGCTTGATTGGATGCCCCCTACCAAATTCTATTATTGAGCAGTGGCGTATGGTGGTCATTGTTACTGGTTATACGCTGTTTGTGACGTCACAATATAACGTCATATTCACGTTTGCAAACCAACGTTTTGGCGAAGTTTGTTGACAAAACAACAGCATATTCAGGGACGCCGGGGCAGCGGTACGGAAGCAGTCCCGTCTCCACGAGGGGGCCTTTTAGAGGTTTAGCCCCCCCAAACAAAGTTCCAAGATCCATCAAATTGGATTATGAAACACTATGAATCGGAGTTTTTTTCAAATTTCAGAATGTCAAGCCCCCTAAACAGAAGTAAAGCCCCCTATTGAAAACTTTCTGGCGACGGTTCTGCGGGGAAGGGGAGCAATGAAACAGTTGAGGGCGATGGAAACTTATAAAAAATCGTTACCAATTATATTTGTTTCTGTTAATCAACAATGTTGACCTCAAAAATAACAGAAATGATAGAAAATCATTCTGAATTATCTGGGTGCCCGAATAGCTGCAATAAAATTGTTTCAAGTCGATCGTGATAAACCATTAAATGGCCTATGACACTGTTGTGAAAAGCAGTAGTGTTGGAGGTGCAGTGCAGGGGTTGCAAACGCACCTCTAAAAGTTTTGATTTGCTGAAAATATGGGCAAAAGCCCTGAAAATCCTGGTAAAAATAGCGCCAAACGTTGCTTGTCTTCAAGAAATGGCGTCCAAGTTTTGTATAAAAACACGTGAAGACCTTTTTTTGAAGGTTACACCAAAAAGTGGTCTTCATGATCTTTGTGGGAGAAAATTTGTAGGCAAAAGTTGCACAAAAAACTTTTCGGGCAAGTTTGGGTAAATTAGGGCAAAATCCTTCGCACCACCAAAATTTGCCTGCTCCTACACCTATGATGAAAAGGCACCTCCTCTCCCCTTGCCCCTCTTTTGAAAGGGCAGGGGAGGAAATGCCCTCTCCATGCCTTCATTCTCCGGCGTCCCTGTGCATATTATTCTACACACACTCTCTTTATTCATTGTTGTAAGCCACAATGTGTCACTGCAATGAACATGAAGTATCAGTGGTCTCCTAAGACAGAACAGTTCATAACTGCAAAAGTATCCGGCAACGCGTTAAAACAAGGGAGTAGCACACACTCAGTGCTACGTCAGGGGAGTTCACAACTGCAAAAATATAAGGCTGCGCGAATGTTTCGTCGAATAGCAGTCGATCAGAAGGTATGCGGCTGGGATGGCGGACATCCAGGGTTGACAGCTTTAAACTTGCTAAACTACACAATAATTGAAAAAGCGCATGAAGTACGCAAGAAAATTTTCGTTTTTTATTATGTGGCTTTCCTACAATTACTAAGGGGAGAAAAGATACGGGCTTGTTTGAGCCATTTTGATCAATTCGCCTGAACTGCCAATTAATGACTAAGCTCGACACGAAGGACATATTACAAGCACAGGTGTGCGACTGGATTAGCACATAAAACGAAACGGAAAACTGGTGATGCATCATAAAATAAAATAGGACAGTTGTTAGGACAGTTTTGAAATTTGGCTCAGAAATTCAATTAAACGTCCACAGTTATCTTCAGTGTTGATGTAATTGAATTGAACCCAACCAAAAAAAACACCAGTTCTTTTTGGATCCCACTTAAAAAAACATAAAACTCACTAAAAATACCACTCTTTACTTTTCCTTTGAAGAATGTGCTATGAAGTAAAAAATAAAATAAGCAGCACGCTTCTACAGTTAATTGTACAGTTTTTAATGAAAGAAAACGAACAGCAACGAAATTTGAAGGACTAGAAAAAAAGAGAAAAAGTAATTCGAAAAGTTTGCGTAAATTCTACTCGTTATCTTCTTCAGCTCTGTAAAATCGATAGATTTTAATCAAATTTTCTGCCTTCTCTGCAATAAAACGGTTTCTGATGTTGGACCATAGCAAACCGTACGTTGAAAAATGCACTTTATAGAATCTGAACTGGAAGGGCATGTACTTAGACTTGAAGGGAAACTGAAGAGTTTGTGAGGTAGTGCCTTTTCTCTATTTGCTGTGCGCGTTCTTGCCAAGCCTTACCACTTTGGAGTGAATTGACCAACAACACTTTGCGAAAAAATATGGGTACATTTCATTACTCTCAAATTTGAATGCCATAATAAGTATAACGAGTCATTATTGTGTAATTCTGAAAATGGTGATATTGCATGATGCAATAAAACCAATTAAGAATGGGGTTTTTATGTGTTTTTTAGAACAAAAGCCTGTTTGTCTTCCAAAAACGGATTAAAAAGAACAGGTGGGTTGTTTTCTTTTTACGGTTTTTTCTCAACCCTGATCGTCTTTCAATCCTTTTTGTGATTTTGCCTTGATCGCATGATCTGGAACAAATCACGTCACTATCAGTTTGATTGGGTTTGCGTCGCACATTTAGAGTATAGGTCCCTGGTAACGAAGAAGCTGAGAATTACAAGCATTTGAACACGTAAAAATTAGTGTTGACAACAAAACAAGTTTCGAAATATTAAATCCATCCACCATGTATTAGTAGACTTACAGTGGAAAAACTCATCTAATTACAGCATTGAATTTTTGTAATTTCACTCTTTGGATACCCCCCCTGCCTTAGATGCCCGGGGCCGGATCTCCGTTCGCCCCCCCCCCTGTGCACGCCACTGCTACACAAGGGAACTCTATTGCTGCTGGCTGCTTCCCGTTAGTTTAATGGCCCGAATTGCCATCTTTCTCTTGTGCTTGCATCAGTAGTTCAAGGCGATGCAGTCAACTGCAACAAAGTGGCTCGAAACGCAGTATTTTACCAATTCCACAGCTGCACACTTCGTCGCAAAATGTCACACCATGAACTCTTCTAAAAAGTTTCATATGCTCCGCTTGTGCTTGAGATAGCACTCTTTCGGCCGTTGCCCAAGACTAGTGATCATACGTGAGGATCTGAACTAAGACTGATTTGCAAACCCACAGCCTTGCAGTGTTTAAAAGCTCTTGTTTTTGTGACAACAGAGCGATAAAGCTCACACAAAACTGCGGTTTATTTTCCCATCCGTGTATCATCTCCTTTTTCAGTCTTCCTTCACTCGTGAATTCCACCCCAAAAACCTTCTCCACCTGCTGCTGTGTATTGTCGTTTTCTTGCAGCATACACTGCCTTGGCTTACAGAAGAGACATAGTATCTCTGTCTTTTCAGTGAGAAATTTCAGAAGACGCTAGCAGGACCTATTCATAAGATGCTAGCAGAACCAAATCGTCCGCAAAAAACGGTTGATTTTGCAACTTTCAACTGCTACATCCTCGTAGACGCGACTGTGACCTGGTTATCCACTTCCTACAGACTATTAAGAGGAGTGGTGACAGCACACACCCTTGTCGGAGTCCAACACCCACGGTAAACGGTTGTGATTAAACTCCACCGTCACGGAAACAAACGTCTGAGCAGGAATAGAATGAATTCAAGGTCAGAAGCAGACGTCATCAAGATCGTACTCTCGCTGGCGGCACTACCCAAAAAGCGTTTCACGAGGAACCCGGTCGTATGCTTTCTCGGGGTCGACAAAACATGTGTAGACGTCTTTGACATATTCTCACGATTTCTCGAAAGTTTGCTGGAGAGTGAAAATTTTGTCTGTTGTGCTACGGCTGGGAAGAAATCTCATTGGGCACAATCCAGCTTTTGTGCAGTTATTTCACAGCAAATTTTCTCACTGCACTTGGTGTACCCTTTTCCAGGGTGGCTAATGGGAGAGATGCCCCGGTAGTTTATGCATTCTTTCCTGCCTTACTTATTGTGTGTGGGGATGATCACCCCAGTTTGCCATTCTTTCGGTAATCTTTCACAAAACCAGATCACTTGATACACAAGAGTCAGACAAAGAACTCCTCGATTCAAAGCTCTGAGCATTTCAGGTCGGATTTCATCGCAACCTGCAGCCTTCAGTGGTTTCACAGCTAGGGGGACTTCGACTGCAGCGATGGTGATTTCCTCCACAAAATGTACCTTGTGAGCGTCCAATGGTGTGGTCGTGATTGGGTTCAAAATATTTTTCAATGCTCTCACCATGTCCTCCTCACTGCTGAGTAAAGCAACATTTTGTTCTGTGAGGGATTTAGCAGCATGAGATCATTTCCCGCGGGGATGTCGGATGGTTTGGCAGAACACTTTGTTGGCTTGCCAGTTATTGCAATCCACATTATTCCCGAAATACTCCCAATAAGATTGCATTTTGATCATTTTCACAGTGACGGCCCTCTGCATACCACTAATGCAAAGAAGATTGGGCTTTCCTCTAAACCCTGCCTTGCAGGCTACTTTCTTTGCTTGAACAACATCTTTCATCTCTTGTATTTTTTATGGGTTTGCTCTTTTGCCAGTACTGACCACACCGATTTGTCTCCATCCACATACCCGAGCAGCAGCAGATGAAGCTACAACTGCAACTCCAGTTCCTCTTCCGCTGTGCATTCCGGGAGGTGTCCTCAGATGGATGGTACGTTGTCTGCAAAGGTCTTTCTTACACCTATGTCTGACAGAGCCCCCCCCACTTTGTTCAGTTGGAAGTCTTCTCTACAAAGTTGAAACTGTTCACGATTAATATAACTCGAAAACATAATACTGAACAATTTTCCACATAAAAGATATCAAGATATCGATAATGCTGTTCTTCGTTAAAAAAAGCTTGGGTTTTGTTTGTTAAGGCTTGATTTGTCAAGAATGCGTCTTGCTCAAAGTTTTGGGTGTACATTTTAACAATCTTCTAAAAATAATAACAAATCATTATTGGCTATTAAGCTTTCTTGCTTTTTCAAATACTGTGTTTGCACCAACACTGAAAACAAACTTTGCAGGTAAGACGTGGTGTTAGATCATGTTAGCCAATATTTTTGAACTGCTTGAATTTCTGAATGCAACATTCTTACCAGCAGTCATCAATGCTCCGACGCAAAGCGAGGAAAGAATCTTCAGCAGTTTACCAGCAATGATCATGTTTCAATTTTTGCTAAGGATAGAATGTAGTAAGAGAAGGCCCTTCAGAAAAAATCTTGAAATGAAAAAATATATTAAAAAAATTGTTAGCCCCTAGTAAAAACACAGCAACATGCGTGAAAATGTGTGCAGATTTCATGAAAGGAATACCAAATTAAGAATCCCAGGTGTGCTAAGCACATATTACTTTTGATCTTATATTTTTCCATCTGATCAGTTCCTAAACGACAATTTATAAGATATTAGATGTGGTTCAACGACATTTCTACAAATTTGATGTACCTGTTTGAAGTGGTCTAATAGTACTATGAAAATTAGCACAATTTTAATACCTCAAAAAAGTCTTGCAGGTAATTGAATAACATTGCACAGTTTGTTTTTCTTCGTCTCAAACTTTCTTATAAAGTTCTTGTTACTTGCTTCAGGTTATATTTTTCTTTGAATTCCCCTTCGATGATAAATGCGATTATATAACAGGGTGCATGAGTGAATAGTCAGTATCTTGGGGGCGAATCCTCGAAACATTTGACACAAACCACCGACTCTTGATAGTTATTTGGTTCCTGTTGTTGTTGTGATAGTAATTAGTCTTTGCTGAGCACCGCATTGGAACTGGAAAACAAGGCACCGA
>Ga0210059_1007792_pt1 | contig 16974 bp, 9 predicted proteins | sample Ectturendosymbi2_FD_188042 | JGI IMG/M metagenome (GOLD analysis project Ga0210059, IMG submission 188042) | Ecteinascidia turbinata endosymbiont from Florida, USA - Sample 2 (SPAdes) (version 2) | ecosystem: Host-associated > Tunicates > Ascidians > Unclassified | place: Key West, Florida...
CAATGACAGCTTCGCCTTTTCTTATCTCCTAAACCCTTTCTTATTGGCCACTGTTTCAACCAATGAGATCTCTTCTTTTCTGTATATAAACCAGCTCGGTAGTATCTCCACTTCATTCTGACGATATACCTTGAAGAGTGTCAGACGAAAAGCTTTGGGATGAATCTCCTACTTCACGCCATCTTCAAATTCCGTATCTCCTACTTCACGCCATCTTCAAATTCCGTCTTTTCATTCAATTTTGGGTAACTTCAAACAGCTTTATTAATTTTTGGGGAACTTCAAACAGCTTTGTTCCCATTTAGGTAATATACAACTGCTTCATTTAAATTTGCAAAGAATTAGAAATATTTCGGCAAATTTCAACACTCTCAATCAAATTTGGGTAATTGAACACCATTCAAACTTGGGTGCAATTGGAACCATCTGAGCAAATCGGAAAAGTTTCATTCAGATTTGCCTATATTATAATTATTTGGGCAAATTAGTAGAAATTACAACAGCCCCACTCAAATTTGGGCCAGTTGAGACAACCTCACTCAAATTTGGGTAGAGTTAGAAACATTTCACAAATAGGAACATGTAGTCGAAACCCGCCGTTCCAACTAACCCTAATTTTTGTAAACCTCAAATGTTTGATGGTGTAAAGTGCACAACTAAAATGTAGCTGCAGTTGCAAAATGTTTTGTGATAGTGATGTGGTGTAGCTGTGATATGATACTGTGAAGTTTCCTTGTTTCAAACTTGCTGGACTCTGTGAGATTTGCAAGTGTGAATCTGTTTCCACAAAGTATTCATGAACAAAATTAACCACGTAACTGCAGCGGTAATATGTTGCCTGGTAGTAATGTAGCTGGTATTTTATACTGTTTAGGTTTTGATATTTTCCTTTTGTTTCATGCAATGGATTTCATATGTTGCATCCTGCCAAAGTTTAATGTTTCAATTTAATGCTGTGAAATGAACTTTTCATGAACAGTAGCAACTGCACTATCTATTGCACTGCATAGTTCATTAATGTATTACAGTGAAGCACTGCTATTTTTATAAAATATTCTTGTTGAGGTCATAAGTCATTGGAAATGTTCCGGCTTACGCACTCCTTGGTAATTGATCATACGTATAGGCTCGTATAGGCTGCAGTGTTTGCGAGTATTAGTCCCATATTGCTATATTTTCTTAGTATGCAGTGTTCAGTGCACATTTAACCGTCTAAACTGGAGTGGATTTTTAGTTTTCACAATGTGACTTGAACCTGTAAACGTTTAAGTAGGCCTACACGTTGTAGTATTTCAAGTACACTACATTGCAGTGAATATTGCTTAATGTGGAAGGCTAAGGTATATGCTATGTAGTAAATTGCCTCCTCTCCCTCTCCTTACTTGAGACTTGATTTATTTGCAGCAGTGTAATACATTAAATCGTAACCTGATATTTTACTCCTTTTCCAGATTGATTGCGATTGTGGTAACACAAATGCACACATCTATGCTGGAGAAGAACAGATCTTAGCTGTTAGAACAGAGCTGGGCAGTAGCGAGCTACTAAAATAGCGAGCTACTGTAGCGAGCTAATTTTCCAGTAGCGTCGCTCTTTTTTGAAAAAAATAACGGATGCGGTAGCGCGCTATCACCATTTTACCGCTACTGCTATTCGCTACTTTGGCGTGAGTAGTGGCCAAAGGAAAAAGTTCGCAAGAGCTCTTCTGTCAACACCACTTGATAGTACTTGCTCTTCTCACTGTTTTGCGCTGATTTTGGATGATTTGTTTGCAGTAAGCTAGCAGCATTAGGAAAGATTTAGCTCAGGTTGCTTTTGACCTGATTGATAGGTTTGTAATGGTACACGTGCCATCACATGTGGAAATCCCCAGAAAATGATGCTATGCCGTGTGCAAGGGAATCACCTGATAAAGAGAAAACGAATCACAAATGCAAAGACAAGATACCTCAAAAGTACATAAGAACGGCCGACCCAAGCAGTAGTAGAGTGATCATGGCATGTGATCTCTATTGCTGCTTGTAATATCATTGTAACGTCACCAAACCTTCCCAACCACAAAAGGTTCCACGTTAGTTCGGTGAAAACTGAACATCAGCGACAAACTTTAAAGCAGTTGGGGCTTAGAAGCTCTGGCTACTGCTATCGGTAAAGCTGCGTATGACTGAATTGAACGTTTGGAAAAATATGGCACTGGGTTCAATACTATCGTTGCATGTGCAACTACGGTTTTTGTTTTGAAGCATATGTCAGTATGACAGTTTTTGCAGCTTGCTTCGACTTCAGGATATTTGGCTGTATGCATAACTTGAAGCAAACTTATGATTCTGTCTTGAAGACAGTGGTGTAGCCAGGGGGGAAAGGGAGACATCTGTCCCCGGGCGCAGCATTTTCAGGGAGTAAATTGAGGTTGGAATGTCACGTAGCAATTACGAAATGTCGAATATCAACGGATGCTAGAAACTACGATTTACAAAATGTCGAATGACAGTCGCTGATACCCCGTCGCAAAATCTCAAGATTACCAAGGTTCGCAAAAAGAGCAATTACGAACCTTACTGACGTTTTGAATCGTCGCTTGTGTCTCCAGCAATCAGAGCCCGCATGTGGTTTTACTGACGGTTGCGTCACAATGCTTTCAGATAGCCAGGCTTGCGAACTTTCCCACTTCCTTCTCATTCTATAGTCATGTCACAATGGACGGGAATCCAGCATTCACAGCGCATGCAACAGCGCATGCTGTCAGAGCAGCGATAAACCTTAATAGTATGTTGTACGACAACAGATCTGATGTTTAGGAAATTATTTGATGAATTTGATGTGGAAATGGATTTGATGTGGTTCTGAAGGTAATTATAATGATTTTTATTTGTAGGATGTTTAAATCAATCCTGAGTACTTTTGCAAACTTCTAATTGCAAATGGGCAACAGCGTTGAGTGTATTAGTTATAATTATAATTGTGTACTTTTCAGTTGCTCTCAGGGACGCGCGGAGAGCGGGGAATTGCTTCCCCTGTTCTTTCAAAAGGGAGGCAACGGATGCGGAGCAGTGGCGATTCCAAGGGAGGGCCTGGGGGGGCCATGGCCCACAGATTTTTGCTTGGCCCCCCAGTTTATTTCTTAATTCCCGTTTAAGTTCGTTTGGTTGACATATGTAGGTTTGCCGAATGCGTTGTGTAAAAATACCGGCCTTTTTGTCAACAGCGCCAGATCTAAGCTGTGTCGTAATTCATAAGCGGCGCAGGTAAAACAGAGACAATCAGTATTGTTAAGCCACAGTTAATAATTTGCCTGTGCTTTGACTGATTCGTTACATGTCGGTGATGGTGTGACGTGACAATCGCACTAAGGATTGTGTCAACAGCAGCAAATAAACTTCGCTGAAGAAACTTTCCTGACAAGATTCACTACAAGAGTCAATTATGATTTGAGAAATTCTGCATTAGTTCTTTTTGAAAGTACGGCAAATTATTTGTTTTCACAATTCCGGCTTCAGACACTGATTCAAAATACCGGCCTTTTACCAGCCTTTGCTAAATTAGCAGTAAAATACTGGCAAGGCCGCTGAAATACCGGCCATCTGACAACCCTAGAGATATGCGATAACTTTCGGATAGCAATATTTTAAACGGTGATTTAGAAACCCTCTAACCTGCATTCAGTATTTCCCAAATGCATGATAAGCTGTGTTGTTGTTTTTGACGGTCGGGTAAATAACGTTGTTTGTAACGATACACCAGGGGCTGATCGGATCCTGCGTGAAATTTAGTCAGACATTGGTCGTAGGTAGTGTTGAAAAATCCATTTCGAAACTAAGAAACAGTCGCAGAAGTGGGAAGATTGATCTTTCGTGCATTTCAGTGTGAGATGGAGCTGGATTATATTCAGGGCTACCATACCGTCCTTATTTCTAAGATTTGTCCTTATTTTGCGGTACTACGTCTTAGAAAATATTACTGTCCTTACTCTTTATTTCTAAGATTTATTCTTATTTGTGACTTGCGTCCTTATTTTCTGTAGCCTAACAAATTTAAATACACGCAATATCTGATAGATATACAGACCATTTCCATCTCATGGTGAACATTTTGTAATCAAACTTTTTTGATGTCATAAAAGCATAATCTTGCAGCACAGAGACGTAACCCACTATCAGGCATCGTTAGCACTGTAAGCTGTCTACTCTTGTTAGCATTCTTAGGAAAGCTGGTTTTGCAGCGAAGGATTAGCATTTAATTGATTCAAGAAATAAGCAAGCAAAACGTTTTCCGTGACAATTCCAAAAAGGATGTCGAGAATAATACATTGCTGAAGCAAATGGTTCCTGGTGATAAATAGGCAAACATATGATCTGACGTTAGTCGTGCAAACAGAAACAATTGTTTTCCTATTAGGTAATGAAATCAAATTTTCCTCAGCTGCCCTTATTTTTGGTTCTACAGCGATGCTAGCCCTGATTATATTGCTGTCAGCAGATTGTTGCTTGTCCCAGTAGCAAAAGGTTTGTGAAAGCCATAGGAATTGGTTTCAGGTTTTATCTCAATTTATTCAGGCTGTGGTATTGCATCCGGTTGCCTTGTGTATAAGATTATGAAACATCTTATGTAAGTGGTTCGTGACCATAGGCGTAGGGGATGGCATTTTACTGGGGGGGCGGAAAAAATTTGCCCTGAAAATAAAAAATTGCCCCAAAAATAAACAATTTGCTCTGAAAATAACGTTTTAGTTTAATCCGAATGGGGCTTGAAACCTTATGTAAATCTGTTCTATACAGTTGAATTCGTTTATAACGGCTTCGTCTGTAACGTCAATTCGCCCATAACGTTACATTTTGTTTGGACGCAGTGGCACCTTTCACATGCATTTCAATTCACGTATAATGTCAATTCGGCAATAACATTCTTTATGCAATTTCCTAGAGGTGCCGTTATAGGCAAATTGTGTAGTTACCTTGCTTGTTAACTCAAGGGGTTGAAGTTCCTTGCATGTTGTGTTCTCCCAGACAAGAAACTTTACGGTAATTGCTTTTACTGATGCAAATATCTATACGGCCTCGATGACGCAACGCAAAGCGACGACGGATCCGGATCGTACGGTGTGACTCCCTAAACCTGCCTGTGTTATCGCTGCTGTGCGCTTGAGCAAGGCACTTAAAGACGCGCTCTCAAAGGAGCCAAGCAATCTGCACGTCCGTGCTGCCCGCTTCTAAAACTCCTGTTAATCATAAAAATCTATCATCTTAACACCCTGCCCCTCTTCCCAGCGCAAACTCGAAAACGAACAAAGAGAGAGTTACCGAATTCTTATATCAAGCTGTTGAACTACCGACATCCGTTTATTCAATTTTTACAGAAAATGAGGGCTTAGTCCAGATCAAAGTCACTATAACTAATCACACCTTTGGCCCAGATTACAAACTACCCTAGCCCAAATTTCACAGATCACCCCCAAGTGAATATACACTGTATTGAAAATTTTTTCACCGTTCACGATTTTTGAGCAACTTGCACTTGCCCTGAAAAAACAGAGTTGCCCTGAAATATTTCACTGCATTGAATATACTATTTACATTCAGGATTTTTAACAACTTGCGTTTGCCTTGAAATTTTTCACTGTGTTGAATATTGTTTTTACATTCAGGAGTTTTGTGCAATTTTGCGCTTGCCCTGAAAAACAGAGTTGCTCTGAACTTTTTCACTGTATTGAATGTACTTTTTACATTCAGGAGTTTTGAGCAAGTTGCGCTTGCCCTGAAAAACAGAGTGGCCCTGGAATTTTTCACTGTATTGAAATATTTTTTATCATTCAGGAATTTTGAGCAACTTGCGCTTGCCCTGAAAATAGAGTTGGCCCTGAAAATTTTCAAGCCCGGGGGGCGGCATCCCCCCTGATCCCCCGCCTCGTACGCCTATGTTCGTGACTACAGTTTTAACTCTACCCAAATGTCTTGCCGCCTCATATAATGTTGTACGGACTTTCAGTAATGATTCAGAAGCAATTCTTTCGTGTATTTCAACTCTTTGCCCCGGATGTCAAACATTTCCATCAGAAACACACTTGAAAGAATTCACAAATCTTTTTCAATTTGTGAAAATGATTTGTAACGTGAAATAACTTTGGCAAACAATTTGTTTCGGAAAGAGTCGAAGCTGCGTATGTCGCTCGAACAATTTTTGTCATTTATAGCTACTTACAGTAAAAAGCTGCGTTTGATTGTTACTGGTAGCTGCAACTCTTCCCGTCACCAGTCCTCCATGCGAGATAAACTTTCAAAAATGAAATTAGTGAAAACATTTCCCAGAAATTTCATTACCAGTGAAAGATTGGGTAACATTGGTATACTTTAAATTGAAAGGTACCAACTGAAAAACAATGATTTCGTTGATGAATTTGACAGTCAACATGATAATCGAAGGATTACGTTGAGGTGATGATGTAAAATTTGAACGTAGCCTGTGCAGGGATCTGTGTGAGAATTATGTTGCTCATTGTCTATTTGTCTGAATCTTTTTTGGCTTAGAGGAAGTGCGTGTTTCGCGTATGACAGGACAGTCATAAACCAACGCAGGATTGAAAAGACAGTTTTTGAGGATCAGTCAGAGGAAAATTCATTGTGAATAATATAATGAACGACTTTGTTGGGAATATTCTGCAAAATAGATTTGCGCCTGCTGTTACATCTTGCATCACGTATACGCCGACGTACACCTATCTGCGGCGCTGCTATGCTATACTTATAGGTGCAACTGGTGCGGGAACCTCGCTGCTGTTAACTGCATACTGCATTTAATAGTCCTCACCCTATCCACGTTGCACACTCGTAATAGTATTTGCCTAACATTGTTATGGTTACACCACAATCACAATGTCCACAAGCTTCCACAAAAACGGAATAGTCTGTAGTCACCAAAACGTTGGAAGATGGTTTATTTTTATGTGCTTTTCAATACGAATATTTTGATGAAACTAGTTGGCTATCAACAGCCTACTTGCCTCTGTGCCATGATGGAATTCGTGGTTGGAACCACTTCGCTTTCATGTGGATTGTGTTCACTTTCTAAAGCTGCTTTCGTTCATGTGAGGCCGGCACAATTGTGGACGGAAAATGGTATTTCGATTTACATGTGCAGTGCTGTGGAAGTTGCATGGTTAGCACAGAATTTTCAACATAGCAGTACACGTGTGTGATTGCATCTACAGTGACGCTTAGGTGTTTCTAGTGAATAATAACGCTAGTTCATCTTTAACGCTATTCACAAGCCTATGTTGGGTTTGACGGGGTTAATCATAGCAACTTCATCTTCAAAACAATGAAAAATCACCATGCAAGATAGACATTCATGTTGCCCCCCTACTTTTTACTTGGCCCCGCAGTGCCCCCCCACTTTTTTCATTCTAGAATCGCCACTGGTGCGGAGCTAACTTTTCATCACAGTATCATAATGGAATTTCATGGTTAACAAGATCTAGTTGAAACAAATTTATTGCAGCTATTCACGCACCCACAACATTGATAATGGTTTTCTACACTCTCTGTTATCATTTTTGATGTCAACATTGTTGTTGAACAGAAACAAACATATTGGTGAAGAAAAAACATATTGGTGTCTATCGCAAATCAGACTCTTCTATCAACTTTTCGAGCCAAAAAGTATGTTTTCAAGAGTGTTCAGCACAATTGAAGACGAAGCTTTTTATTGACCGTAGGGTCTTCACCAAACGATAATAAAGGTATTTGATGTTGGATAGAATTTTCTTCATGATGAAGTTTCTGTTCCGTAACACAAGATTATCTTCTCAAGTGAAAAACCCGTTCTGATCATTTTAAGATCGAATGCTCCTCAAACTTCCAAAAATTGAAGTCGACTTTTACTGCAAAGGCTTTGACAAGACCAAAAGCGCTTTCTGCAGTTGATATTGGTGACTACCTGATTTCTCTTTGTAAACACCGTTGTTAAAAGTCAGTTTTGTTGCATAATTTTATTTTTTGTTGATGTTTCCAGCATATCTTGCTTAACAGCTCTCATTTTTCACCGAATGAAAAGTGAATTGCATAAACAGTAGAAATCCATTCTGCAAACTGAAACTGTTTTCTTTCCTTCAAATTTATTTTGTCAAGTATTTTCCCGGTGTCGTCATGGAAATTGCAAGCGATGGTTTCAACCCAGCTGTTGTCCGTGTTACGTTCGTCGTCACAATAGCCTCTGTGGATCTGAAAAACAAACAATAACATGAGCACCATTACTGTATTAACGATGATTTTCCACATGAACGCAAGTAAAAAAGTTAATTTTGAAAATCTTACCCGTTCCAAACGATTTTGAAAACTGATGGTTTGCATGCTGAAAGGATCAGGTATACCCGGAATGCACCGAAACCTACCTCATTTATTTAATTCTTTGATTAGTCTATTCTTTTTGTCTGACGATTTGCAGCGAGTAAGGGAATAATACTTTGAATAACCCCATAAAAATTTATATTTCTCATTCAAACCTGTGACAACATAATTCAATATGCTGGAAGTTACTCGTGGTTCTGTAGAATAGAGAATTTTTGAAAAAATGCTCGTTCATTACGATTCAATACATCAAAGCTGATGAAAGCGATTGTTTAATGGAAATGCAACCGGAAGTTGCGCATAAACCCGTGAATACTGCTGAAATTCAATAAGAAGAACGACCTTGATTGTCAAAACAGAACCATCGCCAGACAGTGTTCAGTAGGGGGCTTTACGTTTGTACAGGGGACTTAAGATTCCAAAAATTGACCAAACTCCACTGATTTATAATGTTTCTTATTTCAAATCAATTTGGAGGGCTTGGAGCATTGTTTGGGGGGCTAAGCCCACCAGAGAACCCCCGTGGTGACCGGACTGTGTCAAAGTAAGAACTGAAAAACTTCAATTAGGCTGGTGAGGCGAGATGAAGCGACCGGAAAAAGTGGACGACGCTTGGGCGAGGATGGTACCCGGTTCTGTATTGGATTAATCTTAAAAATAGCCCCTCAGAAACTCATAGAGTTAATCCGAAGAAAATCATACAGAGATAATTTGAAGCAGTATAATGTCGCTTCTCTGAGCGACACGAATTTAAGATGAATCTCTTGTCACTGCAGAGCAAAGCTCGATAATGATTTGAGGATCAATTAACTCCTTCTGGACATCTTCGAAATTAACGCCGGGAATGTATTCCAGACAACATTTACAGATTGGTTGTTATGATTTAAAATTTTTGAGTCTGAAAACAGTTGTTTCTCCATTTTTTCGACAAATGAGAGTTTTCTTTCAATGGCAATTAGCAATGAAAATCTACTTTTTGAAGGTGGATGCCCTTGCAATAACAAATTAGGATGACATTCAGCTGCAAAGGACACAAACATGTAATTTTACTCAGCAGGACAGACTTGTGTAACTGACAAATCAACCCATAACGTCAAATTTCTTAAGAAACAATTTTTTTGCTCATTTTCCGCATACAATGTAAACAAAATGTGCATTTGTAAAATGTTTTGTGAGGGAACATACCATTGCTTTGCATTTTCCTGGCTTTAACTATAATGACTTTGTGAGTCATAAACCCTTTTTTCACAAAACACAAACCCTTTCTTCACCAGATTGAAAGCGTATAGCTGCAACCGAATTCAGTAAAACAGAGGCGGGCATTAGCGGCCTGCAATCCACATGTGGCCCGCCACACCGTTTGCAGTGGCCTGCGGAAGTATTCAGGAAAAATCTTCAAATCTGATATTTTTGAAAAGTGTGTGAGGTGTCATTTGTCTCGTTGTATTGCTTGTGCTGAATAAAGTGTATTTGCACAAGAACAATAGCGTAAACCTTTTCTGTGCAGTATTTTTTTGGTTTTGTTTAATTTATTTTTTCTATGATAAAATTAGAAGGTACGACACTCCTCCAAACGCGGTCTCCTCAAAGTGGCCTCCGTGTCAAATAATTGCCCACCCCTGCAATGAACAAAATTTTCTACTCTTCACACTGCTGTAATGGATCCGCGCAAATTTGTCTTGACAAGATATTACTTTAATGTTTCGTGCTGTCAGTTGTCTCCTCCAAAAGAAATATGATTCGTGCTGTCAGTTGTCTCCTCCAAAGCAAATATGATTCGTGCTGTCAGTTGTCTCCTCCAAAACAAATCCTACTGTTCAAAAAATCGTTACTGGGAAAATTATTCGAAAACCGCATTTGGCCCTTGTAGCACAGGTTTAAAACAACCGTTTCGGTTCATTTTTTCGCTGTTTAGCAATTAACAGCTGTTGACTTCACTTTTTGCTGAGCTTTTAAATTCAGCAAGCTTACTTGAGAACCTCCCATATAGTTTATTGGGGTCAAAGTTGTTTTGTTTACAAGTGAAGGGGCGTTAGGGTAACGCAAAGTTTAACAAAGATGCGTGGTACTTCGAGTGCGTTATAAATTTTTTTTAGCTCAAAGATTTTCAGCACGGCTACGAAGATATTTGCCAATTTACGCTCCTTGATACCACCTTTCGACAAGAAGTTGTCCAACCTTAAGCCAGGAAGATCATCGCTATTTAGATCTGCAGCTGCTTCTTCCAGAAATTTTATTTTCAAAGTTGCTTTGAATTTTTCTCCTGGATTAACCATGCCCTATAAACACACAGTTGCAAAAAACTTACATGGCAATAATTTTACTGTTTGCAAAGCATAATATAGTTGAAACGTACTGCATTAAGTTGTTTACTGCTTGCTGAAGTGATATACTTGAAAATAAAAGCTTTCGCAATGGCATGACTTGTTCAATTCCAAAAACTAGTTTTCACAATTGATTGGCAAAATTAAGCGCTATGCGGTGATGATCAATGAAAAGCGAAATGTGTGGACCTTCATAGTAAAGTAAAGTTTTTGTTTAAAACAAGCAAAAGCAACCTGGGATATATTGGCGTGTTTGAGTTTGTAACACATTGAAATTGTTTTGTAATTTGTTGCAGCGAGTAAACGTATGAGAAATCTAAAATAAAAATTATCCACCAGGAGGTCTTTAGTCTTGCAACGTTCCCAGTCTGAGCAACATAGCGTATTATCGGGTCAAGATTTATTTTAATGTTGGCGTGAAACATGTTTAAATTTTGTCAAACTCAGTGTTCGGTCAAACTGTATAAGGTCTAGGCTACCTTGGTAACAGAAAAGTAATATCGTGACTATAGTGACCTCATTAAATACGGGCAGTTACTGGTGGAGCGCCTTGTTCTTCACAATCAGACTGAAGAAGTGTCAGGCCAGGATGACAGGTTCACGCAAGAGCATGAAATGTAAATACGGCTAAGAAAGAAAAAAACTTAATGAAAAAGTGCAATTGGTGAAATGCCTTGAAAAGCTGAAACAATTTTTGGCTTGGATAAATAAAACGTTTCAAACACATTGTTTAGGGTATCCTTGGCCACGAACCAGTTTTGTAAAATGCAAGTTAAGAATAGACGTTTGTTAACAAAAATTGAACAAGAGTTACTTTTTGAAAGTAACGAAACATTTTGTGAATGAAATCAGACAAGAGACAAATGCAAATTCTCATCCGTACTTGATTTGTTAAATAGATTAGTGTAGCAGCGCGCCTAGCGCGTCTGCACATGTGAGCGCGGAAGCCGGAAAAGTGAGAGCGCGCCAGGATGGAGCAGCGCGGCTGCTCCTGAACGCGCTGGATGAGAGATATAAATATCCCCAGGCCCGTAACCAGCTTGAGACACCAGGAGGGGCAAAGAGTTTTCTGAGAGGGGCCCAAATTTTTTGAACTATGTCCAATAGTTTCAAACTATATCCAACACATTTTCCAGGGGGGCGAACATTTTTCTAGGGGTATTCGCCCCCGTGCGACCCCCTAATTACGGGCCTGAAAATCCCCGTTGGTGAAAATCCATCGGAAGCTTCCTTTGGCCAATTACTTTCGCGCGAAGCGAATCGCCTCAACATTAGTGACACACCGGGTACTTTCAAGCTGCCAATCCGGCTTGCCCCTGGTATTGCCCAATCACCAGTGTCCTTTCTTTCGATAGCAGCACACTCCAAAGCAAACTTTCCATCAATTTCCAGTTTGTTTCCTTTGTCGTCTTTCTCCCATCGCGTCACTATCGAGTACGTAGGCCGAGGACTCCTCGTCCGCACAGACCAGTCCGGCCGCGTGGATTTCTACGACAGAGTCAGTCTTCATAATACGAGATGAATGGTTTGGTTGCTTACGTATTTTCCCAACTAGAAAATGAAATAAATTTCGAGGAAATCAATATCATATCAAAATTTTGAAGACTGTGTATGGCTAGTATTGAACAATAGCCTGCAGCGAAATGCACCAGCATTTTCATAATACTGCAAAGCTCGAAAATTCAAACTGAATTTCAACCAAAATTTTCCAAGAATTGCAAAAAAAGAAAATTTTTGACAAATGAGAGCTATACGTTTGCTTCGAGCTTTCGAGGTGTCATCTGACTTGGCTCTGCTTTCCCGACTGCGATGATTCGAACTTACACATATTTGTTTGCAAGTAACTAGTTCCCACAAAGCCGACAAGGTTGAATCAATCAGAATATTTTTTATTAGGAAATCGATTTCACATAGCTATAAGCATCGTAAGTTTAGAAATTTTATTCAAATAGCTTTGAAGATGATTCTATTTGATTAGGTTTTCAGAACTGAGGACGCGTGGTTTCCCAGTGAAAACATTTGCTGATTGATTCGACTTCGACGCCTTTGTGGAGACAAGTTGCTTGAAAACAACTATGTGCCAACCCGACTTATCGCGAAATCGTTAAAGCAGAACAGTCGCCAGGAAGTTTTCAATCGGGGGTCTTTGCGTTTGTGCGGGGGGCTTGACATTATAAAATTATCAAAACTCCACTTATTTATAGTGTATCACGTTTCCATTTGGGGGGCTTGGAGCTGTGTTTGGGGGGTCTAAGCCCACCAAAGTCCTCCCGTGGCGACAGGACTGAAGCAGAGCTGAGTCAGGTGACACCTCGAAAGCTTGCAGCACACCTAGAGTTTCTAATTGTCAAAATTTCTATTTTCATTTTTCTATTTTCACATATTAAAAAGACCATTTATTTAAACGTAACTTGACATTATTTTCAGAAATATGAGTTCTTTATTAAACCATTTTGTTTACGCGTATTAAAATATGTATGCCTTTTTTGACCTTGCATCTCTGTTAGAGTGAAATGATTGTTTCATTTCCTGAAAATTTAGCTTTCAGGTTATTATGACGTGAAATGAAATATTTTGTGAATTATAGTGTCTTCAGAACTAGAAAATCATGGAAATCGAAACAAGGGACAAGCATCAGTCCTTTTATACATTAAAAGGAGAAGATATGAAGAAAGCCTTCATTCAAATATGCATGATTCAAATATGCATGATCTCGTTGCATGACATTTCAGTCTAGGAATGTTAACTGCAGAACAGACAAAATAAGTTTCAGGCTTTGACAAAAAGAAGCAAGTAAATTAAGAATTTGGTTATTTGGTGTTTAACCTTTTCTTCGATATAAAGCTACTAAAAGATCTCAGGCTGTAACAGCAGTACAACAATTCACGCTTTGAGGACATGCTCGGATTTCGTGACAACACCACAAATAATGCAGAATCTGTTGGTGTTCGAAAAGTTTGACTCACTCAACGCAGAAAGTCCTGACGTTTCTAAGATTATTAAATTGGTAAAGACTATGCGTTTAAATTTAGCGTGTTGGCATTGCAGTACCGTTTGTGAATCCAAGAATCCAGCCTTATTTGACCTTTGAAAAATAAATGGTCTTGAATACCTTATCCTGTCAAGCGAAAATATTTCTAGGAACGAACATTTTAACCATCCTATACCTTGGTAATCCGTTAACCACCTTGTATTCACCAGTGTGACTTCGCCGTTCTACTTTGTATTGCAGATCATATCGGTTAAAAGCAAGATCAGGAGGATTTGGTTGATTTTCCAGCATTGGATCGGCCCAAGGTTTGTTACAAATGCGACCGCCTGTGTAATTCGATGATTTGTATTCAATCCATGCAATCTACAGAAAACGAAAAATAAAGTAGAATATCGCTGTAACTTGACACGCGCAACAGCATTAAATGTTATATTAAAAAGAAATAATGGAAGCCAGACCGTTTCAACATTTTCTTTTACAGCTTGCGAAATTAGACAGCAATATTTTATCCAGGGAAACTAGTTTAGCTTAACATATATAAACACACGCAAGGGCGTACCCAAGGGGGGTTTGGGTTTAAAACTGTGAAATAAAATGTTGAGCTTGATGTTTTACAAAATCTTTATTACCTGCGCAAAGGAAATTAAATGTTTTGGCATACTTTTGGTTGTTAATTTGTCGACTTAATGCAAATATCACGGAATAAATTTGCATGCAAATTTCTAGGATCATTGTAAATGGGTCAAAAGTAATAATTAGGTTTTGGTGAGAATCAGAGTTATCGTCTGCGTCCAGAAACCATCTCACCACTTTTTGCAGACCTTTCGTCCACTACGCATGTTTAAGATTGTGTTCCGCGAATGTTCACTTTATCCGAAATAATTGTCTTTATTTTGTCTGCTATGGCTGAGCAGCGCAAGCGCTGACCATGTTGGCTATATTACCAAATTCTGTAGCATGATAGAATTGTTGCACGAGCTCAAAAAAACAGTTTTTAACATTAGCATTCAGGCATTTGATAATGTCTCAGCAGGGGAAAGGAAAACTAAGTTTTCTGGACTCGAATACATAACAAAAAATTTAAAGTTTTCTTGCGTGCTTTATGCGCATTCTCAGTTCTTGTGTAGCAGCTTTGCCAATTTGGCTTTTTTAAAGCCAGATTTTGAAATTCTGGCTTTTTTTAACACCTTTGGCTTTTTTGGAATTAAAAAAGCTAGAAAAATCTGGCTTTTTTCTGGCGTACTTTCAGTCGGATAGGCTTGGCTCTGGAAAAACATTGTCTGAGCTGCTTATTCATTACAAATCTCTTGCGACGAAGGTCTATTACCATGCAGGGTGCACAGAATATTGCAAAAATTTTACTGTTGCCCTAAAAATGATCGATGTTATTGATAAAAAACAAATACACGACAGTGTAATTTCTGGAGAAAGAATATGCTTCTAAAGATTGCACTTGTGTTATATCGATGGTTTTGACGAGTTTTAATGTCTATTTTGTGTGTGGTTGCGCGTGATTTATGTGTATATACTTCAGAACTGCTATCTGGGTTTTTCTGGCTTTTTGGGACAAGGTCTGGCTTTTTTTGGTGAAGACAGTTTGGCAACCCTGTTGTGTAGTTTAGCAAGATTCGATCTTGCAAGCCGGGGTGTGCGCCAGTCAGTCCAGCCGCACACCTAAGCTCGACTGCTCGTATTCGACGAGACATTGGCGCAGCCTCATTTTGCAGTTGCAAATTGCTCTGACGCCGTGATGAGTGTGTTTTACTTCCCTTTTTCAACACGCAGCCAAAATTTTTCAGTTATGAACTCCTGTGTCGCAGCATTGAGCTTATTTTCCTCCGATATCCTGACTTGGAGCGCTGATAGTTTATATTCAGTGCAATGATACATAAAAGGGGAGTGCGTGTAGAAAGAATATGCATATTATGTCAACAAACTTCGCCAAAACGTTGGTTTGGAAACATGAATATGATGTCAAATTGTGACGTCACAAAGACCGCACACCACAAACAAATGACCATCATATGCGACTGAATGAAATTTTTATGTCACCTTGCCCGCCAATTACGTGACATAATGTTCTTCATGGGCGAAAAGTTCCCCATTTTACAATAATCTTAAGCCGATCAATAGCAGACCCGCTGTGGTTGAGCATAGCCCAGTCACATACATTCGTACTCAACTTACAACACCTCAACCCCGTGGCCAGACGTTGGAGTCAAGCATTGAATTTGATTTAGTTGAGCATTGGTTTATTCCCAAAACGAGAGAGACATGGATCAGCACGGATAAACAGCCAAGCCATATTTTACAGTACTTCGATAGCAATTTTGCTATAATATCGGAACCGTGACATCCATCCAGTAGCAGTGATTCAATTGTGAATGCCTAATCATTGCAAATGCAGCGCTATTTAAAGGCGAAACGAAGAAGGCGAAAACAGGTGCGAGTTGTGCGGGACCCTGAATGTACGCTTACATCTAGCTTACTTGGTCTCCGCATTATTGTTATGCGTGGAGCTGTTAAGTTTTAGTTTGTTTTTGCCACTAGAGGCGATACAAGCACGACGATACGGAGTAATAACGCGTATGCATGCACACAAGGTGGCGGCGTTGTCGTTGGCGATATTGTGGTGAGAGCAAGTTTGCCGCTGCATTGCGGTTTTCAACCGATGAGCTCTTCCAGGTTGAAAATTGGTTCGTTCTTTATCGGTCTAGGTTCCAGCAGCTCCTCGTCAGGCCATGCGATACCTTTTTCTTCTCTCTCATTTCCCCCTGTCTGCCTCATATCTTTCTGACATGTAGCCATTCCTGCTCCGTTTACGAGGCGAAATTGCCTTCCGAGGCGGCCGCCTCTCCTCGCTGAGAAGGTTGTGTTCATGGAAAGCTTCGACCGCATTCGGCACGCAACGGCTCAAATCCCATGGTAAGTCACTGGCGTCGCTTATTGCTGCTTTATCTTGGTTTCCGTCATCCGCTGCAGTCAAGTCTTCATAGCGCACAGTGATTCGGTGCGGTGGTCCTAAAACCCGAAGGTTTACGTCGTCAGCTCGCCGTAACGCTTGATGTATCGCTTCCAACTTGAGATCCTTAACTTGCAACTCTACGGGCCACATGTACGCGACAAGAGGTTGAGGCATAGGAGCAGAGTGGATATATGCCACGCAAATGTTCTCGTATTTTCGGTTTACACCCACGTAATATCTTTTTTATTCTCGTCGTCGTCGATCCGTAGTTGTACGCAAAAGAAGGTTTTGCTTTTAACACGAACTAAGATATTCATGAGAACTCCGTTTGCTTCTGCGTTGGATAAATCTGCG
>Ga0210059_1007793_pt1 | contig 16974 bp, 7 predicted proteins | sample Ectturendosymbi2_FD_188042 | JGI IMG/M metagenome (GOLD analysis project Ga0210059, IMG submission 188042) | Ecteinascidia turbinata endosymbiont from Florida, USA - Sample 2 (SPAdes) (version 2) | ecosystem: Host-associated > Tunicates > Ascidians > Unclassified | place: Key West, Florida...
AATTTATTATGTCAAGCCCCCCCGCAAAAAATTTTCAATAGGGGGGCTTTGCGTTTGTGCGGGGGGGCTTGACATAATAAATTTAAGCAAAATTTCATTTATTTATAGTGTTTCACGTTGCAATTTGGGGGGATTGGAGCTTTATTTGGGGAGGGCTAAGCCCACCAAATCCCCCCGTGGCGACGGGACTTGTGTGATTGCATCTACAGTGGCGTTTCGGTGTCTCTAGTGATCAATAACGCTAGTTCATCTTTTTAATGGTATTCACATGCCTATGTTGGGTTTGATAGGGTAATCACAACAACTTAATCCTCGAAAAAATCAAAAATCACCATGCAAGATAGATATTCATGTTGCCCCCCTGCTTTTTCCTTGGCCCCGCAGTGGCCCCCCACTTTTTTCATTCTAGAATCTCCACTGGTCGCACTCACAATCTCTCACTATTATGGATTTTTCAAACTTGTGGAAGCGGAAGCACTGCTGCAGATTCACTCATGCTTCTTTTCACACAAAAAAACAACGTGTCTTGCCTTTCAGCAGCCACTATGTCTCGCTGCATCACCTACCAAGATGTCTGTTGCCAAGAGCAGTGCCATATCATCTTTGAGGCCCGTGGGGCACAGGCCTCAGGGCCCCTGCAGTCAAGGGGCCTCCAATATGAAAGCTGACATTCAATGCAGTTATAGCCTGTCTACGCACTATGCTAGTTGCCCAACGTTCAATGCAATATACAGATTATGCGTGCAACAGAAAAAACACATTACAGGTGCTTGTGACATAATAGAAGAACGGTATGGCATCGTATTAACGACACAGAGGGAAATAGGAGGGCATAAAGCAGGGGTCGGCAACCTTTCCCAAGTCGCGGGCCAAAAACAAACTCTGCAAGGTATGGCGGGCTGTACTAATTTTCCACCAACAATTCCGTTCCTTTGCTGTTGTCAAATCTTGGGAATTTATGGAATTTTAATCAGATTAACTCCTGATTTTCACAGTTCATAACCAAAGCCTAAAATGCAACATAGAGTACATTTACCATACAGTTTCTCATAAGTAATTCCTCGTAAGAATTCAAACAAAAAGTTGCAAGGAGGGCAGATTCATAAAATATAACACTACCACTAAAGGCAGTGCCGGATTTACCTACAGGCTATATAGGCTAAAGCTTAGGACCTCAAGATCCAAGGGGGTCTCCAACAAACTGTGGTACGCATAGAGTCATTGGCCGGTATATGATCATTTAGATTAAACTATGTCAAAAATTTATGTTTTAATTATTATTCACGAAATGTAGTTTTATTCAACTTTCGTGGTGATAACGCCAGAGTCTTCCAACGAGTTTCCATGAATCTCAATATGACGGTTGGTCAAGCCGCATGCCAACTATTGTGTCGATATACTCAAAGCACGCTGGCTGCGTCCTGCGTTTGCTGAATCGTACCGATTTTGACGTGTGACTCTATCAAAAGAACTTCTGACTGTTCATGTTTGAAATGCATGTGATCAGTGGCATAACTACGGGTGGCAGCCACCACCACCCCTGTCAAACTAAATATAAAAACCGGGCCCCCACGTAGCTTGTATTTTGGTATTCACTATTCTTTTGGTTGCAGTAGATTGTTGTTTTTTTGCGTTTTTCGGAGTGTTTTCCGGTGATTTCGGGTTTTTGTATAGCCGTTCAATACCGGATTTACTATTGTTTCTCAATTGTTTTCTGAGTGTTAGCCAGTGGGCTCCCGTCAGCTACGTTTCCCCTGGCTCAAACCTCTAGTTACGTTAATGCACCTGATCAGAGCAAGGTTGTGCTGCACATAAGAGATATGCATAGGGCTAGCAGCAGTATCCTACAATAAAAGCGTAGTTGTTTCTTAGGTGACTGAGCAATACAATAGTTTTGTCAGCGTTTGTATCGTGTGAAGCTCAATTGGTATTTTTAGATGTGATTATTTTCAATTTTAATTTTCCTCAGTAAAATCATTCAGAAATGAGATTGTTATTGAGTACTTGCGCAAGTTTGTACTGCTCCCATGCTAACCAAATCAGAGAAGATCTTGATGAGCTTGAATAGCAAGCAAAATCCACTTTGCCAACTGGCAACCGCAGAACTATTTCCCAATGAGACAGAGTAACAGCAAAAAAATGACAAAAGCGCTTTTGGGTCTGATGCCTTAGATTAGTGGTTCTTAGTTTATGCAACCAGGTGAAGGTTTATTTCTCAGCCTGATGGTTACTAGCTGCTCAGGCGAAAGGTTCGTTTCAAGATTCAAAGGAATTAAAAATGATTTAAAGGATAGCAATGCTCCAGGAGAGGTTGTCCACACTAAGCATTCGGTACATTAAAAGTGACAAACTCAGGCAAACAAACTGTAATGATTTCTTAGATAATTTTGTTATGAAGAAGGCAGGACAAAATTTTTTTAACTGTTCACTGTGTTATGTTCAGCCATACTTGTTTTGATGATTGTAGCTTTTTATTTCTTTATACGTATTTCAATGGCAGTATAAGCGAAATTTACACCAGTCCAGAGGGCACTGGTGAGCTCAGCCCTTCCAAAATTGGATATGACACACTATAAATCAGTAGAGATTTTACCAAATTTTCAAAATGTCAAGCCCTTGCAAATCTAAACCCCCTATTCAAGACTTTCTAGCGACGGTTCTGGTTTTAATACTTAACATCTTTTCACGCGACAGTTTAGTTGCGTTCAATTCTTACCAGTCTGAAAAAGTAAGAAACACGAGAATCGTAAATCTAACATTTACAACCATTCGGGTGTATTTTTTTTTTTGTTAATTTTGGTGACGGCAATTGGCGGCAGGCCGAAGCCTGAATTGTGTTTCTTGTCGGGGTGGTTGAGGTGAACGCTCTTGCCCAAGGAGCGCAACGTCAATTCACCCAGTGGCTGTGGATCGAACACCCAACCTTCCTTTTGGGAGGCGGACACTTTGCTACTGTGCTATTGCCGCCTCGGGTGTGTTTTACGTGACATATTTTGCTCGTGTGTGTGAGATTGTTACAGCCGTGGTAAGCGAGTCGCAACGTGACTCTCACGTTGTGCTTTAAAGTCTGTATGCCGCCACACATACTATATAGGTGAGGTGTGTTTTTTTTTTTTAAACACAGATAAGACAAAACAGACGTGATTCTTATGAAAAATGTAGACCATGCGTTTTGTCAAATATTTCAGTTGTGGCGATTTTGGTTGGTTTGCCTGTGGCAGTTAACAACCTCTTCCCGCCAGCCAAGTAGGATTTCAACGAATCCGTGCAATTTAACGCTTTTGCATCGAAGGCAGCAACAAACGTAGTGATCGTGGGCACTCCAGTAATGATTTATAATTTTTTACTGACCGTACTTTCCGAGCGTCATTTTCGGATTTTCGCAAATGGATTAACGCTTTCCAATTTTTTCCTTGCAACAATGGGAGAGGGGGCCTCACGAGTGAATTAGCCTAGGGCCTCGAATCAGTTAAATCCGGCCCTGACTACAGGTGGGCCATACAGTTACTACATCTTGGTAAAGGAGCTGCGAGCTGGATGACTTTCCTTGGCGGTTCCTAGGCAGGGGCGGATATTCCGGGTGTTCAAGGTGTTCAGTGAACACTTGGAATTGAAGAAAAAAAAATTAAAAAATTGGTTTTAGGGCATTCATTAGCGGTTAATGCGAAGAACTGCATTTATTTATATCATTTTCTCATTCAGCGGATATATCTCTTAACACGGCCGAACGATTTTTGCTTGTCTGCTCAAGCATGACTGCAGGTTGTTCAAGAGCAACCGAAGTTAAATAAATAAACAAAGAAAAGAAAAAAGCCAGTGGAGCCAAACTACAGCAGCAAGTTGTTCACCTGCCTGGTGAACAACTTGCTTACATCATGCGTTGTTTTGCTAGCATTACCGCTGCACAGTAGAAGCAAGCTGTGCAGTAGGCTGGATTCCTTGTAGTGGACTTGTACAGAGGGGTTTTGCTTCAGGTTGAAATAGCCTACTTTGGTTGGGTAGGTGATGTGGTTTACTATTACGGAAACAAACAACTATTCGGAAACAAAACTTTGACAAGCTGATACAGGAACTTGCTTGCAAAAAAGCACGCAAAGTACTATTACAGTTTGAGTGTCTAACATGGTGGGAAAAACTGAGAACTTCTTCGCATTCCTGAGTTTATGTTAGGACAAACTTTTTCGTATTCGCATTGCATATCTACCCTTTTCATTTGATATTGCAGAGTATGTTATTTCGCGTGATGAACACGAGTATTATTTGGGACACCATGCGACATTGGTTTATATTGAAAAGATGGGGGCCCTCGAAAGATTGCGCCTCAGAGCCCCTAAAAGCCTCATCTGGCATTGATCAAGAATCACATGCGGAAAAACGCATCAACTATCGTAACTTGAAGTGATCCTTTAAAGATTCGTTGTCATGCTATTGTTACGCAACAAACAGAAACAGTTGAACAATGCGCTCGGAAGTTTTGCAATGTGAGTGTGCAGACGAAAGAGTGGACATGAGCAAACTGCAAGCTCATCACTTAGGGCAACTCTGTTTTTCAGGGCAAGCGAAAGGTGCTCAAAAATCCTGAATAATTAAGTATATTTCAATACGGTAAAAAATTTCAGGGCAACTCTGTTTTTCAGGGCAAGCGCAAGTTGCTCAAAAATCCTGAATGATAAATATACATATTCAATACAGTGAATTCAGGGCACACTCTGTTTTTCAGGGCAAGCGCAAGTTTCTCAAAAATCTTGAATGTAAAAAGTATATGGTAAAAAACAATGGTACAAAATATTTCAATACAGTAAAAAATTTCAGGACAAACTCTGTTTTCAGGGCAAGCGAAAGTTGCTGAACAATCTTGAATGATAAAAAATATTTCAATACGGTGAACAATTTCAGGGCAACTCTGCTATTCAAGGTAAGCGCAAGTTGCTCAAAAATCTTGAATGTACAAAATATATTCAGCACAGTGAAAAATTTCAGAGTAAACTGTGTTTTTCTGGGCAAGGGTAAGTTGCTCAAAATCCTGAATGGTGAAAAATTTTTCAATGCAGTGTATTCAGTGTATATTCGCTTGGGGGTGATCCGTGTAATTGGGCTAGTGTAGTGTGTAATCTGGACCAAAGTTGTGACTGGTTATAATGACTTTGGTCTGGACCAACCCCTCATTTTCTGTAAAAAGCGAACAATCGGATGTCGGTAGGTCAACAGCTTGATACAATAGTTTAAGTGCACAGCAACGATAACACAGGCAGGTGTAGGGAGTCAGAACCTTTCTTAACCATTGCGTTGCGGCATAGAAGTCGCGTACATATTTGCATCAGTAAAGCAAATTACCGTAAATTTTCTTGTCTGGGAGAACACAACACACAAGAAACTTCACCTCCTTGAGTTAACCATTAGGGGTAACTACAGAATTTGCCTATAATGGCACCTCTTGGGGATTGCATAAAGAACGTTATTGCCGAAATGACGTTATAAGTGAATTGCAGTGTATCTAAAAGATGCCATCGGGACTGAACAAAATGTAACGTTATAGGCGAATTGTTACTGACGAGGCCGTTATAAACGAATTCAATTGTATAGAACAGATTTACAAAAGGTTTCAGGCCCCATTCGGAATAAACTAAAAAAGTTTGTTTCAGGGCAAATTGTTCATTTTTAGGTCAAATTATTATTTTCAGGGCAATTTTTTCCGCCCCCGTCCGTGTAAAATGCCTTCCCGTACGCCTGAGATAATCAGTGTAATGTAAAAAATGGAAGTTATCAAAAACTTCAAAATAAAACAACTCGACAACAACAAATAGCAATTCTAGGAAGTATAGCCTATATATAGCCATAAAAAAATCAGCACGAAGGCGTTACACCATTTCACTGCTAGTCAGATACAACCAGGGGCGTAACAACGAGAGGGCAAGGGGACACAATTTCCCGGGCACCCAATCGCTATGGGGCGCCGAATCACTGCGGTGGGCGCTGAATGACTGCGAAGGCGCCGAAAAGTCCCAACAATGTCACAAGTACAGTACTTTCTTCCATACTGTACATTTGGTTCCTAAAGATATCAGGTTCGAACATGGGGGCGCCAAACTTGATTCGTGCCCCGGGTGCCATCTAACCACCTTACGCCCCTGGATACAATGTTAATCTTGACTTTCGCTCATTCTGCTACACTGTAGCAGGTTGTCAAACTAATTTTCACTGAGGGCCATATCAGCATTATGTTTGTCCTCACAGGGCCAGTTGTAATTGTTAAGACAGCGTAAATGTGGTTTTTGTCTGCATGACTGCAAAAACCTGCCAACATAGTGAATACATTGCTGCACATTCAAACTAGCGTGCGTATGCAACTAAATGTTTATTTTATTTTATCGCAGACACGTGGTCCATATCACAAGCACAATCGAAGAATACAAGAGTACAAACATCCGTAGCCATAGCGGATAGCACATTACAGAATATGTGTTAGCACACAATCAACAAAAACACTTTAACAACGCCCCAACTACAATGCCCTTTACTCACCATCATACAGGGATTCGGCAGTGGGAGAGAAATGAAAGCATTTTAACATCAAATTTTGGGGTGAACAGCTAAGAGAAAAAAATAAAGAACAAAATAAATCGCATGGGAGTGCACATTGGCGCACAGAAGCATGCAAATTGCTTCAATCAAGTTTTCTTAGGTTCAAGCTTTCTTTCACAAACAACTATGTTTATGCGTAGCCAGCATGTCTGTGACGTAATAATTGTTACGTTGCAATGACAGGAGCGTGAAAATTGAATAACTTTTTTAATGAAAGAGAGACGTCAGGTCAGCAAGATGACTAAATTAGCAAAGTTATAACAAGGCAAAGATCATCATTCGCCTTTACAAAAAGGTATAAACCACTATTGTTCCAAAAAAGCTAAGTAGGCTGAGGCTTAAAATTTAAGCTTCGCGGGACACCAGTTTGACACGTGTGTTTCAGCATGCTGCAGCCCGACGATGCCTGTCGAAAGCACCTCCTAATACTTCCTCTCTGTCAGAGAAAGAAAAAATCTTCGTTACGAAGGCAACGGTTACTTGCAAAAGATCTGCCGCTGTAAAAAAATGTTGTAAAAAACTGACAAGTAAGACGAAAAGCAAATCGAAGTTGCTTCAGGTCTTTATTGGCCCTGTGCACTTCGTGGTTGCCACGGAAAACACATCCAATCCACTGTCCCAACTGTTTCACAAGTAATAACAAAAATAAAACTTTCCCGCTGAACCATAACCTGGCATGTGCCAACTATGCTATTTATGTAGCCATACATGCATGCATAGGCTATGCAAAGAAGGCAGAAAAAATAGGAAAAGTCATGAGAAGGGTGACGAATAAGCGTAGGAAGCATGACCTATAACACTGGCATGAAAAAAAACTTTTTTTGAGTTGTTTCAGATCTGTGAATTGATTTTGAATGTTTCGAGGCTGCTGAATTAAAAAATGAACTCAGTTTCTCTCTATCACGTCAAGATTTTTTGCAATGTCACAATTTTACTTTAAAAATGGCAAAAATGTTATCCAAACACTGTAGCTACCCCTTTGAATGATTGTCACGGCAATGAAAACAATTTTAACACTTTGAACGCCATGCCACGTTCCTGAACGTGCAGTTTCTTGCGCAGATCGCTACACCACGTTCCGGAACGTCGCGTAGTTCTTTGCGTTGGTCGCCAAGCCACGTTCCAGGATGTCTAACTGCACAGGGCGGACGTTCGCTGCAGACAATCGTGGCGATCAACGTGGCTCGACACCCCAGACACTGTGGCGTTGAGTGTTAACTAGTTGTTCCTCTTAATTGACTCTGACAAAACCTGTTTCATCACTTACCTTACAAATATCTTCTTTGAAAAGAAAATACTCCAACAATCCTGATGCATTTTGCTACATTTGTGGAAGTTTTACACCAACAGCACAAAGACAGTCTATCAACGACTTTGTGTAAAGAATCTATTTTGCTGATTTTAATATCAAACTTAGGGAACAACATAAAGCATGGGTTCCACATAAGTCTGCACAAGCTGTGTGGAAACGTTGAGATCACGGTCCCATGGAAAAGACAAGCACCTTCCTTTTAGCATTCCAGTGATCTAGAGGGAGCAAATAGACCATGTTGCAGATCGTTACTTCTGAATGGTCAATGTGAAAGTCTTCAATAAGAAAAAGAAACATTCTACTCCAATATCCAAACTTCAGTTTAGCTTTGAGGCCTGTTCCTCATGTTGTGGATGCACCCAAGCCTGTATTCAACTGCCTTCCCGATCGTGAAGAAGACGATACACTCAGATATTCTTCAACTTCAGCAGATGATGACATGTCTGTCGATAGTTTTAGCAAAAGTTGTTGGTTATTGCCTGCCTCTTTATTTGACCAAGCTGAAATAATTGACTTAATTCTTGATTTGAATCTACCCAAACAATCATCTGAGCTGCTGGCATCAAGATTACAAGAAAAGCACGTGCTTCATCCTGGAACCAATATAATCACATTTTATCGACAGAGAAAGCAATAATTTTTTCAGCTTTTCTCTTTCAGTTGTGGTCTGTTATATTTCCATGATCAAGAATCCATCTTGGAGGTAATGGGTTTGACACAATAAAAAGATGAAGAATGGAGACTTTTCATAGATAGTTCAAAGCAAAGTCTTAACTGAATGTCCAATAGGTATGGATACATACTGATATGGCAATAAATATGGATCCATATTTATTGGACATGCAGTAAAGCTTAAAGAAGAACACGATACCATCAAGATGGTCCTGCAAATGCTTTTCATCTGTTGTACACATTTTTTTGGAAAACTAAATCATCTAACTACCAAGACTTGGTCAATGAGTTTTTGGCAAGTTACCACATGTTGGGATGCAATATGAGCATCAACCTGCATTATTTGAAATCTCAGACACATTTCCAGATAATTTGAGTGATGTCAGTGAAGAGCAAAGTGAGCGTTTTCACCAGGACTTCAAAACAATTTAAGGAGGATCGTTATCAAGGATGGAGGGAGACACACATGATTGCAGACTATTGCTGGAGCCTAAAACGAGACCGCCCCAGTAAATCACATGACAGAAAATCACTGAAACACAAATTTATGAACTCTTGATTGTAAATCATGCTTTTACTACTCAAAACTACTCAAAATGGCTTTCTGTTTCTTTTGTGTCTGAACACCATTCAGATTCGTACATAGGTTTAGGAGAAGCAAATATTTGGGGGTGCGAAGGATTTTTGCCCGAATTTTCCCAAACTTACCCGAAAAGTTTTGTGGGACTTTCCTTACAAAATTTTTCTACAAAGATCAAAGATCATGAAGACCCTTTTTTGTATGACATAGTAACAAAGGAATGAAATTTGAGTAAGCATTGGATTTATTTTAAAGCATCCCCTTTACTCTTAGGTATACAATTTCGTAAAACCACTGCTATGTTGTGGCACAAATCTGTGACGTGATAGGCAAAAACTGACATCAGAAATGAAATCAGCACCCTGAAATTAGTCTAAATCAGTTGAAAAAGTTGAAACAACTAAATGTGTGTATACCTCTGTAATCGATAATTAAAAACAAGAGCCTTTTCAGTTTGGGAGTATTTGATTGTGATGTTCAAAATACTTTATTATTCTTTATAGTTATAATAAGCATGATACTTGATTTTCTTTCTTTTTATATTGTTGTAAGCAAATGTTAGGAGTGGAAAGAGGAAGCATTTTTATGGTCGGTCCCGGGCGACAGTTAGCATCGCTACGCCACTGCAGTGGAGAATTCGGTGGGATATTGCCTAGCTGGTTCAAAGCGTAAACCTAATTCGTGCTGAAAGGTCTATTACTCCAATAGACCTAAATATTGTTTTCTTTGCGTCAACAGGGGAACCACGGGCAAAATTTTTAAAACTTGTTTTGGACTAAGTGAGCAAGTTTGGATGGATGAAACAAGTTACAATTTGCTTTTCAAATTTCAAAGTAGTGTTTTCGTTTTTTAAATCTCTAACTTTATCACCTCTTAATTCTAAATATTTGGAGAATTCTAAATCAATTTCTTGCCGTGTGAGGAGAAAATAACTAGGAAAGGTGCAGGTAACGTTACAAAAAATGGCAAAGCCTTCTTAGTCAAAATACGCGAAATACGTGGCGAAGAAATTTGAATGTCAGTGCAGAACATTAGCTTATTGCCTAGGGTTAAAATAAAAAGAATGCAGTGAAACAGGGGAGTGGTAGGTCGAAAAATATTTTGATAGATTGTTGCAACAAGTGGAACGACGAAACACCTGAGAAAAAACATTGAAGGATTGAAAGCAACCTTTCCTGAGGAGTTACCACCAGGATCGGCCTTAATCCGATGCAGCTGCATTCCGCGCCATGGTGTTTGGGTAGATTATTCATTTTTGCCAGATTCACCTTGCGCTTGAGAATTCAGTAGAAATGCCATATAAATCTCATTGTTAACAAAGAACGCTCTCGTCAGAACTAGCAAATTTCTTCTCGAACGTTAGCAAACGTGCCCAATTCTCGTGTTAGTGCTGTACTGCATATCTGCGCTCTGCCACGATCGTAACACGGTTGAATGAACACGATGACGTCATAAAAATAAAATCACTGCTCAGAGGGGCCCCGCGCCTACGTCTTGCAGTGGGCCCCGTGCCCAGGTCTTGCATTGGGCCAGACCCGTCGCCAGGATGTAGCAGCAGGGGGGGCCAAAAACGAGGAGGGGCCAAAAACCAGAAGGGGGGGCCACATTTTTAAAATACAGTATTGGATGTATGCAGCAACCAGTGGGCCAAACGTGAAATGGGGGGCCGGGTACCACTGGTCCCCCCGCTGGCGACGGCCCTGCATTGGGCCCCGCATCTGCTAGGGCCGGCCCTGGTTACCACTTTGCTCTGCTGTTTTCATTAGTGCTGCTATATAGGCTACGCTCACCTACATCGAGTGTGCTTGTTTAAAATAAAAAGAAATGATTCGCCTCTTTTCCACGTTCTCAAATGACATACTTCTGAGTAGCAGGCCAGAACATGGAAGCTTCATCAGGGCATCATGTCCTGTCCTTACACCTTCATCTTGGTATTTGGCAACATTCCACAACATTTTTGCGGCATTTTTCCAGACGTTAGCTTCAATTACAATCAGAAAAATGTGAGGTCTTGATGTCGAACTTCCAGGTCTCGGTCTCGGCTTTTATGGGAAAGTCTCGGTCTCGAAGTTTGGGCCAGGTCTCGGACTCGGAGGTTACGGTCTCGACTACAGCACTGTTGCGTATACACTAGTACAGGCCCGTAACCAGCTTGAGGCACCAGGGGTGGCGAAGAGTTTTCTGAGAGGGGCCCGATTTTCTTAAACTATGTCCAATAATTTTCAACTATGCTCAACACATTTTTCCAATGGGGTCGAAAAATTCTGTAGTCTGCATGAGTATACGTGTACACAGTGAAACAAATTTCCTGAAAAGTAATGCACGTAATGGCTACCACTCACCAGTAAGTATTTAGTGGACATAAACGTTACAGTATAACAGTCTATTAGTGAAGACATAACAGCAACATCAACCCTGCCCAAAAATTGCATAATTGTTCCTGCTGTAACCTTTCTCTTCTCTAGGTGAAGTAGGAAGCTGGGGTTCTAATTTTTCAATAAGATTCACTTATTTGGTAGCTTTACTCAGGACTGGATTTACCGATAGGTTATATAGGCTTAAGCCTAGGGCCTCAAGATCCAAGGGGGCCTCCAAGAAACTCTGGTACGCATGGAGTCAATGGCCGGTATATGATAATTTAGATTAAACTTCGTCAAAAATTTATGTCTTGACTATTATTCACGAAATTTAGTTTTGTTCAACTTCCGTGGTGATAACGCCAGAGTCTTCCAACTAGCCCAGTGGTTCTTAACCTTTTTTACATATCTCACCCTTTTTGTCAAACAAGGTTGCCAGATTTACCCCCGGTACATTCAATGGTGCTGGTCAATCTGCTCATTTATTGAAAATATGAAATTAACAAATTTCTACAGCTTAGAATGATTTATCAAAATTTGCATTGGCTGTAATTTATGGTTCAGTAAATTTACCCCCTTGAAAGATAAATTTACTGAACCATAAATTGCATGAAATTTACCCCTAGGGGTAAATTTGCCCCAGATTAAGAACAACTGGCCTAGCCGCATGACAACTATTGTGTCGATAAACTCAAAGCACGCTGGCTGCGTCCTGTGTTTGCTGAATCGTACCGATTGTTACGTGTGACTCTATCAAAAGAACTTGTAGCTGTTCATGTTTGAAATGCATCTGATCAGTGGCGTAACTGATGGGTGGCCGGGATGCGAACCGCCCGCCTCCCAACCAAGCTAAATGTAAAAACCGGGCCCCTACCTAGCTTGTATTTTGGTATTTACTATTCTTTTGGTTTCAGTAGATTGTTGTTTTTTTCCCGTTTTTCTGAGTGTTTTCCGGTGATTTCGGGTTATTGTATAGCGGTTAAATATCGGATTTGCTATTGTTACTCAACTGTTTTCTGAGTGTAGGCCAGTGGGCTCCTTTCAGCTAAGTGTCCCCTTGACTCAGATCTCTAGTTACGTCACTGCACCTGATCAAAGCTTAAGGTTGTACTGCAGATATGGGCTATGTGTATGGCTAACAGCAGTATCCTACAATAAAAGCATAGTTGTTTCTTAGGTGACTGAGCAATACAGTAGTTTAGTCAGCGTTTGCATCGCGTAAAGCTCAACTGGTATTTTTAGATGTGAGCTTTTTCCATTATAATTTTCTTCAATAAGTCATTCAGAAATGAGATTGCTATTGAGTACTTGCGCAAGTTTGAACTGCTCCCATGCTAAGCAAGGCAGAGATCTTGAACAGCTTGAATAGCAAGCAATAGCCACTTTGCCAACTGGCAGCCACAGAAATCTTCCCCAACGAGACATTGAAACAGTAAAAAATGACAAAAGCGCTTATGGGTCTGATGCCTTAGATCAGGGGCGCAACCAGCTCTCTATTTGGGGGGCGCAATTTTCAAAAACTTTCATTCGATGACGTCATCGTGCTTATTCAAGCGGGGTACAACTTTTTCGCAAACGCTAACAGATATGTTCTTTTCGCAACATTTCCGAAAATGAGGACATATTAGTCTTAATCAGGCCCGTGACTAGGGGGCGAAGCGAAGCCAACACTAAAAATGTTTCCCCCCTTGGCAAAATATGTTGGACATAGTTAAAAAATTTGGGCCCCTCCCAGAAAACTCTTCGCCCTCTCTAGTGTCGCAGGCTGGTTACGGGCCTGCTTTAAATCAAGATGCAGACCGAACGATCAGGACAGAGTAAAAATTGGTAGCCTAATACAAACGCCTGGTTCCGCATTCAACTAGTGCAGTCATGGTTTTATTGTGTCACATGTATAGGCTACTAGTAAACCTTAACTTTTTGTCTTGTTTTAGAAATTTCGTCAATTCGTTTATCAAGATTTTTGAGACTTCAGAATATATTTGCTGAGAGCACTTGCGTGCGGAGGGGGTGGCCACTGTGCCATGGCCCTCCCCTTAGACCATAAAAATAAAAAATGTATAAACAGTTTCGGCAGTGTATACTGTCAGTATTCGGCAGTGCATACCAAAATGTTTAATTTTAGGCGGATAACACTATTTTGTTTAGAAAAACGCCTCTCAAACCACACAATGACTATATTTTCTACAAATTTTGGGGGAGGCATGGCCCCTTTGGTCCTCCAATGGCTACGCTTATGCTTTGGTCTTCCCCTCAGAAATTTTCTGCGTACGCCACTGGCTAAGAGATAATTTCTGCAGACGACACTGCCAGTGGTGAAGCTGTCAGATACAACAGACTATTGTCAGGATATATTTAATTAATGGTGCTATTGCAGATACGAGACTTCGTCTGCCAACTGAAATACTTTTGAAAGGAATACAGCAGGAACAGGGCCTTTGAGAGGAATAAAATGTGCTGATGCGAGAGCTGTTTTGGGCCCCCTTATAAATTATGACTAATTCAAGAGCTTCACTAACTTTGCAATACTATGACTAGAAAATGGTATACTTTATTTGGTATTTTACATCATAAACATTTACCAATATTATAACTAAATTCAAAAGGTCGCAGGCCGATCTCAAATAATGCACATGACACACAGTTGCTTTGCGAATTTCACAATTATACATCAAAGTTAACATAAATAGTAGGCTATAGTAATTCTCACTAGCAAAGCAAATTTGATACTTCTTTAAACCTAATACAGTAATAGGATACGAAGAATTTCGGTACTCGCTTTGTCATGGATTCTAACAGTTTTTCAAAATTTTACTTGATTTACTGTCGCGATGCCAATTCAGAATTGCGGAGTGGCAAGGGATCGGAGGCTTTTTGGTGGAGTCGGATTCCTAACGCCACTAGGCGTCGGATATTTTGTCCGACTCCGGAAGTCCAATTGAATCGCTTTTACATCACACTCCTAAGTTGGGAATTACGGTTGAATCGGTACAATTTCTTATAAAACTTTCGTTGAAACAGATAATTCTTGCTGTGTACCACGATTTCCACTGAGTGTTAGTTGCTGCAAAATTCTTGGCCCCAAAACTTCATTCACTTTATGTTAAAGAGTTGGAGTTGGAAATTTTGGAAAGGTCGGAGTTGAAGACAAACATTTTACCTCGACTCCGCAACCCTGGATGCCATACTTGAATGATGGCCTCTATCAGCTTGGTCATGGTAGTGCGACCGAATTTTTGTAACCGGGGTTTTCTTACTGATCACAAATTCTCAATGGGGTTAAGATCTGGCGAGTTTCCAGTCCAATCTATCACATTTAATTTTGCTTCCTGAAAATCGTCTTCACTTTTTCAGATGAAAAACACGGGCCAATATCTTATTGGAATTTCCTTCCACCATCAGGAAATGCCTTTCTCATATCTGGAATGGCTTTTCTCTCAATAACATCAGTGTATTTGTACAAATTCATCATACCCTCAATTGGCATAATGAAGCTACTACTAAAAAACTGAAACTGCACCCTAACATCTTCTTGGCTATCTTTACTAGCTCATTGCAATGGGCAGGACTTAATTGCTCACGATTCCTGATCCTAATAAATCTGCTGTGTTTCCATGGACGAAAAAATGACTTTCATCTGAAAACAGCACTTTTTATGGTTTTCTACAGTCCAATATTTTGGTTTTTTTGCACATTCTTAGCTTTTCTACCAGCCTCCGGTCGGCGGCATCACAGTGTACTTCAACTTCTGTAAACGCAGCATGCACGAAATCCTTCTGTAAATCAAAACTCGTCGTAGCGTACCTTTTGCAATGGCTGTTTGGGTACAATTTCAGTGTTACGAAAGTATAACAATACAACTCTGCTTCCTAGGTATGACATCTGCCATTAAAAATCACAGATTTTCCAATATGTACAACTCTCAACCGGGGGTGGTTATTAGACTTTAGGGCCCGAGTCAAAATCGCAGAAAGCTGCCCCAAAACATTGTACAGTTTGTCATAAGTCATTTGCACAATATATGGCCTTGAAAAAGGGCCCATTGTCCCTATGTTTGTTCACGTTACATCAAAAACGGCCCCTATATTTTGCACATGCTACACAAAAATTTTACTTGCTGAAAGCAGTTCAAATTTTTTATTTTGTCTGGAAATTTGCTTCTGCGTGTAAGTCCACTTCACATTGTAAATTGTTTGAAGTTATTTAATTTTACATTGTTCTTTGTCTACAGTACACGTTGTGACGGTTTCGATGCCCGCGATTGCCTGCACTGATTAGTCCACTTATTGATTACGTGCCGCGTTGAATTGCATTGCTTTGCCTGGTCGTTTGTATCGCACGTCGGTATCAGATCGTTTCTAGGAGATTTGTTGGCTAGAGAGTTCTTTGTTCACCGGCTGGAGAGGATTCTATTCGATAAGAGTTTTGTTCGTGGTTGTTGTCGCTGGTGAAAGAGTTGGTGAAACGCATTTGTCCGCGTAGAGAGCTTATTGCCGTGTGAATTCATCTCGTCGTTAATCTTTCTATTTTCTATTTTCCGTTTGTTCTTTGGCGTGAGTTGTTTTCTTATTAGGGTGGAGATATTCCATTATCTTCCACGAACGTGCTCGAAGTATAGAAGGCGTGTGCGCTTCGCGCCCAGAGATGGACGACGATGACCTAGACACGTCGGAGCATTATAGGGATTCTCAATCTTTCCGAGCCCTGAGAAAGCGAAATCAACTGCTGGCTCCGGTGAAAGTTGCAGAAAACAGAAAGCCGTGGATTTGCTCCCGGTTGTTTTAGAAAGCAAGACAGGCAGGGAGTTTCATAACTGCCTTAAAGTGCATCGGCTCGTACAAGAATTGCTCTCCGTTGAGAAATGGCAATCTGATCGTGAAATGTTGCAGTGTGCAGCAGATGACTACGCTTCTACAATGCACGAAGCTGACAGATGGTGCCGTCTCGGTCGAGATAGCGGTAATTCGATGCGACCGTTGGGCGCACGGGGCGTTATCTATAACGTACCTTTTAGATATCTCCACAGACGATCTCGTGGCATGCCTTGCAAGTCAAGGGGTTAAATTTGTGAACGTTTTCGTTTCAAAAGTCGTGATTCTTGTGCATAAGCGTACGGGAAGGCATTTTACTGGGGGGACGGAAAAAAGTTGCCCTGAAAATAACAATATGCCCTAAAAATAGACAGTGTGCCCCGAAACTAACTTTTTTAATTTAATCCGAATTGGGCCTGAAACCCCTTGTAAAGCTGTTCTATATAGTTGAATTCGTTTATAACCGCTTCGTATGTAACGTCAGTTCGCCTATAACGTTGCATTTTGTTCGGGGCCGATGCCATCTTCTACATCAGGGGTTCCAAACATTCCCCGTCCGTGTACCCCTTCAGCATATCGATAGATGAGCGTGTACCCCTAAACATGGGCGCCGGAGGGATTTTTTCCAGGAAGGGGCCAATAGTGGATTTTCCAGGGGTG
>Ga0210059_1007794_pt1 | contig 16973 bp, 8 predicted proteins | sample Ectturendosymbi2_FD_188042 | JGI IMG/M metagenome (GOLD analysis project Ga0210059, IMG submission 188042) | Ecteinascidia turbinata endosymbiont from Florida, USA - Sample 2 (SPAdes) (version 2) | ecosystem: Host-associated > Tunicates > Ascidians > Unclassified | place: Key West, Florida...
TTTCGCTGAAGTTTTCATTGGAAACTAGACTCGAGTCCGAGTCTTTTGAGCCTTTGATCGACTTTCTAGCGTTTCTGGTTCAAAAGTTATGATCTAAAATAAACAAATTAATTAATTAACTAATTAGTCAAATATTTTTACTAACTTACATCACAACTTTTGAACCCGAAACCCCAGCAGGTCATCCAAAGTATCAAAAGACTCGGATTGTAGCCTAGTTTCCATTAAAATCTTCAGCGAAATACTACCACCTAACGGTTGGCGCCCAGGGCCAAGCAAAGTGGACCAAGGTGGCCTAAAAGTCCTCCACTTATGACGTCACTCACAAAAAACCAACACCACCCAGTCAAAAAATTTTTTTTTGAGTGCAATCTACTAGATTGGCCGATCCGTTTGAGCCGTTGAACAGCTCTCTAACCCAATCAGCGGAGGAGCTAGGGCGTTGGTAAGGCAACCGAAAACTGTTGTTTTTTTGCGAAAATCGCCAAAACCAGCCAGACGCCAAAGTGTTAATGTTTTTGACTGTCCCTGGAACCTACAACTCTTGCAACCTTTGACTTTCTTAATGGAGTTGCAAAATAGCCACTAGAAGGGGAAGCATATGCCCTTGTTCACAAATTGGTTTGGCAAACTTTGAACAAATCTCAGATGGTTCATTGTAAGCATTTTCAAAGCACAACAAAACACTGCAAAACAATCATGTACAGTAAAGAGATTGTGCCATTCTGTGGTTGTGAGTAAAATGATTTTCCTCTGGCTGTGAGCTCCCACAGTAAATTTAGCTGAATATCAAAATGATGTGAATCCACAGCTGTGATTCAACAGAATTATGTCACTAAAGTAAGCACACTTTCCTGTAGCGTCTTCACGCTGCAAGGAAAATTCGGCCTAGCCCTTTAAACACGCCGCCTTCGACTACCTGAATACACTCTCGCTGTATACAACCTTTAGTTTATTCAAGCACATGCTGACAGCGCATGCTTAAAGCGAGTTCAAACATAGGAGCCCAGCATACGGTTTAAAGCTGTTCACACTGGGCCAGGTTCGCCAAAAAATGAGAATGGCACAACAACTGAAACCTGAAATGGCCGTTACGGAACGCAGAACACGTCAAATTAATTTACATGCCACAAAACAGGTAATGAGCCCTAAAAGGGGATTTCGCGATGTTACACTTTCCATTCTGATTGATTCACTCAGTAGCAGTTGCTAAACTGAAGATGAATACATGGTTCAGCTGCATTCAGAAGATTAAATGCAGTATTGCATCAGGAAAATTATGTTGAATTGATTTCCTATCAATCAAACATTTTAAGAATGAATGTTTTCTGACAAAAGCTGATATATTATACAGGTTTCCATAAGCAAATTAATCCAGTTTCTGTTTGGTTACACATGGAATAATAATGCTCATTTCAGTAGGATTGCTGATCTGGAGGTGCAACAATGCAACTTACAGACCTTTGTCTGAAACTAAGTAAAATTTTTGTGTGAAGTTGGACATGGTCCACATGAGTGTTTATTCACTCATTTTTGTGAAAGAAAGTTCTCCATTTTTCCAGTGGTTTCAATCTAAGTTTCTTAGTCATGTAATTGGTAACATATTTGGTGCATACATGCATTTTGTGTAAATGGTGTATGTGACAGTAAACAAACTTTAGTCTTGCGGCAAGCTTCTGAGGAATCTGCCTGCTTTCTGCTTCATTCTTCTGCGAAGATTGAAACTTGCAAGTGTATCTATTTTTCATAGTTAAAGGTCACAAAGATGGCGGCAAGTAAATCAGTCACAGTTTATTGACGGGGAAACTAGTTTCGAGTTTTCCAACGCATCATCAGTCCTATAAATGTAAGACAAATTTTACAGGTGAAATGTTGGCACTTGAAAACTAGTAAAGAAAAACACACGAACTGTGGCTAGTTGCAACAACATTACTAAAAATTTTTTTTTTAATTTTCGAAACTAAAAGGCTGACCTTCCCAGAGCCTCATAAACCAGTCACTGCTAAGAAAATCTGCGTTTGGCAGTGGTCTAACAAAGACACTTTTCCTCTGGAGACAACACACGTGCGCGATGACGAGTGCCAGAGAGAAGCCATGCGATTTAAACAGAGCGTAACAGTTCACGAAAAATCAAGAAAGGCAGAGCCTTCCAATGTACATTGGAAGCGTGCAATGAAGCTAATTTTTAGTTATTCCTTGTTCCAAACACAACTTCTTTGATGGTTTGACAGTTCGTCAATTCTCCCTTTTCCTGTTTCATAGTTCTTTCAGTAAATGTCAACATTTGTGGAAAACAGTAGTGGCAGGGATTCTCTCAACGGATCGAAGACAGTAAACAAACTTTGATGTATGTGAATATCATCATCATGTCAGTTTGACAATAAATTTTGGATTGGGATTGTAACTGTTCATGCATCTAAGATTAAATTGGAGTAAATTAGAGTGGGTTCTCTTCATGCAGGAAATATTATGTCAATACAGTATTTTGTTTTCATAGTGAAATTTGCTATACTGTGTATAGTATGCTGGTTTTCTTAAAAAAAGACAGCTTTTGTATCATATCCTAGCATGTAACTATTAAACTTTTACAATAGAGCTACTCTTGAAAAGTTGGTGTCGATGAATCATGAGTTTCTTCTTCTTGAGAAATGTAGGAATGTACCAGATGATAAATCTGTTGCATCAATGCGCTGCAATGGAGAGGAAGAAAAAAGTTATCCGCAAGTAATTTGGTGTTTTTATAAATAGCTAATGTCACCTCAAGAAGAGCTGATCAGAATACTATCTTGGTTTTGATGTGATCTAGAAGTTTTCTTATTTTGTTAGGAGAAATCTTGCATATCCTTAAATTTTACAATAATTTGTGTGTCATTACAAACGAGTAATTTTGCCTGGAATTTAATAATTTTTTAAAGCATTTTAGAAATTTCCACCCAAAGCCAAATGATCTTGCTGTAAGGGGTCTGCGAATTAAACCAAGTGGCACAATATTCTTAGATACCTTGAGAATTAAAGAAAATTGGCCACAATGCCATTTTTTTCTGAATTTAGTTATTTCATGTTATGCTATAAAAACTGCGTAGTTTCATGTTTTAATAAATTGCTCATGAAATCAAACTGAGAGACAATGCTATAAGAAATTCAGGAATCAATGGTTGACAGATACACGAGTATAACTGAATGGTGTTCGAATAATCACCAGAACCCAAGCATGATGTGAGTAGGAGAAAAAGCTTTGTAGAAATTTGCTTTTTATGATGAACATATTCAAACATAGGGGTTCCACTCTACAAATTTATTATTTACTTTTCACCACCGATGTAAAGAAATGTTGATACCAGACCTTTGTTCTGTTAAGGATAAACTCTGGAGTTACTATTGTGTGACTTAATTGCACCGTGTACTTGAAATGCCTTTTCTAATATTGAATATCCAGGTCAGTTTTAATAAGTAATGGTAGAAAGTTCTGCAGTCGTATCTGTTGCATCATCAAGCTCAACATCCCAATTCTTGCAGGTGCTCCAGAAAGGTGTATTTTGCTTGATCCTCCCCACAGCAAGGCTTGGTCAGTCTCTGCTGGTGGACGCGATACAGAGCGGTTGCATTCCCGTGTTCGCCTGCGATACATACATACTCCCCTTTTCTGAGGTCCTGGATTGGACGCGAGCGTCAGTGAGCATACGAGAAAACTTGCTGCCGGATGTTTTAAATATTTTGAAAAAATTCACTCCGAAACAAATAAATGGAATGAAGCAACAGGTGCGTGCTTTTGCTTGCACGTAAGTTTTCTTATGATGGCGATACGCTATTGCGGAATTTACCGGCGGCGTTTTTGTTTCCAAAGAAACAAGCACTAAATGTTTGCATCTTTTGCTTTAGATCGACTTTTTTCGGGAAAACTACTTCAATTCAATAACCGCAATTGCTATGACAACATTGCAAATCATTAACGATCGTGTATTTCCTCAAACTGCCAAGACGTATGAGGAGTGGAACACCCCAGAAAGCCGTGACAGTGTACAGTCACCCTTGTTTTTGCCCACGTTGCCTCCGAAAGAAGATGGTATGTTTCTAACATGAACGCGTTTCGACTGGCTTAGTTCCTGGCGCTTACACAACATTACCGTATTGACTTTTAATCACAGGCTTCACCGCGATTATCCTCGCGTACGACCGGGTGCAGAGCTTGTTTCAAGTGATCATGTCGATCGACAAAGTTCCCAGCCTCAGGATGATCCTCGTTGTCTGGAACAACCAGCAGAAACCTTACCCTGCGCGAAACGAGTGGCCGATCATCGACCACGAATGGAAGGTTATACAGACCAGAGCCAACAAACTGAGTAACAGGTATGCAGCACGCGGCAACGCCCCCTGCACACCTCTTCTTGGCCGAAGTTTTCAAAGATACCAACATCCCATGCGCCTGAGACGGCCTGTGTGAGATTACATGTTTATCATTCATACATTTGCCTGACGCTTATCATACAAGCACTGCCATCTGCCTGAAAGCACGGATGTGACGTTCCTTGGTGTTTTTGTTAAAAACCTAATCTCTTTCAAGTGGTAAGTCTCCGCTAGGCGGCGCAGACGAATCTATCAGCATGTATTATCAAAATAGGAAATCGACCTCACGTACCACTCCTTATCCACACTCCTGAAACCTGCAAGAAAATATGAGTGATTCTGTTTGTATAAGATTTCATGACTGAGGATATGCGTACTTTTACACAAGTGACGTTGTAAATTAACGTACGTAAACTTTGTTCTTTTAAAATAGGTTCACATGCACATCATTTGTTAATTGAGCAGCTACATGCTTTCTGGTTTCCAAGTGCAGCAACAAAACGTCAACAAACAGTCCTTGTACTTGTTGGGTTTGTTAAAAATAGAATAAGCGAAGTACCAACCCCGGGGACACCCCTAATATACCCGGAAGGGCATGGATTTGAAAATGCAAATATAAGCGTTTTTTTCAAGTTTACAGACCATTAGTGTTTAGGAAAATATTATCGATTGAGAAAACTGGCCATTTTCTAACAACTTACATCTTTTCTATCAGAACTTCGGATCCTGAACAATTTTCCAAGTTAGTAAAGGGTAACCGCTACTTCGCTTCGAGCACAAGCTAGGTCATCCAGGGAAATACTTTCCCAAATGTAACTCATGCACTGATTGACTTTCCTGTTCAGATTTGTGTGCACCTTATTTGAATTTGTTATTTGTTGACAATATTGATGGGATTCAATCGTTTGATTGAAGTTTATTTCCGACAATGGCAGCAAAATATTCATTAATATATTTGCTGCGGTTTTTAAAGACAATGTAGTCTCGAGTGGCCGAACGAGTAATAAAGCAATGTGCAATTTCACTTTTCAATATACTGTAGTATTTTAATGAATATTTTGCTGTCGTTGTCGGAAGTAAACTTCAACGAAACGATTGAAGCCCATCAATAACACTGTCAGATTTATTTAAAATTTCGGTAAACTCAGGAGCCAACTGAGGTTAGATGGCGCCCGGGGCAAGAAGCAAGTTTGGCGCCCCCATGATGGAACCTGAGGTCTTTGGGAAGCAAATGTACTGCATTGAAGACAGTATTCGCGACACTGCTGGGAGTTTTCGGCGCCCAGGGAATTGCGCCCCTCGTTACGCCCCTGGGCAAACCCCGGTATTTCGTAAGCTTCGATGTGACGATCGTACGGATCAACTTATTAGCGCAGTGTTTATGTCAAAAGGACTCGGCACAAATGAATTGTCGTTATCAGGTTCTTCCCCTTCAAGGAGATAAAAACTGAAGCCGTCCTTGCCATCGATGATGACATCATCATGTTGACGTCAGACGAAATCGAGTTTGGTTACCAGGTATGTGCAGCATGCATCTATTGTTGACACACAAGTCTCGCCTGTTTGAACCATAATATTGCTGAGAGAACAAGCACACGTGAGGAACCTGTGATGAGTGGGTATATTTTTGAATTTTGTTGGAGCAGTGGATGTTTTCCGGTTTGCAGTCTTAAGGTTCCTCGTGCACTCACTCCTAACTAGCTGACAAAAAGTAACTGGTTCATTATCAATTCAGACTGACGAAGGGTCAGGGGTCATTTGCCAGCGTTAGCAGCGCATGCATCGTAGCATGGACGGTCCTAGCAGACAGTTGGATCAACATGCCACGTTTGGTGTGAATTTAAACTTGACACGAGGCTTGTTCATCACCTGGAACCTTGTGGTTGTTCTTGGCAAGGTTATGGGACAAAAATATTCTCATTATGGTTTTTGCGTTTTTTTTTTGTCTCATGAACTTCTGCCATTTTTATGAAGCATTTTTTGAGAAAAACTACTACTTTGCATTAAAAAAAATCCACTCATGTCTTGAAGGGTATAGGGGAAGGACACTAATCATTGAAGCATGTAACTCGCGCAGAGAAGCCTGCATCTCTGAACTGTGAGTGGAGAAAAACGTTGAGAACGTTAAAATACGTTTACTTTTTACTGTCTATCGAAAGGAATCCTTTCCCAGCAAAGAATTACACCCTGAGATCTTACCGAGTATATATTTCGCTCACGAAGTAGACATCATCAGCTCTTATTCAAATAGAATCTTCGCTTTAAAGTTAAACTAACATTCTTGAAAACGGATGGTCGGTCGCATTGATTTTAGGATCAATTTTGTGTTTCGCTAGTAATATACGTGTTTCAATGAAACGAAAAGAGAAATAAAACACTACGTTTATTTTTACTGTATCTCATATCGGGGTGCGCTACTTTCAGGTTTGGAGGGAATTCCCCGACCGCTTAGTGGGTTTTCCCCCTCGCCTACATCTTTGGACGGACGACGAGCAGCTGCGGTACGAGTCGGAGTGGAAGAACAATATTTCGATCGTTCTCACTGGGGCAGCGTTTTACCACAAGTATTACAGTTACCTCTACACGTACAAGTAAGCAAGCTGGCTTGTGTGGTTGGTTCACTGCCATGGTAAAGTGCGCTGGTAACCGCTTCGTTGTCAGAATGCCCGGAGACATCAAAGACTGGGTGGATGAACACATGAACTGTGAAGACATTGCCATGAATTTCATCATCAGTAACTATACCGGGAAAGCCCCGATCAAAGTGACGCCACGAAAGAAGTTCAAGTGCAGTGAGTGCGCCACTGGAGGGAGTTTGTCGCTCGATGAAAGCCACATGGTGGAGAGGTGGGTCGTTTGCTTTAAATTGAAAAGTTGTTTCTGATTCAAACATGATAAAATAAAGATGGCCTCTGCTTTTGCCTAACAACCTTTCGTTTGTGCCACTCTCATACGTAGCAAAATACAGAACCGTATTGTCCTTCTGCTTGAAACCCCCTTGCACTCCAGGGGCATATAACCCCCCGTCCACGGGCCGCTCTCGTTACACTAAAACTCATAAACTTTGGTTTCTGTTCCACACTGTGCAACAAACACGTGACCCAATGTGGAGAACACACGATTTCCTTGTTTGAAAGCGCAGTGGGGCTTTTCTCAAACTTGAGTTGCGGGAGGGTGAAATATACAGGGGTGAGTGGACCGCAATGTGGGGATATTCGTAAAAACCGCATGGTCTACAGCAGAGTTGTAAGTCGGACCGGATTCGGGATTAAATTTGCCAAAATGTTTCGGGTCGATTTTGGGTTTGTGCTTTTGTTACCAGCTGTTGTTGAAGCAATCGAGTTGATTGAGTCTTCAATGAAAAATGAGTAATTGTAAATTATTTTGTCATAATTGGTTTGCTACGTCACCAATAACCGCAGTTGCACATATCTTGACTCACTTGGTAACTTTGGCTTTCGGCCTTAAATCGGGCTTCTAAAATAAATGTCGGGCTCGGGCTGAGTTCGGGCTCCAAAATGAGGCCCGTTTACAACTCTGGCCTACATTGTTTTGTTCGTATGTAAAGCAACCCTGTGATGTCCGTTGATTGACAGGTCGACCTGCATGAACCACTTCATGAAGCTGTACGGAGCTCTGCCGTTGAAAAGCGTAAACTTTCGCGCCGACCCTGTCCTTTACAAAGATGAGTTCCCAGAAAAATTGAAAGCTTTCCCCAACATCGGTTCATTGTGATGGTCGCGTTCAGTTTCGTGATTGGTTGCGTCCGATGTTATGCTTGATTGGTTTTCAAAATGTTAGTGCGGGGTTCATAGAATCCCAGAAAATCTTGTTCTGTCGACGACCGCAGCACACGATAATGCAAAATGCCTATTCTTCTCGTAAGAACGTTGCAAATACCTCACATGCTTTCTTCCTCGTTTGTTGATGTTCAAAACATAAACTTACGTCTCGCTCGAATGCACACGCATGAGGTCAGCAGGCGGACCCGTTAATATTCCAACTCGTCAATTTTTCCGCCCCGCGCTTTTTCCAATGGTCGCTAAGCAACCATGCGGCCGCAGACCGTATGACGTTCCGCCAGCGTCGTTTATAACCGCAAACACCGTTCAATGCGAAGCTGCTTGTTGTGGAATTATTTATTTGAAGCGATTTTGTGTTTTGTTCTCACCACGTTTCATGTCGTGCATCTCAGCATCGAAGAAAGAACGCGCCTGAATCAAATGAAGGAAGAATTATTTTCCTTTGTCCGGCGTTTGCACTGTAAGCGAATATTTTGCCAAAATCCCACTCTATTGTGTCGCAACTCAAGTGCGTTGTCTATAACGCGCGATGCCGTTTGTGACGTATCGTGATATAATTAAGCAACAACTTTGACTTCAGCCGCATGAGCATCATATGATCCCGTCGTGAAATTCTGCGTCACGCAAATCTCGGTTTTTGTTTTGTGAGTTTCGATACTCGTGAAAACGCAACAAACATCGCAGGTATTAACAGTACTCAGCGGCGGTTCTAAGGGGGGCCTGGGTGGGCCATGGCCCCCCAGATTTTTGACTGGCCCCCTGCTTGACCTCCCCCCAGTTTTTGCTTAATTTCACGTTCAAGTTCGTTTGATTGACATATACACCAGATATCTTTCAGCCATTAACATTTTAAACGATTTGAAGACTTTCTGGGGACGGTTCTGATGATATTCACAAGCCTACGTTGGGTTTGATAGGTTTAATCATAGAAAATCAATCTTCATTACAACAGAAAGTCACCATGCAGGAGAGACATTTATGTTGGCCCCCTACTTTTTCCTTGGCCCCGCAGTGCCCCTCAGTTTTTTCATTCTAGAATTGCCACTGACAGCGCTCCCTCCCACTGTTGTCACCCTGACAACAAAGCGATAAGAAACCCTTTTGTCCCAGTTACTTCTCCACTGTGCTTCATGGCACGCCAATCATATTCTGCGTTCTGTGCTTCGGAGTTTAAACCAACTCACTCCCTCCCTCGGCTCGTACCTTGTGTTGGACATGGGCTGCGTCATGATTCGTGTATTGTCAGCAATCCTTATGTTTGATACATCTTCGTTAGCAATGCGTGCGAATTGTGTCCATAGCAGATAATGTCGTGTTTTCTGTGCTTCTGTAAGTGTTCCCATGGTTACCGATATGCGCATTTTTCGTCCTTGTTTCTCTCCGAACTTTGCCACCGCACGAACTTTATTTGTTTTTATTGCACTTCTCACTTTCCAGCATTAATTTTCTTTCGCTCTTTTGTGAAAATATTTCCGTGTCTCGAAACAATATCTTCGCTTTTTATATGTTTTGTAAGACCGCTAAACAATGCGCATAGAGCCACTGCTGTGCTGTTGGTTCACTTTGCATGCATTTTGGTCCAGAAACTATGCTGTGGTGTTTTTCTACCGTTTCTATCACCATGGCGACTCCTTGTCAAAACAATTTCGAATGTTCCAAAAAAATATAAAAACTACCTTTCTGAAACAGCTTTTTCTTTAAACTCTGTGCCAATCATGTGTTTTTTGAGATTTATCGATTTTCAAAGATTTCTGGTGTCTCGGTCATCCTAACATTGAGAACCTTGAAACACTGCAATGGATGGAGTCACACAGAGGAGAGATGGGTCAGTAGTTTTGTGCTGAACAGCATATTAATTTGCCAATGAATACGGCATTTGTGACATCACAGTATCTTGCAAACATGTTATTGGTGCGCAACAATCACTTTCCGCCCCACCTGTACATTGATGTGGTACACTTGCTTACTGGTCGTGTGGCTGAATAAACCAGACGCTGCATTGTGTTGATTATATTGGGAAGATCTTCAGCAACATTCAAGTCCGACCAAATTTAGCCTAAAACGTGTTCAGCTCCATTTATACTCGGCTTCTGTGTTCAATTCCAAGCACCACGAGTGGTCTGCAGCGCCCATCTCCCCTAGTAGCGACAGAGCTGCTTTCGCAGTGAATGCTGCACTGGTGGCAGGGGTGAAGCACTGGTTGCAGGGGTCAAGTCCTGCGCGGGTTGAAATTTTTTGTCCGCGCACATGAACTTTCAACCCGTCCTGCACACGCAGGAATTTGAGAAATCCACCCGCACTGTTTCCGTCCCAAACCTGAACTTGTCACTGTGTATCTGAAAACCACTAAAATCTCATGCAACGTGTTTCATTGCTTGTGGAAATGTATTCAGTGGTTCATTTCAAAGCCAATAGAAGCTCATAAAAAACACGGTGAAGTAAAAATGTGAAACCTTTTAGTCAACCTTCAGCGCTTTTCAGTTTTAATAGCACTGTTAAGTAGAAGTATCTCGTTCTCTAGCAGCGCTATGTTGCCATCACCTAGAACACGTTACTGTGCTTGCAAGATCACTGAGAGCGGAAACTCTTAATCTATTGTCTCTCCACCACTGGAGAATGTCGCTACACCCTTTAACACAAGTTCTCTGTAGCATTGACTTTCTTGCTCATGTCACTTTCACATGCACTGAGCCAACATTCACTTACGCGCACAAAGAATTTTTATCCAGCGCCCTCTCCGCACCAAGTTCAACCCGCGCTTAGTTCTGCGGGTTCCCGCAACCGGCGAAGGTCAACTCGCCCCGCGCAGGACTTCAGTGGCGAGTCAATGGCAGCACCGCGCGTGAGCTGTTCACTTGCACCCACTCATCAACGCTGAGCACGAGGATAAACAGACCATAAGTCTGTGGACGCGGGTTGAACTTGGTGCGGGGCGGGCGCTGGATAAAAGAAAAGACCATAAGTCTTCGGTATCACCCGGCAAACGTACCTAGCCTACCAGCTTTGGTGCTGGTCTCAACCAATGTACCACTTAACCGGTTATTCTATCATTCGAAATCTTCGTTTCCAGATTTGTTTGGTTTTGTTTCAGTGTTCCCTCTACTTTTAAACCTCTAATGTGTTCAATAAAATGTATCACCTACCCGAAAACCTGCTATTGCTTTTTTGTTCTGTAAGCAAAACCTGCAGGTCTTTACCGATTTGTGTGATCTGCGACTCGATCTGCAAAACTGTTGTTAATGGTAGAGAGCTGGGCGCAAGTTGTTTTTCACTCAGGCCGATTCCCTGAAGGAAACTAATAGTGTGTGGTGTGTAGAACTTTTTGGCGCCAAAAAGTTCTTACTATAGCCAAAATGGCAAAATTTCTTTTACAGGTTGAGAATGAACAACCTATGTTAATTATGAGCTACGCGCGTCGACTCAGTTTGTCTTATTCGCGAATTCCCTCACGTGACGCAATTGCGAAGCTTTCTCGTCCATCAAAATGCCAGACTTGTTTGTGCAAAAATGGATCGGAGATCGCACACGCAGCTTTTGTTTTCACATATTGGGGTATGCACTGACATCTTGGCAGTAACCCCCCCCCCCTTAAATCAAAAATACAAAACTTTTTCATATTTCAATGCAGAACGTCTAACAACGCATGGTTGCGCGCTTTGATGCAGTCAGATTGTTTGTATTCATCCTTATTCTTTGAACACTACCACCGCATTTTACTTTGTGACTGAGTGCTCGGACGTTACAGTGTTTGTTGGAGGACGTGTGTATGCCACAACACATTTTTACTTCACCTGGCCTTGACCAGGGTTCGACTCAGTGTCCTATTCTGGGTGTAGTGTTGTACCAAGTGTTACGAGTTAGCGAAGAATAGTATTAAGAAAATGCCTATAATCCTGTGGTTCTACCTCCAATGCCGCTATAAAAGCTTCTCTGTCTGTTTTATCAATCTGCGTAGTGCAGACAGTGTGTGCTTTTGCTCTATGGGCTTCGTGTCTGGTTAAAGATCTAAAATAAGTAAATAAAATTTCGGTGGGAGTGCCCGACAGAACGCTTACGAAATATAAGCTACTGCGGAATCAAGTTAAATTAATTTTAATTTTTGCGTCAGACTCATGGTCCATACCACAAGGGTAATCGAATAACGCAAAAATGTTGAGCCATAGCGTAGTAGCCTACACAGCAAGTGTTAATTGATAAGCCCAGACAACACAGGGAGATGACAAACACTGAAACAACACACCAGCTACAACTGCATTCACTATCATCTAATAGTAGTCCAGCAGTGAAAACAAAGCAGAAGACATTTTAACATCAGGTTGTGAAGTAAATGGCTAAAATCGTCGGATGGGGATGCTCACAGAAGCATTTAAATTGCAGAATAGGACTTCAATAGGCTTTGTCACTTAATTGTGACAAAACTAAAGCGTTTTTTTTTCATTCTAAACACTCAATTTTAAAATTCTAACGGTGTAAAAAAGGGAGGCCGCTGGGGTTCCTGGCACCAGGCGGCACTTTCCGGAATTAATTTTTAAACGTAGTTTAGACCTCAGTTTTTGTGCTTAGATTCACCAGCCTAAAAACCTTGATAATGTGGTTGTGGAGTGACCAAATTGATGAAATGTTTACTCAGAAGTCTGTATCAAATCTACGATGCTAAACTACCCTTGTGTTTGTCTTAAAATGAGGGTCTTTAACATACAATACTTCTTGAGGGACAATTTCCCCGCAGTCACACCTTCCTACCGAGACAAGACAATTTCCCCCCACCCCAAACATAAGTCCTTTGAACAAAGAACAGAGATGACCTTCGACCGCAGGCTAACAAACATTACTGGTCCGGTAGTTCGAGGTTAAAATTACCCCCAACTCACTATCTGATAAAAATGCTCCGTTTGAAATCAAGGTGAGCCAAAGCTATCTTAATCCTTTTTCTTTTATCTTTCGACCGTTAGGAACGCCCCAATGACACATCAATACATTACCTGACACGCATCGACATTGACAACGAACATTTCTTGGCACGTCTCCTGCTATTGCATCATTTTCAGCGGGAGATTTTCAGTGAACAAGTATCACAAACTAGGTAGCCTAGTCATTAGGTGGGCTTACCAATTCAAATTTTGGCCGGTGAAGTGAATAACTCTACAAAGCTGAAGTTGCTCATTTCCAGTAGAACCGATGTTTTTTTATTCAGTGTCGGAAAATCACGTTCTTGAAGTGAGGTAGTACAGTTGGTGTGTTTGCGTGGGTAATTTAGAGCTCAGATTGTAGGCTTGAACTGCAAGTAAAGTGAATCAATGCCAGCCGATAGGCCACGTGGATTTAATAGGTTTGACTCCTTTGTTTAATGGTAGGCCTACACTTAATACTTGCAGTCATAAAAAAGTAACTTCAACAAGAAAAGGTAAAAAAGTGTTGCTCTCATTTTGAGAAATTAGAAGCGACGAATCTTACTCTGAAACCTAACGCAAGAGCAAACAATATGTTTAGTTGTAACTAGTGGCGTAGCAAGCCCAATTTTTTTGGGGGAAAATGTTTGACCTTAGGCGAGCAACAGTATTTTTGTTCAGGACGCCGCTTCTCAAAGCACAAAATCAGGCCCGTAACCAGCTTGGGACACCAGGAGGAGCGAAGAGTTTTCTAAGAGGGGCCCAAACTTTTTAACTATGTCCAGTAGTTTTAAACTATGTCCAACACATTTTTCCAGGGGGCAAAAAAATTTTAGGGTGTGATTCTCCCCCCCTGGGCCCTCTGGTTACGGGCCTGCACAAAATGACTACGTATGCTAAACCAAACTTTGGAGGGGGGAATGGACCCCTGGGACCCACTGGCTTCGCCTGTGGTTGCGACTGTGGTCGAGGCTTTTGGTAAAAGGGACTTTAGCCGAAATGGTTGCACAGCTTGATAATGTTTGTACTGGATAAAGTTGTTCAGAGCTATTTCCGCATCTACAGGTTTTCAAGAACACTTGCAGATTTCAAACTTTGTTTTTTTAATGTATGGCTGTCTGTTCAATCAAGCTTACCAATAGGCTGTCGGCTAAATCACAATATTGTAACTACGGTGCTACGGTGTGTTGAAATAATGTGAAGCCGTAACAATAAACACAAAGCAAATGATAATTAATTTTTTTTTAATTTCGTTTTGAACGAAGTCATATTTTAATTTTTCAACAATATAATTAGCCAAAATCAACAAATAAAATCCAAAAATCTAAGCCACTAAAAATAGTTTTTTCTTGAATATGTCACCCTGCCTGAGCTGTTTGTCATTCACGTCTTCATTTCAACTACACCAACGATTTGGACTGTCATGTCATACTAATTCCTAAATATATTTTCAAAACTGACGCGAGTTGTTGAACTCACCAGTTATTTCTAGAGTACCATCGCCAATCAAGGCCGCAACCAGCTAATATTTTTGGGGGAAAATGATTGTAACTTGTTGTTGCACCTAACAACTGAACGATTAACATCTTTTTGAAAATTTTGTGAGGGAGGCAATTGCCCGGTTGACCCCCTTGTTTGTGGGCCTGACACGAATGCATGTTGCTTTATTTGCAGTGAAAACTGTTTCCCATGCTGTATATAGCTATCTAGCTGCATACAAGATTATCCCACTGATGGTATTGATGGCATGAATTGCCAGCAAACACGTAAGGAAATGCAAACTCCAAAAACGCGGAAATATCTTCAAAATATTCCGGTGATCCGCTGGAGTCCCTAAGATCAACATGGGCTTAGAGCAGGTTTTTAAGGTGTTTTAGGGACCCGATTCGGGTCCCTAGAAATGAAAACGGGGTCCCTAGAATCGGAGAATATTATCATCAGGTACCTAGAATCAGAGAAAATCGCGTCCCTAGAATTAGAGAAATCGGGTCCCTACAGGCCCATACCGGCTACTTTATATTTTCCTTAAAAAAACCCTGGCTTAGAGGTAAACCATGCACTCATCCAAGCTTGGAAATATTTTTATTTTAATCGTTAACAGGCACTAATATCTTATTTTTAAGCGTTTGCCGAAAATCCCAGCTCAGGTGAGTCGATAATATGCGTAATTCAGTTTCCTACTAAATTTTGAATAGACGTAAAATACGCTTATTACTATCTGTATGACTTCCAGGACCGTAACCAGCTTGGGACACCAGGAGGGGCGAAGAGTTTTCTGAGGGGGGCCAAAATTTTTTGAAATATGTCCAATATTTTTAAAGTATGCCCAACACATTTTTCCAGGGGGACGAAAAATTTTCTAGGGAGGGCTTCGACCCCCCTGGTTGCGGGCCTGATGACTTCCTTCGTTGATGTGAATCTTCATCAAACTCTTTTTGTTAGATCACTTCAAAGATCTGATGCTTTTCACAAATCTTCATTTTTCCTACATTATTTAACGCTCTTGTATGACTGTGGCCAACTGCAGTAGTTGCTGGTGCGTTATCTTGGTCTCTGTTTTGTCCAGTCTCCAGCATCGCCTATACGTAGCAATGCTGCAATCTAAACCTTCTGCGTGCTTCGCTGTGCTTCATGATTTTTGTTTTGTCTATACAATAACTTACGAAATCATTTGAAACTTTGATAAAAAATAATTTAATTACGCATTAGCTACAGCAGGCCCGCAACCAGAGGGGGTGTTGAGTTCGTGTTACATCCTCAACATTAAGCTTCTTGAGATTCTGAAATACAAATGAAAGAAGATTTCAATCATTTCTGAAGCAAATAAAAAAAGAGACTTAGAAGTTTGTCGATGGATTCATGAAAGAATACAGAACGCCGCACCGAATGGACGGAATTCCAAGAGCATGAAGTTGGGACAAAGCGACAACTAAAAACATCTGGTTTACACCGACGTTGTATTGCGCATTTACTCGAATTATTGTGAATTTGTATTTCAAACATTTATTTTAAGTCACAGCTAGGAAGAGAGTAACCCAAAAGATTAGAGAAGCTATTTACATCAATAGTCAATTCCGATTTGTAAACAGTATCCCCGATTCGAACAGATAAAAACAGATCATAACGGAAAACACTCCGGATTACGGTACCAGCCGCAAACGGAACGACTGGCGACTCCGGAAAATTTCGATTTTAAGACAAATCCGATGACGTCGCATGACGTAAAATATCGGCCCGAGAAAATAGAGAAAAACGGCACGGCACAGGATATATATACCCGTGCATTCGCCATGTTCAGTCAGTCTTGAGCCACTGCTTGAGCTATTAACAAGTCCAGCCACTGCAGGACTTAGCACACTGCTTAACTAACCTTAGCCCACTGGCGAAGAAGGAAGTTTCCCACTGGAAACTTGTTGTACAGTCTACAGGTAGTCTGTTAGACTGAGACTTATTGAATTTATGGCAGTATGGTTTACTCTCTTCCTCCATGAAAGAACTGAACTCTGGTTAACTCCTGTTGTTCGCTGTAACTTTGATTACGAACTGTAGCTCACGCCATTTGTATAAACCCCTGATGTTTCGAAATACTTTCTTGTAAAATAATGTCGCAGTGCTTAAAGTTATATTAATAAAACCATGAGTGAATACGAATTCGTCTGGTATTAAAACTGAGCGTAAAGTTGAACGATAACGGGCGGGTCTAGGTTTCTTAATTGTTAACCTGGGCTTGCCTTGGACATTCCTACTAAATTTACCAGTGCTCTCGCGGAAGTGTCCTAAAATGCGTACACGTACGTAACAGGGGGCAATCGGGCAATTGGCCTTCCGGAAATTTTCACAAACGTATGTCTTTGTTAGGTACAGCAACACGCAGGGCCGTGGGAACCGTCCCCCGCACCCCCTGGCCGGGGGGGGCCCCAGCCATGTCTAGGGGCCC
>Ga0210059_1007795_pt1 | contig 16972 bp, 10 predicted proteins | sample Ectturendosymbi2_FD_188042 | JGI IMG/M metagenome (GOLD analysis project Ga0210059, IMG submission 188042) | Ecteinascidia turbinata endosymbiont from Florida, USA - Sample 2 (SPAdes) (version 2) | ecosystem: Host-associated > Tunicates > Ascidians > Unclassified | place: Key West, Florida...
TATGACACAGCGCCCCTCTTTGTTTACACTGATCAACTATTGTGCCATTGTGTTTTCATTTGCTCTAATGTTCGCTAATGGTTGGCTTACTGCATGCGATGGCTTTTATGATGCTTCTGCTTGTTGGCTGAGTCATATGAAACAATAAACCATTGACCAATAAACCAAAACTGCATCAGATCGATAAACCAAGATAAACCAATCAAAGACAATTTACTTTAATTGCTCTGTTGTTATCTCCTCCTTGATGGTTTCCAACGGGTCTGGCCAATAGGTGGGAACTACGCTGAACACGCCGTCGTTAACGAAATCTAGAACTTCTGCATCGAAAGGTGACGACGATGAGGAGGTATCCGCACGGGCGGGCACCACCTTCTCGTGCCATCTCCCCCCATGCGGGGTAAGCACCCTCCTTTCTGGTTCGGTGTCCGTGTTCATGCCGGACGGGGCTTCGATGTGGCCGAAGTTGAAAATTGCGTCGATGTCCAAGTCCTAAAGAATTTCCGCATATGGGTCCGAGCGACATAGTTTATGCAAACCGTGTAGACTTGACGACGCGACTGCAAATCACTACAGTCGACTAGAAACGCAAGTCTGCTTTGCGCACTGCTTTCGAGAACAGCCTTCGATTTTCTCAGTATCTTTATCAGGACTGCGTGAGCTTGACTTTGCTTGAAAAATATGACAGTTCTCAGTCTCTGCTTCGCGTATTTGCCAAAACACGAAAAATTTTTAAGTGCCAAAATTATAACGCCTCACACGTCAGAAACGTCACTTTTGTGACGTAGATGAAATGTGATGTGATTATCAAAACTATAAACAAAATTCGCACGAACATTGCAGGGGATGGTTTTGTATCTGGTCGCGTTTTTCAATTTCCGCTCTCGGTCTAGTCTTCGACTTCGCACTGGTGTTTGTATTGGAAAATTTAGCCGATATCAACAACGGTTTACGTGTCCGTGGATTCCTGCTTGGTCTCTATCTTTGCCTCAGTTTAACTGAGTAAACCGGGTCTTGGATTTTTCTCAGAAGTTTTTGACTTGACCCCACTGCTGCTGTGAACTGAAGCTTAAATACAGATTTTCGTGAAGATGAAGAACGTGTATGTGTTCTGCCGAAGTGTAAAAAGACTACGACTAAAACTTTGCTCAGGGAAGACGGCAATTCCGATATAGACCAGGTATTCGCTAGTGTTGTGTTACATTTTAAACAAATCCAAAAGTGAAACACAGCTGCACCGTGAAAAACGCCCACTAGGAGGTAACATCGCCACTATCACCCTGCGCATGACAGTATCATTGCATCACAATGACGCGTACAGATAAGTACCTCACGCTGTTCGAATGCTTCGGATGGAACCATGTAATTAAGCTCCTGCTCAGACATCAGATCGGTTTCGGATGTTATTTCGCTGTAGCCGAACCTAGTGCATAAAAAGGTGAATGTCCAGAAGGCCATTCCTTTCGTAACAACTTTCGCGTTGTGAGCGCGTTTCAAAATATGCTAACAACCATTCTGACACGGTTGATGAAGTTACAGCACCCACTCCAACGCAGTGCAATTATCCTCTGATCTTGCTGTGAAACGCAGCATTCAGGCATCGAAAGGAAAAACATATTTGTGCGATTATGTTTCGTTTAAAAAAATTTCCGGCTAAGTCAACAAAAAGTGTGGCGCCGTTTAAAGTTTATTTTGTTCAATGACTTTTTACAGAGCAAGCTTCACTGAGCTGCACGGTACGTTTCCAATGATAGAAAGTGACAGGTAAGCATCTTCCTAGATCAGGGGTTCCCAACCTTTTTCTGACCATGTATCCCTTCAGCATTTTGACAGACAAGCATGTACCTCTAAAATTTTTTTGCACAGAGCGACTTTTTCCCAAATATTTCATCATGCTTAATCATAGATATATTTAACAATAAGCATATAATGATTTTTAATACAATATTTACTGTTATATGTGCAAATATTTGGAAACAAATAATATATAAACATATTTTCCCTCTATTAATAACCTTAAATGTACCCCTTCAGATAGGCAAATGTAGCCCAGGTTGGGAACCCCTGGTCTAATAAATTCTAAAATGATAATGATAACTATTCTATCCTATGGCGGTCTATGCCAAATAACCAACTACATTTTACACCTATCCACCAACCATCACGAATGGACAGTCGTTGCGCATATCATTACCCTGCAATGTTGTCGTCATCGGTGAAGTAAGGGTCGGTTTCCGAGTGTTTCCCCCTTGCGATGTCGGTCACGTAATTTTCCAGGTTGTCGTCGATTGACTGGTTCTCCGATTCCAAGTCGACGATGCTCGCGGCTCTGTTGTTCGCCTGCGAACTTTGCAAGTCGTCCTGAAAAAAGTGAAACAGTAAGGGACTGTTCGTTAAGCGGAGAGGTGTCAACACTTAGTAAGCGTCGCTGGAAGCAACTTACGCGAAGATTCAATTGTGTCTTAGCATATCTGCCATTTTCTCACTGGTTCCTTTCATACTTGCTTGCATTTCACATATGACATACGTGTGGCCCACAGAAATACCAAATGTATATGAAGAACTTTTTCAGATATTACATGAAATGTTTTCGGCTACAGTAGATTAGCAATGATGAATCTAGCGCTAGCGTAGAAAACGCAAATGTTTTTCCTGGCTAACCGTTTTTCGCTGAACACTTGGTACCTGAAAACGAGTGGTTGATGCGAGTTGCTTCTGTTATTTCGTAGTGACAGCATGAGTCAAAAGTTTTTCGAATGTTATGGATTCAGAACTGAAGGCCTCAAGTTCAAGCCAGGATTGGAGTCTGAAAATGTGGCTCCGCCAAAATCTGGTGCTCAGTTAAAGTACAATACATGACTTGAACGCTGGCCAGAAATTATGCAAAATAAAAGAAATTAGGGTGGTATCGACTATGTTCAAGCACCGCTCACCAGTACGTTGAGACACACACCAGCAATTTTCGAAAAACCAAGGTTTTCGTTTGGATGACCTCGAACTATCGTGATAAGTTCTTATTCCTTATACAACAGAACTTACTGTACTTTTCGCAAACGATGTTTTGTACCTGGTGTGAGCCCAGGTAGGTAGCCACGGCGGAGCATTCGGGGGCATTGCCCCCCTAAATTTTTTGTTCCCTCCAAATTTTATTGTGCCCAGAAAGTTTTGTTTTAAACATATAATAAAAATAAATATCTTGCCCCCTAAAACGTAATTCCCCCTAAACCTTAAAACCTGGCTACGGGCCTGTCTCAGCCTCAACAAGCAACAACCAGAAATTTCCAATGTCTGAAGGTATGTAAATGCAACTTACCGTTTTAAGGGTGATGGACTGTCTCTTTGCGTCGCAATCCAACTTTTTGCTGGGCTTGTCGTTCGCTTCAAGGGAAACCTTGCTTTTACCTGTCGCCTCCGACTCGGCTTTAAGTAATATGTCGTTTCCAAAGAAGACAGACAGCAGCAGCCACGTCCTGGCGGCATTACAAAACCCAGCTTCCAGCGCGACTTCGGAATTATGTTCGCACAGATCCTTAAACGGTATCGTGGCCGATTCACCGTCCAAAATATAATGTTTTGCCGCGAAAACAAATTGCTTTGCATCCAAGTGCTCGACCACGGTGCTGACAGGATTCAAGTTGTCGTTTATGTCTGAGCACGGCTGTGGCGTCCTAATCACGAAGCAGTTTAGGTTCAGATTAGATTTCGCGTTCAGAAAATTGATCATTTTGTCAAGAGACGCCGACGCAGCCATTGGGCCGGAATACGGGGAAAAATCAACATCGCCGCCCCCTGCCTTCCAACCGCCGAAGATGCCTGTGAGTTTGGTCGGCAGCCCGGTCGGACTTTGCGCGCGCGGAGTGGAGTTTGTCACGTGACTTGCGTGAGCGACAAATCCACACGATCCAAACGAGAGGCCGCTTGTTTTGCAGTTGTCCGCCGGCCGGGCGGCATTTTTCATGTGGTGCATGATCAGCTGGCCGGTTTTCGAGCAGGAGAAAAGCACATTCGGGTCGTTCCGCTTCCACACAATGTCTTTGGGAGAATCGTGATGTTCCTGCAACAAACCGGACCCAGTAAACACACAAGTGTCAACGAGAACAAACAGCCCGCTGATACTTACAAGTTTTCGCTGCACTGCGATCGCGCGACTGACACGTTACATATGGTGCAATGGTACACTAATGACGAATCCGCTAATGGGCGGTTGCAATAACGCGGTCAGGGGGTTAAAAAGCGCTATCGCTTCCCTCGGACTTCGGAAACACAGGATTTTTTCTGTCGACAGTGCAGATCAAACAAGTAGACAGAGAACAGAATATCTCTGACTTTGTGTTAAAATTTTGTGTTAATCATACCCTCAAAGTGGAAATACTGTTTCAGGAGCAGAAGCTTCGAGTCCTTTCCGACAATTTTTCGGAATGTAACGACAAGACCTTTCTACAACATCTTGCCAAAGTTGATACATTCGGGATCTATAAGTTGATTTTTCACACCTTTTGGCAGCAGGCGGTTGCTGTACTCGTTGCACGCTCAGAAAATCTATGTTTCCCACTACTGATTTGATGGCACAAGGTGAGAGGCAGCCAGAGTGTTTCTCACTTCTATCAACGAAGTGGCCTCAGTAGCGGTGAGAAGACATGTCTTCTGTTAAGTGCAGATACAGTGTCTAGTACATCAAATGGAGCACTGGAAAAATTGTGAAACCGCAATATTGTTCTTGACGTATTACCGTTACTGGTTTTCTCCACAAAAACTATTGCTGAAGTTGCAGAGCTTTTATGTGTGTGTGATTTTATTGGATCTGAAGCAGACACTGAAAAGTGAACCAAACCATTCAAAGTCAGGGCGAACAGTTTAGTAAGTGCAACTTCAACTGGAAAGGTCTTACGCCAGGTAGGTTACGTTGGCGTTACGACTGCAAACACCGTAGTGAACTTTTGAACTCCAATACTGCGTGCTGCAATTAATATATTAAAACAAAACAATTTTTTGCGGTTGTATAAAACAGTTCTTTTTACTCTCATATTCTTCACTTGCAGCTAGACAAACGTGCATTTACTAGATCACAAAACTAGTCTGATAGGTGTAACAAGCTTGAGATGAGCACGAACGAAACTTACGCAAAAATACGCGAACGGGATGTACTTTCTGCGCAGGTCCCAAACGTTAATGCTGAAATCTAACATCATTGTCACAGTAGCAAGTTGATCGAAACGTTTGGGTCTCCATTTTAATGAAGCAACCGAAAATATCGTGGGGATATTTGTTATTTCCTTTTCCTTGTTGTTGTTAATATTCCATATCTGCAACATACAAAACAATAAGCTGCATCTGATATTGTCAATTGCAAAGAAGATGCAAGCAGCAAATTTTTGAAGATCATAATTGGTATGAGAAGAAGTTTTCTTGCAGTCGACAAAGTCTTGCAATCAACTGAAATTACAGAGTAGGCCAGTGGTTCTTAACAGGGTCCCCAGAAGGAATGCCAAAGTGTTTTCTTTTACCCCTCAGATGCACAAACAACAACGACCACAACTTTGACTAATGATGTAGCTGCAGACGAGGGGTCACCAAACCAGTATCTTTAGAAATAGGGTGCCTGGGTCGGAAATGTGATGAACCACTGGAGCAAGCCTTATAATTTGTTTTGATGTATGTTAACAACATCGACTCTTAGAAATTTGCCGTGAAAACGATGCTTAGCTTTGATATGTCTCAACAGAACAGACATACATTAATGATTTGTTACATAATTTTGTTTCCTTTACAACGAACAGGAAATTTCACTGGTTAAGCCCCCTTTTACGTGCAACTCAATGTCATCTTTGACCAACGTTTACAGTGGGATTTAAAAAATTCACCCAGGAGGGTGTAACCCAAGGTGACTGAAGTTTATTGGCAATGTTTTGAGCTAGAAACACATGCTCTTCAAGGGAGAAGTTTGGATTTGGAACGATTTAATACTAACCATAGCAAAGAGGTAAGACACACAACCATTGCATATCTGTTTTGGTTTAAGTTCATGGGAAAATTATCTGTAACATCCACAGGATTGTTCTAGACAGCAAATCATCTTTAAAATTGATCAATTATGTACAAATAAACATTGGAGCAAACCTTCACTATGTTATCTCTACCGCCTGTAGCCAATGTAAGCTTTTTTTCTGGATCAGGGTGCCATTCCAACGTGTACACAGATCCTTTATGAGCAATAAACTGACACAAACATGATGTATTTCGACGATAATCCCATATCTGCAAACATAAACCAATTGTGCAAGGTAATTTTTTTGATGTGATAAAGCACCAAAATATCTTTTTCTGTCATGATTGATGATCATGTAGAAGTAGGCTGAACAGGGCACTGTGCTGCAACAAGGCCTCTTAATTAACACAGGCCGTTCAAGGTTTGAAAGTCGTCAACGAAACTGGTCCGTGTTTTGCAAAGCTCACTGGAATGGAAAAGCTGAACATCCACTGTTACAATGCATTTGTGCCAGCATGGCACAGTGTTGCAAGCAGTGGCATGTAGATACAGTATAAGATTGTGACAAATTCTAAAGTATATTCTTGACATAGCACATAACTTTAGTGAAATTATGTTGAAGAGCATGCGCAAAAGTTGCAGTTAGTTCGTGGCAATCTCATTTAGCCAGTGGGAGTAATCACAAAGCGATTAAAAAACGCATGCTTTCAGACTGCAGCCAGGGCTAAAGCTGCTGTGCTAGCAAGGTCTGTTGGAAGAACTGGTGACATAATGCAAGGGAGCAAACCCGAACCAACACCTTTTAGTTAAGGTCTTGACACATGAGTATTATTAATAAAATCATTGTTGTGTTCATTGCTGTTTTCATTTCCAGGCTGGAAAGTGGTTTATGGCAAATAAGATTTTGGTTGCGATTAAAAAAGCAAGTGAGGATAAAAAGGTCCACATTATTGCTGCAAAATGATATAATCTTTTCAACCTGATGGTGTGTTCCTCTCACCTGAAAATAGCTAATGTATGTATTTAACAATAGATCATTTCCCACTACACTGTTTACGCATAGTAATGTCCCTATTACATTTTTTAGGTGTGCGAAAAACACTTTCGGAAAACTGAAATTCGCTGGGAAACTTCAGCATTTGATGTGAAAACTAGACGACACCTGTCATATTGTTAAAGGTACCAAGATTGCTACCAGTTGTACCTTCACAAATGCCAAACTGGCCTGATCATTTTTCGGGACCAAGCTCATCATGCAGGCTGAGTTTGAATGAAAGATTAATTGCAAAGAAACAGTTCAATTTATCAAACGTTTTGAAGCAGAGCAGGCATGACTGCAAGCAACAGGCAAATACGATCTCTGCAATGTTTCAAATTTCATTTTGGAATGGCTGTGTGCATGGGATGAAATTCCTGGTGATTGTGAGAAATTAAGCAAAGAAACTTTCACTGTATTGTGGATCACATGCTACGGGTTCCAGGAAGTAGCAGATTATTGTTTGTCAGAGCTTGGATTAAATTACATGCTCTTGGGGAAGTCTCAGACAGATTCTCTCGACACATGTTTTGGTCAATACCATCAACTTTCTGGTGGAAAATATAATATTTCCTTACAACAAATTTATGAAAGTGAGAAAAAACTTCGCTTACTTTCCACTCTGAAGCTGAAAGATAAGGAAACAACATTGGCAAATTTTGATTGGAATGATTTTGTTTGCATACCAAACTATTCAAGTGAGCAGCTGGTGTTGCCATGCGATGATGATTTTTTGAAAGTTGAAGAGTATTTACCCGTAATCACTTATATTGCTGGGTACGTTTGCTTTGCTATAAACAAAAAGTTGAAGTGCATTTACTGTGAAAGTCGAATGACTTGCTGTTGTGGTGATGTACCGAAAATTAGCTTCTTTTATTAAAGGCATTTCACGGGGTGTGGTCTTTCAATTCCATCACCAGAAATGGTTCACATGGCTTTAATAAGGTACTTGGTTATTACTAAGATTTGTGAAAGTGACAAGTATCAGAAGTGTTCTTCCCAGCACGATTGTAATGTGAAATGAAACTATTGCAGTCGGTCTTGGAAGCCGAAGATTTTCATTTTTTTGTGAGGCAAGTGTGAAAGCAAATATGATTCACGTACAATAGTGAATATGGCTTGTTGGATCTGTTCTAACATTCTGCTGAGCAATTATTAACTTGATTTGAAAAATGTAAGCACTCAGTCTAAGCTGTGCAGCCATTTCACGATGAATGTTGTGATTACATCGCTTGTGAGTATGTATAACTGTCGTAATGTGTCATTAACATCAAGGAATTTGTGGAATTCTTTCCTGTGCCTGTGTACATTGTATGGTTTAAATAAGAATATCACAAAATCATTACCGGATAACTACTGAATGTTTAGTGCACGCGAGCCAGACAGACCAACTGTTGTGATGTAGGCACGTTTTTTGACGCACACTGAACGGCCTGTGTTTCTCTAGGTGGCCTTGGCTGCAGCCTACACATTAGCATGCACGCAGACAAAGACACTCAACATTGTTAAACTATGTTCACAATATGTTATGATCCAGCACAAAGTAATAAGTCTTACATTATCACAAGCTACGTGTTGTGAACACACAATTTTTACTACAATATAAAAGGTGATGAATCAAACAGTGAACAATGCCATCAATGAAAGATACTTGCAATCCAGCCTATGTTTTAGTTGCAACCCAATGCATGCACACATAGACCATTTCAGACAAACACAGGTGCAATTAATGCATGTATGAAACAAAGCAAAATATCTAAGCAATAGTAATTAAAAGGATTTGTAACAACCTTGTGAAACTATTCACATACCATTAAATCTGGTTGCAAAACCTTTTTGCAGGTTTAAAATAATGGAGAGCATTGTTTGTTGCGATGAAAAAACTTCTGGCTATAGGCAATAGTAAAAAAATATTTCAAACAAACATTGAACTACACCTGAACATATCCATTGTCAAAACTAGCAGCAAACAGGAAATATTCATGAGGATTGAAGTGAACACTCCTGACCCCATCTCTGCCTTGGAAGGAATAAACACAATCTTTCCCCCTCAAGTCAAGTATCTTCATTGTCCCATCCTGTTGCAAAAAAGTCAAGCAACCTCAAAGAATTATTTAGTTGCAGTATCAGATAAGAAGCTTCAATGAAGTGGTTGTGAAGGTTTCCCATGAAGAGCAGTGGCTGCCAGTTACTACTTCCAACCAAAATAATACCCAACACAGAAAATCAAAACCGCTGTGAGCTGAAGATGCTGTAAATGATGGGATTTGATGATGCCCCCTACTATGCCCATCTTCTCAATAAACCATACAGATAAGCACAAAATATCAGGGATCAGCATCAAAGTTCATAGCCGATCAGTTAGCAGCAATCTCCCCACAACAAAACAAGCTATGTTATTTGAAAACAAGAATGGCTATAATTCCCCCATTGAAAAAACAGATAGACACAATTGCTTACTGAAAAATATATCATGTTCATCTCTGATTGCCACACAAGAACTACTGGCTGGTTGGTCAACAGATAGAGCATTTAATGTTTGCACATTATATCTAGAATAAAGTTTATGGTGCATTATGTCATGTCCACTTTTTGAGAAAAAGTTCTGACAGTTCATGGTTAACATAAAAATTATTAACCCTAGATACCCAACTAACATCTTTTTGAACACATGTGTAAAGTAAACAGTGGTCCTAGAATAACACCACAAAGAACTATAACCTCATTTTACATACAGCTCTCTATGTGAAATAACACTACAAACTGTAGCTTCACTTGTCAAATTCATCCACTCAATCAGATTATCACTTTCAAAATAAATATCAAAAAACCTGTGCTTCAAATATTTTTATTTTTCATAAAATTCTGTTAAAACTGCTAGTAATGTAAAACAAACTTGTTCAACAGAAGCTAACTTTGCTACTGACTAACACAGAACAGCAAAACAACACTAAAACCATGCTAGTATTAGTCTCTATATCACTGGTTTTTAACCAGGGGGTCGTCAATAAATTTCCAGGGGAGAGCAAGCTCTTACGTGCCTTACAACATAGGAAGTTTGATCAATAAATTTACCAATGAATAAATTTGTTTTTACAGCTTATTCAAAGTCAGGGGGCTTGAAACAAAGGACAATTACTTAGGGAGTTGTGGTAGAAAATTGGTAAAGAACACTGCTCTATACTAAGCCATCATTTTGCAAAAGTATCTCATAACACATGGTTGAACCTTTTCCCAGTTACTGTTACATCAGAAAGTAATCTTTGGTATACGAACTTATCAACTATGACAGCAGGCTAGGGTAACCTTAACTGAAACACTCAATTTTTTCTATAGATCAATGCATCAGGTTACTAATTACCTGTGAGCCACTTAACAACTTGGAAGCCTCAGTACTGTGGAATGACAGTTTTGTAACAGCTCGTTGGTGTTCATTAAATAAAGCTAATTTTCTATCTCGGTGAGTGGCACTTGGATCCCAGGCTATAACTGTTCCATTAGTAGCACCCGTTGCAATTAGACTTTCATCAACCGGACTCCATGCAACATCTGAACAGCTCATATTTAGACTCTGTAAAAATACATACAAAATAAAATTGTTTTGAGTCCTATACTTATGATTTTAATGAAAAACATCATGTAATGACCACTGATCCTACTACATGAAGAAAACTGCTATATAATGCAATTAACGTCCACTGTACTCATGCTATGAGATCATGTTCAGAAATTTTAAGCGTTGCTTTAAACTTCGCTAGTCTGTAGAACCTAGTTAGAAGCAAAGTATATACAAATTATTAGCATATGAAAGCATACTTAGTTTTACCATTGACAAAGATGATTTCATGTTTTTATTTCCCAACAACATGGCATCATAGTTTCGAAACATCTACAATGCCTTAATGCTCCATGCAATACCACAAAATTCAATTGTGGATCATAGTCACAAAACAAACAAGAACAACACTTCATATCCAAATCCACAGGCCTTTAACCCAGGGGTGGGGAACATATTTACGATGATGGGCCACATGAATTGTACGTTATCACTGGCGGGCTGCAAAAATCAATTAAAATCATCCTAATTTTCTACCTTTACATAAATATGAGGAAGAGTGTCTTTCTAAGTACTTGCTTATCATGGAGCTTCATTTTCATGCGATGCTGTACTTTAACTTGAGTAACAAAAATTCTGATGCAGGCCATATCAAATGTTCATGTGGGCTGCAGGTTTCCCACACCTACTTTGACCAATTGGCAGAATACTATAAAGTGTTCTAAGATCTTTACACTTGTAATCAACGTCGGTGAACAATTCAATAACACAAACATCATTTCAAAAACCAACAATTTGAATAAAAACTGTGACTTAGACATGTTATAAGCATTTGTTTTCAATGTGAACAAGTTCCAAAAACAAAGCCTGAATTACTACTCAAAAGAACAAGTGGGTGGTTAATTATTTAAAATATGTAGGCAATAAGTACAAGTCATCCACAATAGCTGAAATTGTCAAAAAGAAAATCTATGAACAGTCAAGCACTTAAGCTCAAGGATTAAGCAAACAAAACGCCATGTCCTAGTAGATTTGTGCATTTCTGTTCTTGTGAGGTTTTCCACAACATTTTTCTGCATATGAAAAATTTACTAAGGCAAGTCTTGTCTAAGTATTACATACAATTCCAAAAGTGACAACTGCATGGACATATACACCAAATGTTTGTCTGTTATGCATGTGTACTTGTCAGAAAGGCCTTCACCTCCAGTAGGGCGAACGTAGATGACCTACTGATATTTAACATACGCCTAATCTGGAAACCATGGTAGTTTTTGACCAGATATCATATGTGATATATAAGATGCAAGGCATTGTGGCAACCACTGCTAAGCATTACAATGGCAGCAAAGTAAGGTGGCTTACATTTTTTTACAGTAGTGTGCAGAAACTGATGAGCGGCTTCTTGACTATAAGCATTTTGTGGAACTACAGTAATACTGCATTTTGTGCATTGCCATTCACAGCATTATTGCCAAATAGGTGGCAACCACTGCCAACAATAATTAAGCTATTACTTAAACAACACTAATTAAAACAAGTTATACAATTACAATTTAATATCTAGCATTAGCACTACATCAACATTGCTGTTTTCCATTTTCTAATATTTTTAACATTAGTGACAGTATCTCGTACATATAATTATAACACTTACTTGCTTTCGTCCAACATGCATATTAACATGTTCATGAAATCCTGTTGCTTCATCAACTGAATATATTTTTAGCAGAGACCTTCCAGCAACAACAACCTTAGAATTGTCCTTAGACAAACTTAATGCATTCGCTGATTGACCAGCACTAATTTGAAAAGACTTCTTCACATTGGTTTGGGAATTCATGGCATCCATTTTCCATGCATTCAGATTCACATTATGAACACTTAAGCCACTGCATCATATACAGGTCATAAAAAACATTAACAATTAACATCTTGTTTTACCTTGGGTATCTACAGTAGCTGATGAAATGACATGTGCACCAGCTAAATTCTAAGTGCAAAGACAAGATAAAGGTAGTTTATATTTTGCTTCATGAGGCAAAAGCTGTGCTGGGGTTATTTTGCCTTTAGTCGAGCAACAATTGGTTAAAGTGGTCATGTGACAAGTACGATACACAAAGATTACAACCGTTTAGGTCTTAGGATGAGGGATTGGGATAAGGTTTTGGATTAAGGTTTAGGGATAAGGTTTACAGTTAGGATTTAGCTCACAGCTATGGTGCTCAACCTTTTTTCAAGGCAATGGCTATAGGTCTGCTAGCGGACCTTCATTTTTGAAAACTTATTTATTCACTGCCTGCAACATACACAACAGTAACACACGACAAGTGTGCAGTAGACTGCGTTATGCTTGGTAGAAATGTACTAAACCTAGGCCCTAAACAATAAACATAACCCCTGAACCTAAACCCTGAAGTTAAACCCTAAATCTAAACCTTAAATTAAACCTAACTCCTAAACCCCAACCTAAACTGTAGGCTAAATCTGAACACAAAAAAGTTTTGGAAACTTTTGAAAGTAAAGAAAAACCGGTATTACCAAAATGAAATGGTACCATGATGGTGAGAGCTGAACCGAAAACCATTGGCACAGTAGATGTGGACGCATCTGCTTGACTGATATGACGGTGCCGCTAAAAGACAAACTCAGTCTTTTATTCAAACCGTTTCAGTGTCACTGCCAGCGGATCTATAGCCACTTCTTTCCTTTAAAGCAACCCAAGTTTGCCCAAACACTTTTATTCTTTGATCGCCCAAACACTAATATTCTTTTTGGGTATAGTCCATCCACTAACATTTTTAAAGTACTTAAAGATGTTGAGGAAATTTTTTTCAAAAACATAATACATATGGTGTCAATAGCGTCACCCACTGGTGAAATCTGTATCAGATCTCAATAATACTTATACTGATTTATTGCACACACATGTCATGATGATGGTTCTTATTAGAGATGGCGCAGACAGAAAATTTGCGTTCGCTGTCCACATCGCATGAGCAGCTTCTGTCTGCTGTCTGCTCTGTGACTGCATTTGTTGCACTTTTCCCTGTCTGCGTCTGCACTGTATCACAATCCCCAAAGTTTTACCCCCAACAGCAACAATTGCCATTTATTCTCCCTCACCTGAAGCACTGTGCTCCTCGTAACATTTTTCTCTGGGTGTAAGATTTTCTAGTAACCTTTTTAGTGTCTATTTTGCCACATAGTGTTTATTTTGCCTCTATAGGCAATAGAACTACTGGAGCTATTTCGCCTTTAGTCGAATAGCCTAGACCTAACCTATTCAATAGGTCGAAGCGGTGGTCACATGACAAGTTCAAAACACATGAACTGCTTAGTTGATTGTGACATCAGAGTCCAACAGACAAGTTTTATCATGTCCTTAGTACTGGCAAGTTGTTAACACCTTGTCTGTGTTGCATGAAATGTAGGCTCAACCTTAACCATAAACCCTATCCCTAACACCTAACCTGAACCTCTAAATTCTTATACCGTATTCCTAAACCACCACTGTGAATCAGAGATGAGCACGGATCAGGACTGGATCGGACTGGATCAGGACTGAAGCCAATTTTGGCCGGATCAGGATTGGATCGGACTGCAATTTTTTTGAAAATTGGCGGATCAGGACTCGATCGGAATGAGAAAATTTTGATGTTTTCGTGTGATTATTCTGAACATATCAAAACTCTTAGTTGTGATCCGATTTTACGGATTTGCTAAATGGCAGTGTATATTTTGCCATGAACAGCAAAAGCTCTGCTGGGACTATCTTGCAATTCGAACTGTTTCCGCCTTTGTCCACATACAAGGTTGAATTCTAGTGGCAACGTGAACATAGTTGAGTGGTTAGTGTCCATGACTGCTGTGTGAGTGTTCATTGGTTCTGCTCTCACCCTTTCCTTTGGCCTAGCCAATAGAGATTATTATAATAATATTTTATTGCGGACTCATGATCCATATCACAGACACAAGATCACAAAAAGTGGTTAGCTATACATCAGTGCACATTACAGAAACGGTGTTTGCACATGACCAACATTGAGAGGAGCAAAGTGCTTTATCCTCACCACAGCTGTATCGTCATTCGCAAGAGCACAGAAAATGGATGCCCATACAGTAGCGCATCACACAACCGTTGTTAGTACGTGTCCAACCTTGAGGAGCAAAACACTTTCTCAGCACTTCTTACTTTTTATGCTTGGTGTGTACACAGTGTCCACATATTTTTACTACACAAAAGCAATACTGACAATGGCGATTCTAGAATTAAAAAAGTGGGGGGGCACTGCGGGACCAAAGAAAAAGTAGGGGGGCCAACGTAAATGTCTATCTTGTAAGGCGATTTTCATTGTTTTGAAGATTAGGTTGCTATGATTAACCACATCAAACCCAACATTGGTTTGTGAATATCGTTAAATATGAACTAGTGTTATTATTCACTAGAGACACCTGAACGCCACTGTAGATGCAATCAAACACGTGTGCTGGTATGTCGAATATTCTGTGCTAACCATGCAACTAGCACTGCACATGCAAATCGAAACACCATTTTCCGTACACAATTGTGCCGGCCCGACATGAACGAAAGCAGCTTCAGATAGTGAAAACAATTCACATGAAGGCGAAATGGTTCTAACCACGAATTCCATCTTGACGCAGAGTCAAGTAGCCTGTTGATAGCCAACTAATTTCATCAAAATATTCTTACTACAACGCACATAAAAAACAAACCGTCTTCCAACTGTTTGGTGGCTACTGACTAACCCCCTTTTGTGGTAGCTTATGGACATTTTGTGATTATGGTGTAACCAGGTTTTTTTTTCAGGGAAAATGTTAGACACCTGGTATGGACCTGTAGGGACCCGATTTACTCTGATTCTAGGGACGCGATGATAATTTTGTTTTGCAACTACTATTACGAGTGTGCAGCGTGGATAGGGTGAGGACTATTCTATGCAGCATGCAGTTAACAGCAGCGAGGTTTCGGCACCAGTTGCACCTAAGTTACACAGCAGCGCCGCAGATCGGCGTGTGCCTGATAGCAAGATGTAACAGTAAGCGTAAAACTTATTTTGCAGAATATTCCCAACATAGTCGTTCATTTTATTATTCACACTGAATTTTCCTCTGATTGATCCTCAAATGCTGACTTTTCAACCATGCATTGATTTATGACTGTCTTGCCATAAGCGAAATATGCACTAACCCTAAACCTAAAAAGATTCAGACAAATAGACAACGGGCAATATCATTCTCACACAGATCCCTGCAGTCTACGTTAGAATTTTATATCATCACCTCAGTGTAACTTAATCCTTCTTATGTCAATGAATGTCGGCTGTGAAATTCATCAACGAAATCATCTAAATCTATTTTTCATCTCGTACCTTTCAGTTTAAAGTATATCAGTGTTACCCAATCTTTCACTGGTCATTGAATTTCTGGGAAACGTTTTCTCTAATTTCATTTTTGAAAAACTTCTCTCGCATGAAGCGCCGGTGACGGGAAGAGTTACAGCTGCCAGTAGCAATGAAACACAGCTTTATAAGTAGCTGTAAATGAAAAAAATTGTTCGAGCCATGTAGGCAGCTTCGATTCCTTCCGAAGCAAATTCTTTGCCAAAGTTATATCACGTTTTAAATCATTTTCATTAAATGAGTATGATTTGCGAATTCTTTTAAGTGTGTTTATGGCTACTTATAAAGCTGTGTTATGATGGAAATGTTTGACCTCCGGGACAAAGAGCTGAAATACGCGAAAGAATTGCATCTGAATCATTACGGAAAATCCGTACAAAATTCTATGGGGTTGCGGGACATGTGGGTGGAGTTAAAACTGTAGCCACGAATCACTTACGTAAAATGTTTCCAAGTCGTATACACAAGGCAGCAGAACGCAATATTGCAGCCAGGATAAATTGAGACAAATTAACTTAAACCAATTCGTAATGCTTTCACAAACCTTTTATTTTACCACTGGGACGAGCAACAATCTGCTGACAGTAATATAATCCAGCTCCACCTCACACTGAAATGCACGAAAGATCAATCTTTCCGCTTCTGTGACTGTTCTTGGTTTCAAAATGAATTTTTCAACACCACGAGCAGACTGTCTGACTAAATTTCACGCAGGATCGGCGCAACGCCTTATGTGTGTCGTCATAAACAACTCTAGTTACCCGACCTTCATAAACAACAGCACAGCTTATCATGCATTCGGGAAATATTGAATGCAGGCAAGAAGGTTTCTAAATTATCGTTTAAAATATCGCTGGCCAAACGTTATCTACTGCAGTGCTTCCCAACCTTTTTCAGTTCGCGACCCACTTTTAATGCAAGTTTTATTGTGCGACCCACAATGAGATATGACCAAACGTTCGCGACCCACT
>Ga0210059_1007796_pt1 | contig 16972 bp, 13 predicted proteins | sample Ectturendosymbi2_FD_188042 | JGI IMG/M metagenome (GOLD analysis project Ga0210059, IMG submission 188042) | Ecteinascidia turbinata endosymbiont from Florida, USA - Sample 2 (SPAdes) (version 2) | ecosystem: Host-associated > Tunicates > Ascidians > Unclassified | place: Key West, Florida...
ATTTATCGACCGACAGTTTATCGAATCGACAGTTTATCGAACGACAGTTTATCGAACGACAGTTTATCGAACGACAGTTCATCGAAACGACAGTTTATCGAACTGACAATTTATGGACCGACAGTTTATCGAACCGACAGTTCATCTAACTGACAATTTATCGACCGACAGTTTATCGAACCGACAGTTCATCGAACTGACAATTTATCGACCGACAGTTTATCGAACCGACAGTTTATCGAACAGACAGTTTATCGAACGACAGTTTATTGAAACGACAGTTTATCGAACGACAGTTTATCGAACCGACAGTTCATCGAACTGACAATTTATCGACCGACAGTTTATCGAACCGACAGTTTATCGAACAGACAGTTTATCGAACGACAGTTTATTGAAACGACAGTTTATCGAAACGACAGTTTATCGAATCGACAGTTTATCGAACCGACAGTTTACCGAACGACAGTTTATTGAAACGACAGTTTATCGAATCGACAGTTTATCGAACGACAGTTTATCGAACTGACAGTTTATCGAAACGAAAGTTTATTGAATTTTTTAAAACTAAATACCAGCATTTTAATTGGACACATGCAATGCGTTCATCAAATTTTATTATACCCATCAAAAGCGTTTCAAATGCACCCATGCAAAGAGTTTATCGAATTTTATTAAACCCAATAACAGCGTTTTAAATGCACACACACAATTATCTTATCGAATTTTATTAAACCCAATATCACCAGCCTTTTGAATCACCTATACAATGAGTTCAACAAATTTTATTGAACCCAATACAAGCGTTATAAAATGCACACATACATTAAGTTTATTGAATTTTGTTGAACTCAATACAACCATTTTAAATGCACACATAAAATGAGTTTACTTAAATTTATTAAACCAGGCACGTAGCCACGGGGAACGTGTCTCCAAGCGCTTGCAATCACTAACCGAAACCAAAACGAGGTGTAACGTTTTCGTAGCTGTTTCTGAGGTACCAACTGGCTGTATCCCACCTAATAGTGATATAAACTTCATTTCAAGACCATCGCAAAATTCCACTTTGATAACGCTGACGTGCTATAAAACATTGTATAACTTACCCATGTCTGCAGCATCAGCCGTTGTCTTAATTCAGTGCTCGTCAAACTTTCGTTATGGTGGCCCAATACGCCTTTTCAGTCGCAAGTAAAGCCCCATGCTCATTTTTAATGACCCAATTTCAAACTTCTGCTGTATTCAGTTACCTGTTGTATGACAATGCTATGTTAACGTCATGTACTGTATAAAGACACAAGCAATACTTAGTTAACGTCAAAAAATCAATTTTGCATAGCTGTTCCAGTAGCTTACGTTTTAGCCCAGGCAACCACAACATAGGTGTTGCGCGGCCCAATAAAAAGTGCTAAACTGCCCACAATTGGGCCGAGACCCGCAGTTTGTCGACCACTACCTTAAATGAACATCAGAGATTTTTGTTTTTGTGCAGCTAAATGCGTGAATATGCCGGTGATATACCCTTCATGCCTTGAAGCTCAAACTTTGAATGTTAAAAGTCCTTTTTTATGCAATTAGGCCATAGACACTGTTTAGCAACAGCAGCATTATTCTAGATATCTATTTGTAATGATTACACATGCACTGTAATGGTTCCACTTCAATCACAATTATGTGGAGCCTTAACGTTTTCATCAATTATTTCACATTACCTTGCCTGCGAGTAAAAAAGTTTTGTCAAGTAATCAGAGTCTGTCCTGCGCATAGTCTGAAGCAGTGCCGGATTAAGGTAGCGCGGGGCCTGTAGCATTTCAAGAACGCGGGTCCCCAAGTTAAAAAACACATCAACACCTGCTAAATCATAAAGTGTGTGGGCAAGGCATCCCTGCTACTAGCTTTACTCTCTGCATGCTCTCTCCAGTTCGCATCGTGACATGGCAGTCTGAGTGTATCGCGTGATGAACGCCAGTATTGCCAGATGGTTGTGACCTAAATCTGCTAAATGGGTCACAAATAAACATGCTAGATTCTGCTAAAAGTCTTGTCACAAAAGTTCAGCTAAAACCTGCTAAAAGCATTGAATTTGTGTATAGAATCTGTTTTTTTCGATGATTAAAATAAACGTATGAAGTTATACAATATATTAATTTTTAGTCTTGCACTCGCTCTCAATGAGCATGGGCTGAAAAAGCCGATCTTGGCCAACACACTTTTTGGCCGACAAATTTCTTTAAGTCAACATTTTGAGCAACGTAACTGTAACGTACCTCGTTTTTTGTATGACGCGAAGTTCTTGACCATGCAGCTACGTCCAACCCGCGGCCCAATCAAAGGTTTTGTGCGGCCCAGTTTAGGTTTTCGCTGTAGTAGAAGTATCCTATAACCCGTCCTTGTTTTGATAATCTTGAATTCGACATTTCTTATGCAGGGGGTCTTCAATGCCACTTTAACACGTCTGTCACGATTGCAGTTAGGATTCGAAAACATTTACTTTGCTCAGCTCAAAGTGAGCCATTAAATGTGCGGTCCGCATAAATATGTCATCCAATGTGCGGCCCTGGTTTAAGTAGTGACATAATTTTTGGCTTAGTAAGCCAGTTGGGTTGGACATAGCTGTTCTTGACGATCTGTATCAAATGGTTGCATGTTTTTATACAGCAAAACAATGCTCAGCGATAAACAATCTGAGCATAGCTTCAGCCCTACAATTTTTTAAGTCTGGTCGTTGCAACTTAAAACTTTGTGTTACATTTGGGTACATGCAAGAAGTTCTTTAGTCTTATCTGAGTGCCTTTGCTACCAGTTATGCTTTTCAAACTCACAATGTTTCGCTATGATTGCATTAGTGCAAACTTCTCAAAAGGCTTTTCTTGAATCAGCAGGATAGGCAGTAAGCACCGATTCAAATTTTAAGTTCTGAATCTTGCAACCGTATATGTAAAAACCTTTGGCAGCTTTGGCTTGCCAGGAAGTTTTTTTACCACACATGATTATTTACTAGCGTAACTGAATCACTCAGAAATATCGTGTCGTGGGATAAAACATATTCTGCCAATGTTGTGTTTTAAACTAACGCGCTCACTAAGCACACAAGCAAATCATTTAGGCTTCACCAAGCCATCTAATCACTTGTTATTATGATACTTGAAGCAGCTTCGTTGCACAACAATAAAAATTCCACATAATTGCAGGCAGCTGTTTATGCTTTGTCCTGGTGTTACATAATTAACAACGTTAGAAAACATAGGAGTATATTTTTAATGAAGAAAGTGTAAAAGTTTTCATCTTGAAAAACTGTTGAAACAGGTTTTTGGTCAGGAATTTGTTACCTGCTAAACCTGCGAAACGGTTAGTTAATTCCTGCTTGAAATTCAGCTAGTTGGCAGATTGAAAATTTTACAGTTAACAGTGAGAAAAAGCAGCAAATAATCTAAAATGGCAACACTGCTGACCGCAATCTTACGTCTTTTGTTACGAAACTGTAAAAAAACATTCAAACAAGAATTTTTGGATACAGACAGCGTTCAATTGAAAACCCTTGCTTACCACTTATGGCAAATGTAACAAAATACTGACTTCTTAGACGAAAAAGATCTTATACATAATGCAATAAAGGAGATATACTGTATTGCAGAAGACCGCGGGGCTCCCAAAAGCGCGGGGCCTGTAGCAGTGTAGAAATTTCTACATTTGCTACTATCCGGCACTGGTCCGAAGGTGTTACAACTTTCACCTGATCTTAATGCCAGTTCCCTAATCTACACTAAATTTGAAATCATTCAGCTACCACGGGAAGAGTTAGCAGTAAGATCAAACGTAAGTAGTAAGATGCTTTTGTAAGTGCTGAGGGTATTGACACTGCGATTACTTACAAACATAAATTTCAATGTTGAGACTTGGATGTTGTTTGCCCCCCCTATCACAATTCCTGGGTACGCGCCTGTTTTAAACCCAATACAAGTGTTTTCGCCAATTGGTACCTCAGAAACAGCTGCGAAAACGTTACACCTCGTTTTGGTTTCGGTTAGTGATTGCAAGCGCTTGGAGACACGTTCCCCCTGGCTACGTGCCTGGTTTAATAAATTTAAGTAAACTCATTGTATGTGTGCATTTAAAACGCTTGTATTGAGTTCAACAAAATTCAATAAACTTAATGTATGTGTGCATTTTATAACGCTTGTATTGGGTTCAATAAAATTTGTTGAACTCTTTGTATAGGTGATTCAAAAGGCTGGTGATATTGGGTTAATAAAATTCGATAAGATAATTGTGTGTGTGCATTTAAAACGCTGTTATTGGGTTTAATAAAATTCGATAAACTCTTCGCATGGGTGCTTTTGAATCGCTTTTGATGGGTATAATAAAATTTGATGAACGCATTGCATGTGTCCATTTAAAATGCTGGTATTTAGTTTTAAAAAATTCAATAAACTTTCGTTTCGATAAACTGTCAGTTCGATAAACTGTCGTTCGATAAACTGTCGTTCGATAAACTGTCGTTCGATAAACTTTCGGTTCGATAAACTGTCGGTTCGATAAATTGTCGTTCGATAACCTGTCGGTTCGACGAACTGTCGTTCGATAAACTGTCGGTTCAATAAACTTTCGTTTCGATAAACTGTCAGTTCGATAAACTGTCAGTTCGATGAACTGTCGGTTCGATAAACTGTCGTTCTATAAACTGTCGTTCGATAAACTGTCGTTCGATAAACTGTCGGTTCGATAAACTGTCGTTCGATAAACTGTCGGTTCGATAAACTTTCGGTTCGATGAACTGTCGGTTCGATAAACTGTTGGTTCGATAAACTGTCGTTTCGATGAACTGTCGTTCGATAAATTGTCGTTCGATGAATTGTCAGTTCGATGAATTGTTGTTCGATAAACTGTCGTTCGATAAACTGTCGCGTTGCGCTACAGGACACCTCTAAAGACCACCAAAGCCAAAATGGCTCTTTGCAGCAAAGTTTGAACAAATGCATGTTTCACTTTTCTAAATTGCATTATTTCATCAAAGGATACATATTACTACATCATAGTCAATTCTGGACAATCTTAAAGTTATTGATTTACGATCTACAGTCAAGTGTATTTGGAAGGTCATTAAGCAAGATGCGAGAACGTGTACATACAGTATGTTATGAAAGTGCGGGTGTGAGGGGAATAGGAAAGGTCTTAGTCGCTGTGTAATAGAGAGTTCTGAGAAGCTTTGCATACATTCAGCGTTGCAACACATCAAAAGAATTTCAGTCAATCAGAAAATGTGTCCATGCTTGTTTCATTGGCAAACCAAAGCGCCATCAACCTGCTGTCTGATTCGAATGTAATTTTCTTTTCAAATCAAAGGGGCAATAGTAAAGAGCAATTGCTCAACATGCAAAGGGCGCTTAACATGCAGTGGTTTTATCAAACATTTTCCTATTTTTGAAATCATTGCATTTAAGCACTATACCTATTTCTTTTTCACAATATTTGCAAACGTTTTGACAGCCGTATACTGCGAAAAAGCCATATTTGGATTTCACCTCTGATTGTTACGCACTTACTCTTCTTGCTAACGTACAAACTTTTTGACAAAATTAATGGATGTTTTATAACGTTGCGACTTCAACTGGAGCTTTTTTAAACTTTTAAATTTCTAATAAACTTCTAATCAAATATGCTTTCACAATGTTCATACGAAAATCAAGTAAATGAAGAATTCGGCATTGTAAATCACAATAAACAAAGACAATTAGCCAATACCATTAGATTGAAAGTAAATCGTGATATGATTAAACATTAATTTGAATGAGAGAGCTCGTGAGTAAAAGACGCTGTTTAATGAGCGAAGTATATGCTTTAAAAATCTACACTGACAGATAACTCATTACTCAGAAAGTAGCTTAGATAGACAATGAACACTGATGGTTAGGTGTAGTGTCCCTTGAATTCTTTTCGTATACATTTGTTTGCAATAGTGTTATCTCTGCTTTTTTTCCTTTCTTACGAACACAACAGCCGACCGAAAACTCTTCCGTTGTTGGCCAATGCCTATTTTAGTTGTGTTGCTGTAAGCACGGCGCAGCCACTCTTCAATGCAGAAAAAACGTGTGGAATAGTTTTGTGAGCATTTGTCTGTGGGGGCAGTGACCTAATGACAACTAAGGCCGTCGCTTCCTGTCCCTACATTCCTGATTGAGTATTCTGTGCTTGGTCGGGATGCAGAAATAAACTGAACTGAACAGCGCCTAAGTTGTAGTTTACCCAGAAGAAGGTGGGTGCCAGACCAGGTTTCATGGGGGGGATTTCAACCTGGTTTGCGTTTGAAGACGTTCGCAGAATGTGAAACATTTTTTGCATCTTTTTAACAACTGCATGACATTTCACAAAACGCATTATTTCAATACAAACACACATGCTAGCAATCGCACAAAACCTTGCTGGAAGACGAAGGTCCAATATCTTTCAAAACAATTGCTGCAACAGATGATATTGACATAAAAATAATTAGGCAAAAGGTAAATTTATTCAGTATCCATTTTTGTGGCTCAAAACACGAAATAACAGAAATGCAATCAACAGAAAAAAGAAGAAAATAAAGACTCAAAAATTTTTGAGATTCAAAAAATTGTTAATTGCAATTGCATGTTAATTGTTAGTACGAAATAAAATGAGAAAAATAAACGATGATTTTTTAATTCTGCAAATTAGTGTGAAATATTGAGACACAAAGCATCGGCGAAAGATTTTACGGGTCAGCTACTCAGATTTGTTGGCCAGCTACTCAGATCCCATTTGTTGGCACAAATTAATACTAAATTTAAGATGAAATCTGCTTATGCAAGAAATTTGCAAATGAAGGGTCAGTCGTTTTTTAACGCTTATTGCAATAGAAATGCCAATTATAGTCGTAGAAATTATGCTTAACTTAAGAAGTGTCACAAGAAGCACCAATTTGGCAACTGTTTACTTAGCTAAGTAGAGTGTAGTGTTTATGACGCAGTAAACAGTTAGGCAACCACAGCTTGTTGCAACTGATTAAAGTATGCAGGCTTGCTTTTGCAGGTTGACTTCAATTTTGGAGATGAGGTTTAACTAAATGAGTGTTCAGTTCAGTTCAATTTGGGAAACTCACAAATAAAGCTCACGAAGATCACCCAGATAAAACAAACAAGAAAAAAATTACAAACCATGAGCATACAAGCACAATAGCAGACAGCTTTCCAGGTTTAATTAAGATTAAATCATTGTATTGTATTTTTTCAAACCTGACTGACTCAAAGAATAGCATCCGAATCCATGCCAAGATAAACTTACCCTTATCACATCAATATCATGTTTGCTTCTCAGTGTTGGTTTAATATCGGTCAGAAAGATTCTTGTTTTTCATGAGCGGCTCGTGACTCAGAAATATTAAAAATGTTTCATCATCCGGTTAGTGTGTTTGGACTTTTGTCTCAAAAATTTGCTAAGTTGTAATAAAATTCTTCGACGTTCTCTTGCCACTAATAGTAAGGCTATTTAAGGCCGCAATTAGAAAAGAACGGTAATATAGCATTAAATGGCGCTTACAGACCTCTTAAAGAGAACAGACAGCATTGGTGGTTGGGCTAAGCTAAGGTTGCCATCCGTCCGGAATTTCGATGTTAAAATTTTTTGTCCGGAAAATTTTTTAAAATGCTCTAATGTCCGGAATTTCGACAGTTTCAGAGGATCTAATCATTAGATCCTCTGAAAAATATGAATAGTCAAGATTGCGAGAGAAAACATACCCTTTTTTGTATTTTATCGCCTGTACCCGATTGTGTAACAATTCTGTGATATTTTTCTTCTGTGATACTCATGTTGCTTTGCGAAGCATTGGTAGTTGTAAGAACATACTGAAAAATGTCGTATAGTGCTTGTACGTTGTCATGGAAAGTAGCCAATAACACGGTCAGGAATTTCGCCTTTTCAGATATGGTATCCGCAGCCAAAGTATAGCCTATCAAGCAACTGGCATCTCTCCTACCAAATGAAAGCCTCATCTGATACCGTTGCAAATCGAAACCCGGAACACGCAAACGCTATATAGACTGCCTAGAGCTGCGCGCTCTTTTAAGTAGCGTTCTCTTCCAGCGATTGTGACGAACAATGTGCTTTATACTGTAAGATAAGTTGTCTGGCAGTCAATCGAAGACAACAAATCATGATTTAATTGATCCCAATCAAAAAAATTGACAATTGATGAAGTTAAAAAATTGACAATTCCCAAAATCTCTAGACCCGATAGGGACAAAACTGATGAAGAAACCAAATTATACGTGGAAATGGTCTTTGCAAAATTAAGGAACATGAAACCTTTGATGTTAGACGCATGCCGAACCAAGAACAATTCAACGAAGAAATAAAGAAAAAGTCTAAGCAAACTGGCTAGTGGCTAGATTAACAGAAGAAAAGAAAATTGTGATCTGCCGAGCGGATAAGGACGGAAAATTTTTTATCCTTAATGACGAAAATTACGACCCTATTATCAGGGGCGTAACGAGGAAGCTCAAGGGGTGCACAATGCCCCGGGCGCGGAATAACTTTTGGGGGGCGTCCAAAAGTCCCAACAATGTCCCATGTACTTTCTTCAATGCAGTACATTTGCTCCCCAAAGAACTTCGTTTCGAACATGGGGGGCGCCAAACTTGTTTCTTGCCCCGGGGGCCATCTAACCTCGAAATACCCCCTGGCTATTATGATCAAAGAACTGCAAGCACTTTGGAAAAACGGTTGTGTCTGTAGATAGATAAGACGCTTACCTTGACAAATTGAGAAAAGATTGCAACCACCATGTTGTCAAACTCCATGGTATTGGTGCAGTAAACGATGAACTGCTGCTACACGTAACTGGAATGAAATGTAACAGCAGCTCGCACTTCAAGGTCAGTGGCGCATTAGCAAATTTTTTTCGTTGCAGTACACCGGCTTACGCTTATATCGATTTTCAAAACACGCAAGTCAACCCCGGAGAATTTATTAAATGTGGATATCAAAGAAATACCGGTTCGCTTGCTGCAGTCTGCTGGAAACATCAGCACCTCAAAAATTACTGCATTTCTACAATTCAAACTGAAACCTATCAGCGCAGACTTCTGCAAAAACGGCCCAGGCGAGTTTTACCAAGATAGCCGTCAGTTCATTGGAGACCTGCTCAGTTGGAAAGACAGTCTAACTAAAACTTGAGAAACCGGAAAGCAAAAACCAGTGTTTTACGTTGTGGTGGCAAATGTGAAAACACTTTACCCAAGCTTGTGCAGAGACACTGTAACAAAAGCTCTTCAATGTGCATTGGAGAAGCACTCCAACTTCAACACCAACGTGAAGTCTTTTTCGAACTGAACAAAATTTGCCCAATGTGGAGATCAATTTTAAACCCAAAAAAACGGAATTATAACCGGTGATAACCACTCTGTCTCATTATCCTACAGCCGATTGCTGGTGTGCTACGTGAGGCAGAACTTTTCCGTAGATTTATCGATGACGTAATTTGGATATCATCATCATGGTCCATCCCGTCGTTGAAGACGATGAGCTCGGCACTTCTCCATTTTTTCTGTGTAGCTTGTGGCTGACAATGAATACCCGTAGCTCAGAGGGGCACGCCATCTGTTGCGATCAGCAGCAAGTGCTTCCCAGGACTGTGGAGAAATGTGGAAGCTTGCCATGTCACGGTTGATGATGTCCTTGAGCGCAGTTTGGGTATGCAGTTCTACGAGGCGCGTTGTATAACTCGCCGTAAAGAATATACTTGGACAGGCGACCATCTGCCATAAGATGGACGTGGCCCATCCAGCGCATACGTCACTGCTTCATGATGGTGATGAGGTCATATGAGCGGTGACATGCAGGATAGTAGAGTTAGGGTCATGGTCCTTCCATGAGACACCAAGAATGGAGCGAAGGCATCTGAAATGAAATGCATTGAGCCGGTTTTCTTGGTGGCGGTATGTGCACTACGCCTCGCTGCTGTATAGCAGAATATTCGGGACGTACGCGGTGTAGACCCTGATCTTTTGTTTAATACTGAGATGGTGATTTTTCCAAACCCGAGAACTAAGTCGCCCAAAGTTGATGGAAGCCTTTTCAATTCGTTGGTTGATTTCGTCGTACAGATCGTTCGAACAGTTGACAACAGATCCCAGATAAGAGAACTTGTCAACAACATTAACAGTGAACCGTTGATGAGAATGTGTGGTGGATTGAGTGTTCCGATTGGCATCACGACTGTTTTCTTCAAGTTGTTGGTCATACCGAAGTCAGTGCAGGCCTTAGCACAACGTTCGCACAGAATTTGCAAGTGCATCTCGGAATGAGCAACTAGGGCAGAGTCATCGGCGTACAGCAATTTACGAATCAGTACATGCTTGGTCTTGGTTTTAGCGCGCATCTGGGAAAGCTTGAACAACCTGCCGGTGCTATGAGTGTGGAAAATGACTCCATCCTCTTCTGGGAAAGCGTGTGCAAGAAGAGCTGAAAAAATATACCGAACACTGTCGGCGCCAGGACGCAGCCCTGTTTGATCCCTCTGCAAAGTAGAAAAGTTTTAGAGATGGAGCCATCAAACTGGACTGTTGCCTTCATGTTTTCGTGGAACGCTACAAGGACGGAAAGTAGCGTTTCAGCGCAGCCCAACAGTTTGAGTATGTTATACAAGCCGGACCGGCTCGCCTTATCGAAGGCTTTGGTCAGGTCTATGAAAACCACACACAGCGGGCGTGATTGTTCAACGCTTTTTTCTTGGAGCTGTCTCAGTGAAAATACTATGTCTGTTGTATTTCTAGAGGGTCGAAAGCCACATTGACTCCCACGTAGAGTTCTGTCAGCAGTCTGACAGACTCTGGACAAGAGGCGACGAACAAAAACTATCCGGGCAATACACAAAAGCGAGATGACACGATACTTGTTGCAATCCCTAAGATCGCCCTTGTTCTTGTAGAGAGTAATGACGTTGGTGTCTCTGAAATCGTCCAGAAGACAACGTCTGTTCCAGCAGTTTGTGAATATGCGGAAGAGGGCCGTTAGAAGAGGTTTGCCACTTTTTAAAATCTCGGGGGAATGCTATCTTGCCCAGGAGATTTCTTGTTCTTGAGACCTCTGATTGCAAGTTTCACATCTTCCATGGTGAAAGGAGTGTCCAGTTCTTGAAGGACAGGTAGCTACTGCAGGCTGGATAATGCCGAACAGCTGGCATGGGTTGGTTGGGAATAGATGGAGCTATAGTCATCTACCCAGCGATCCATTTGGATAGAGGTGTCAACCACAGTTTCCCTGTAAGCTGCGAGTAAAGGGGACACTTTCTTCGGACTTGGACCGATGGCTTCCCGTATATCACTGTAAAGTCCATGAAGGTCACCACAGTTTGCGCATTGTTGTGTGCGAATACTCAAGATTTTCCTAGTTGCATTAGACTGCAAAAAAGACGTTGAACGGTGCGTTTTGCAGTCTGCATAACCTCCTGTGAGCGGAGAGGCTGTTTCTCGCTGTTACCTTTAATCTGGCTGATCGTTTAGCACCAAGGGCAGGTAGAAGATGTTCGGCATTAACGCGAAACCAGTCAGGATGCGATTTCGATCGGCGACCGTACGCCTGTGCACTGGACATAATAGCATCACGGATCAGATGGTAAGATTATAGTGACAAGTTTAAACGATAGCAGCTGTTGGAAACGCTGATTGCGGAGAGAGTCGCATGGAGAGGAGACGACTACAAGAAGCAAGGGCTTCGGTCGAGTTTGATAGAACTTCTTTCGTGTGAATGGAGCTTGCAGCGAACCAGGGCATGATCAATTCCGCAGTCTGCGGAGTGTATGCTGCGGCACTGCTTGAGGCCGCGTAGCTTGCGTCTTCGAATGATAACGTGATCTAGTTGATGCCATCTACGAGAGCGTGGGTGCATCCAGGTTACCTTGGACCGTATCGAGCTTTCGAAAAAAGTGCTCTCAACGGAAAGGTTGAATAATGAACACAGCTCAAGTAGGCGCTGCCCGTTTTCATTAATTTTTCCTACACCAAAGCACCCTTTAACGGAGGTTCATGAGTCAGGATCGGCACCGATGCGTGCGTTGAAGTCTCCCAACAGAGCGATATCGTGACCGGCAGGAACGCTTGAAAGGAGATCACTGAGTTGCTGATAGAATTCGTCCTTATTTTCGTCAGACGCCTGCAGCTTCTTGCGTGTGAGCGGCGGTTCAAACCAAATCCACAAGGTCCTCAAGCCATTTCGTGTTGTTGATGTCAGGGTACCGCAGGTCTTCCAGGCAGTTCAGAGTGCGGAGGATGTTACAATCCAAGATTATATGTTTGGCCAACCACTCCTCCGCGTCACAGATGCATTTGGATGTATCTTGGATGCCCCAGCGGTACAGGCTACTCAGAGACTCCGGGGTAGGTCTGAGCTAGACGGGAGGCAAACGGGAGGGGTGACTAAAAATTGGCCCTGTGGTGTGGCACTTTCCCATGCCGCTCTCCATGACTCTAGGAGATTGAAGCCGGAGTTCACCAGCGTCGCAGCATGGCGGTAGAAGGGGCTTCGTGAATGCAGGCGCTGTATGCCGAGGAACTGTGCACTATGGAAAAGGGTATGATGGAGGTGGTTAGTGTTCAACTGTGCCTGGAGCGCTAGCTTGAAAGTAGAATGTTCCCTACGCAGGTGGGTCGGTGGAATGCTCGAGAGTACAGATAAAAGCTCCTTGCGGGTCAGTTTCAGGCACTCAGAGATGATGTGCAACGTATCGTTTAATGCACCATCTAGCTTTTTAGTGTGGGTGCTGCAGCACCAAGCTGGGGCGTGGTATTCCGCGGCACTATAGACCAGGCCCAGCGCTGAAGTGCGCAGAACAGAGGCGTGGGCACCCATGTTGAGCTAGCCAGGAGACGTAGGAGGCAATTACGGGCTCTGACTTTGCCACAGACGCCAGCAGCTTCGGCGCATACACAGAAATCACCATGATGTATGCGCCACTAGTGCGCACTCTGATCGACACAAGACGAAATAATGGCTGTTCGGCGCGAGGCAGAAGTGTGTTGCGGACAGCTATACCAAGTGCCGGATTAAGGTAGTGCGGGGTCTGTAGCATAACAGCGCGGGGCTCTAATTTAAAAATACACTTGAACAAAGTGAACAACTGTTAAATCATAAAATCTGTGGGCATCCATGTGACCACCATTAGGTATATGGAATTTTGTAAGTACGAAAACCTGGTCCTGAACAACAACTGGTGGACATTATGGGCCACATATCGTTTGTTACCAAAAACGTATATACGTATTTTTTTACCAAGAAGGAATACATTACTCTACAGCTCACAAGTACAGAGACGGTAAATAATGCTTCCAGACTCATCAACAAATTTGATCATTGCTATATCCAGACAGTGGAGTCTAAGTATTAATGTCGAAGTCGATTGTCAAAAGCAGTAAACCTACTGCTGATTGAATTTTCTAGATTTTGCCAGAGCAAATTTGTTTATGATACTGGTATTGTTTATTTCACGTAGACGTTCATGCTCCACACTCCTTAGAATCAGGCTGCTCAGCTTGTTCTGTCTAACGGTGCTCCTTTGTTCGTTTTACCATCTTAAGTTTAGAAAATGACCGTTCTCCACTGCAGTTAGTCACAAGGAGAGTTAAATAAATGCGCGAATCATTTCCAACATTTGTAAAAGAAGACTCCAAGAATTCTACCCGATGGCTAGTGAATAAATGTCAAATCCAGGGTTGCCAGTAAGAGTTGTTGAAAAATCCCATACACACCCACCAAAAAAAATTGAACAGGATATTCCAGGTAGACACAAAATTAGGTGAATCTTTCTGCTACACCTACCATACCTGATCATCTGTACGTAACAAAAAGTGCGAGTGAATATATACTGCAACTTTGCTAATGAACTTTTGGGTCTGTCGGAATTTTTATATCCGTACAGTAACATGGACTTGTTTGCATTTCTAACGGTGATCTGACAGCATTTACAACAATTATTCTGTTGCGACCCTTTGATATCTGGATCTTTCAACCGCTCTACTTTATAATTGCTGTGTTTACCGCTTCACATTCTTCTTTGGGCTTGCTTCATTAGTATCTCTGTCACTTGAACTCACTGCACCAACTCATTGCAATATTAGCTATAGCTAATGCTAACAGCTCATGCGGTGATAATATATTGTTTATCAGTTATGCTATGGACAAAGGTATACCTTGTTAAAACAAGATAAAGGAAGATGAGACTAAAAGTAGAAGTATGATAAATCATACCTTATCTTAAATTACCGCTACGCAGTTAGATCCTGAAAACCCCAGATCTTCAGAAGAAAAACCCAGAAAGGCATCAAAAACCCAAATCTAGGGTCAAAACCCCGGGTTTGGTGCCACTGTTCAAATCATTTTGAAAGTACCAGAAAAGTATCGCAACTTACAGAACAGGTCAATGTCATCTAATGATATTTTTTTAAAGCCATTCATATACAATACAATCAAGCAGTATCTGGGAATTGCTGCGATCTTGCCTCATTGCTTGAGTGGTCCCATAATTTTCCAAATAACTTGTAAAATAGTTTAATTTTAAAATCACAGCATTCTAACGCAAAAGCATTCAATTAAAAACTTTCGCTTAATTGCTTATGGCAAATTTAGCAAAATTGTGACTTATTGGATTGAAAACATTCTATACATATAATCAGAGGTGGATATTAGGAAAGGCAAAATAGGCAGTCGTCTCGGGTCCCATTTTGAGAGTTTCGCACTGAGTTTTTGCATTGTTTCGTTAAAATGTTTATTGATCACTCTAGAGCCACATTTAATAAAGTCTGAGGTAAATCATATGCTTGTGAAAATAAAGGAAACATTATGTGCAAATGTACCAAAAGGGGTCCCTCAACAAATTTACTATGTAGACAAAGAACAATTTAAAATCAAATGACTTAAAACAATTTACAATGCGAAATGGACTTTCCCGCAAAAGCTAATTCCCAGGCAAAATGAAAAATTTAATTTGCTTTCAGCGAATAAAGCTTCTGTATGGCATGCGTAAAATATAGGGCAGTCTTTCCAAGAGTTTGCCTCGAGCGCCTAAATTCTAAAAACAAGTTTAACCCTAAGGACTGCGGGGCCACCCAAAAGCGAGGGGCCCGTAGCAGTTGCTACATTTGCTGCTATTGTTAATTCGACACTGGCTATACCGACTCCCTGCTTGGGCTTTTCAGCGTTGTCAAAACCGTTCCAAAATATGGTGTAATGTTCTTCTTTGATTGATTCAGATGAACACAACTATGTTTGGCTAAGGGAAGCCAACTGGATGCCGAGGCGGTCCAGTTCCAGTTTAATTAAGGCTGTCTTCCGGGGGAAGGATAGCGTACGACCCGGTCGCGCCTGCTTCGCATACGAACCGACCTGGGCAGCAGCGGCCACATTCCCCGATCTGCCAGTGGCTTAAACAGAATTCTTTTGCTATTCGTATTTGTAATGGATGGCGCCAAGCGCAGGGGCAGATTACGCTTAGAACAGATGCTTGCCCATGACAAATGCCCTCCGCTGGGCCTACCAACAACGTATCCAGCGTAATGCCAGAGAATGACAGTTGAAAAAAAATGACAGTTGGGATGAGGTCAGGCTGCCCCGCAGTGGTGATTTCAATACAGAAGTAGCTGAAATCTGCCACAGCAGGCTGGAAGCCAAGGAACAGATTGTTTACCGCCCTGGCTGAGACTGCTAGCCCTGCTGCCGAGCTGACAGGAAATTTGATGGAGTTCCATCTCCAGGGCAGGTTGCCCAACCTGCCTACCTGCGACTACTTTAGTCAGACCTCTATCCTTTGACCTGTCTGGCATGTGTGGCTCGATTGGGAGCTTGAGCTCCTGCTAGCATAGTTGTAGGGGTCACAGAGGTACGCAAGCCCCTCCGCCGCGACAAGGCAGTGGTCAGGAGGAGTAATTTGGATAACTGCACCAAGAATTGTCAAATGAACGCATTCGACAAGCACTAACTTCAGCATTTGCCCACAGTGTCTGGGAAGTAACGTTTCGCCAAGCTTGCACACTAGAACAAACGAATGAAGTTAAATTCCTAGATGTTAATCATTGCATACTGTAACTAGTAACGATGATTTTGGGTTTGTTAATAAAGACTTCGTAAAAGCCCCAGCGGAGGGAAGCCAGTTCATTAAGGGGAAATCACTCTACCCAAAGACAACATTCAAGTCAACATCATTTGGGAAAGCAATAAGATTGAGGCGTCTCAAGCAAAGAAAACAAGGCTACCTCAGAAGTTGAAAAAGAGATTCGCTCAAACTTCCCTTTGGACATGACTAATGGCATGATAGCAATGGCATCAAATTGGAAGAAAGGCTACGGCCCCCAAAATGCAACAAGAAAGATGACCTACAGGTTTGGGCTACATCTTTTCCCCAACCTGCTAACTTTAACAAAGAGAGAAAAAAACTTAAATCCGAAGGCGGCGATAGCCTACAAAAGACCTACTACGATTGGGGAAAAACTTACAAACTACAAGCATCTTGCTTTAAGCAAGACAAACAGCATGTCAAAGGTACGTCAGGGCCTTGCAACCACTGCGCACTTCGTGGTTGTCATGGAAAACACAGCAAATCAATGGTACCATGTATTTCACGAATAATGACTAAAACTAATGCTTTCCCGCTGAACCCAAACTTGACATGCGCGAACTATGGCATTTATGTAGCGACGTGTGTGATATGCCAATAACATTGCGCCGTTGGCCAAATCATGAACAAATTTTCTGCGAGATAGACATCAAACCGCAGTAATTGGAACAGACAAGATTGTAAAAATGACAAAGATGAAATGGCCTTGTCGCGGCATTATTCAGTGTTCCATGCAGGGATGTGGAAGCGGCTATTTCGTCAACCGCTTCCGCTTCCACACCTATCGCTTCCGCTTCCAACAGAACCTGGACTCTAACAGAGCCTGGGCTCTATCTCATCTATGAACTTGCT